>Ga0193951_1000314_pt1 | contig 22690 bp, 20 predicted proteins | sample BB_2_MG_FD_140370 | JGI IMG/M metagenome (GOLD analysis project Ga0193951, IMG submission 140370) | Microbial mat bacterial communities from the Broadkill River, Lewes, Delaware, United States - BB_2_MG | ecosystem: Environmental > Aquatic > Freshwater > River > Microbial mats | place: USA...
AAAAGTAATAATTAATAATATCCATCAATTACAATGGATGAATACAGCACTTAATGGTAATTATGAATTAGGTAGGGATATTGATGCAACTGTAACTTCTACTTGGGAAGGTGACTATCATAACTTAATTGGATTTATACCTATTGGAGGAGATTATAACTCATTTGGTGGTAATTTTGATGGTAAAAATTATACTATTTCTAATTTATATATAAAACAAGATTATTCTTATTCTGGTACTGGTTTTTTTACAAAGACTCAATGGGCTACAATAAGGAATATAGGATTAGTTGATGTAAATATAAAAGGGGCTAATGAAGTTGGTGGACTAATAGGGGAGAGTAATTTTACACAAATTTCAAACTCTTATGTAACTGGAAATGTTTCAGGAAGTGAAAATATTGGAGGACTAATTGGTAAAAGTGAAGAGGATACGATAAGTAACTCTTATGCAGAAGTTAATATAACTGGGGATAAACATATAGGTGGATTAATTGGTAATATGACTTATGATTATTCATCTTCTGATATTACTAATAGTTTTTATAATGCAGATTCTATTGAAATAAATGGGAAAAGTGGAGTTATTACTCCTTATGCCTTATATGATACACAATACCAAGACTGGATTACTGATAGAACACTAAATATCTCTGACTATTTTTCATCAAATGCTAGTAGTGAATATGAAATATCAACTTTTACAGATTTTAAAAACTTACTAGGGTTTGCACATCTTGAAGAATATAGTTTTAAATTAATGAATAATATGGACTTCTCTGAGGTAACTGACTTTTATATTCCTATTTTAAAATCAGATTTTAATGGTAGTGGAAATACTATTTCAAGTTTTAATCTTAATATAAAGAATGATTATCTTGGTTTCTTTGGGTATTCAGATTATGCTTCAATTAGTAATCTTATATTTGAAAATTCAACTATTACTGGGCTTAGTAAGATGGGAGGGTTAGTAGGTTTTTCTAAATATTCAACTATAGAAAATATTCAATTGACAGGTTCTTCTATATCTAAAGATGAAGACTGGGGTGAAAATATTGGTGGATTAATTGGATTAAGTGAAGACTCAAATATTTCAAATTCTTATGTATCTGGAAATGTTTCGGGAGATGAAAATATTGGTGGATTAATTGGATTAAGTGAAGACTCAAACATTTCGAATTCTCATGCCATAGGAAATGCTTCAGGGGATGAAAATATTGGAGGTCTAATAGGAGAAAGTGAAGATGATACGATAAGTAAATCTTATGCCAAAGTTAATATAACTGGAAATCATCAAATAGGTGGATTAATAGGTTTTGAAAACTATAAGTATTATGAGTCTATAGTTACAGATAGTTTTTATAATGCAGATGAAGTAACAATAAATGATAAACTAGGTGTTATCACAGCATATGGGCTTTATGATACACAATATCAAGATTGGTTTAGTGATAAAACACTAAATATAGCTGATTACTTTACTTATAATAACGGAGTATATGAAATATCTGATTTAGTAAACTTAAAGAATATACTTGGATTTGCACATCTTGAAGAAAATAATTTTAAATTAATGGATAATATAGATTTATCTGAAGTAAGTGACTTTTATATTCCTATTTTAAAATCAGATTTTAATGGTAATGAAAATACTATTTCAAACTTAAATATTAATATAAATAATGATTATCTTGGTTTTTTTGGATATACAAAAAATGTTTCTATTTTTGATCTTGGAATTGAAGATTTAAATATTATGGGATATGAAAATATTGGTGGACTAGTAGGTTACAATACAGAATCATCAACAATTTCAAATTCTTATACTATTGGAAATATAACTGGAACTTCAAGGAATGTGGGAGGTCTAGTTGGAGATAATAATGCAGTTATCTCAGATTCTTATACCGAAGGAATTGTTACTGGAGGTAATAATACAGGAGGATTAGTTGGGGATAATAATGCAGCTATCTCCAATTCTTATGCTGAGGGAACTGTTAATGGGCAATATAATACAGGAGGATTAGTTGGAGATAATAATGCAGCTATCTCCAATTCTTATACTACTGTAAATGTAACTGGGACTTCAAATAATGTAGGAGGATTAGTTGGTAATAATAATTCAACAATTATTGACTCTTATACTAGTGGATCAGTAAGTGGAACTTCAGGAGTGGGAGGACTAGTTGGATATAGCTATGGAGCTATTAGTAACTCTTATTCTACTGGAGAGATAAGTGGAACCTCAAGTAATGTAGGTGGACTAGTTGGTAGTAATAGATCAACAATTACAGACTCTTACTCTAGTGGATTGGTTAATGGAACTTCAGAAGTTGGGGGATTAGCAGGGAATAATAATGGAACTATTACTAACTCTTATTCTACTGGAGAGATAAGTGGAACTTCAAATAATGTAGGGGGGCTAGTTGGTAACAATAGATCAACAATTACAGATTCTTACTCTAGTGGATCAGTAAGTGGAACTTCAGAAACTGGAGGATTAGCAGGGAATAATAATGGAACTATTACTAACTCTTATTCTACTGGAGAGATAAGTGGAACTTCAAATAATGTTGGAGGGCTAGTTGGAGAAAATAATGATACCATTATAAACTCTTATTCTTCTGGAGATGTTTCAGGAACTGAAAATGTTGGAGGGCTAGTTGGAGAAAATAATGATACTATTATAAACTCTTATTCTTCTGGAGATGTTTCAGGAACTGAAAATGTAGGAGGACTAGTCGCATATAATAATGGAATCATAGAAAATTCATTTTGGGATACAGAAAAATCAGAACAAATAACAAGTGCTGGTGGACAAGGGAAAACTACTGCCCAATTACAAGATATAGTTACATTTAAAGATTGGGACATAATAGAAGACTCAACGATAGAAAAAGGAGCCATACTCCTATCTTGGCAAGTTGATAAAGATGGTGAGAATAAACCTGTTTGGATAATAAACTCTATACCTTTAGCTAGTTCACAAAAACCAACAACACAAACACCAACAACAGAAAAAGAAATAGAAAAAGTAATCACAACAATAGTAAATAATGAAGCAGTAAAAGTGCCAAACCCACCAAAAGTAAAAACATCAACACCATTAAATAGTGGCTCAAATACAAATGTAGCTTTTAATGTTGGAGAAAACAAACAAATTGTTTCAAGACCAATAGAAGGACAAGCTACAAAAAGAGTAACATTAAGTGAAGCAAAACAGATGCAACAAGATGCAACAGGACAAGAAGTAGGTGAAGTAAGAGTACCACTTTCAAGAAGTTCAATTATACAATTAGTAGATGGTGGAGTATCATTACCTAATGGTGTTGAACAAGAGTTTTATGTAGCAGATAATAAGTAAGGACAACAAAAGATGAAAAAAACAAATATAATAGCATTATCAATAATCACAAGTATATCACTACAAGCAGCCAATGTTCCAAACATTGGTGATGCACTAAAACAAGTCCAACAACCAAAAATAAAAAAAGAGAAAAAAGATATACCACAAATTAAAATAGAACAAAATGTTCCAAAAGAACTAAAAGATGGTAAAAAAATAGAGATAAAAAAGTTTCTAATTAATGGAGCAAAACATTTAAGTAATGGTGAGCTAAAAGCTATCGTAACTCCTTATGAAAACCAAAATCTTAGCTTTAAGGATATGCAAGAGATAAGCACACTTATTACAAAAGCATATAGAGAAAAAGGATACTTCGTTGCAAGGGCATATATTCCACAACAAAATATCTTCTCACAAGATGGTAGTCTAAAAATAAATGTAATTGAAGGAAATTATGGAGAGTTTGTTTTAGAAAACAACTCTTTAGTTAAAGATGAAAGAGTTCAAGGAAACCTAGATGCAATTAAAGATGAAAATATTGTTTCTACAAATACACTAGAAAGAGCAATGCTTCTTATTAATGACACTCCAGGGGTACAAGTAACTAAAGCAGAAGTAAAGCCAGGTAAAGAAGTAGGAACTAGTGATTTTATCATTGGAACTGAAGCTACTAATAAATATAGTGGATATGTATTAGCTGATAACTATGGTTCTCAATATACAGGTAAACATAGAATCATGGCAGGAGCTGATATCAACTCACCATTTAAAATAGGTGATAAACTAACTTTCTCAGGTCTTACATCAGAAGAAATAGGACTTATTAATGGAAGAGTAGCTTATAACTTTCCAATGAATGATAAAGGACTAAGAGGAGAAGTTAGTATCTCTAAAACTACATATGAACTAGGAAGTTCTTATAGTAACTTAGATGCAGTAGGAAGTTCTGATTCTATTACTTTTAGAACTGAATACCCATATGTAAGATCAAGACTTAAAAATGTAAATGTATATGCCCAACTTTCACTAAATAATATGAAAGATGAAATACAATCAACTAATACAGAAACTAAGAAAAGCTCAAAAGTATTAACTGTTGGTGTTGATTATTCAGAAGATAAAATAGTCTTTAATAAAAACTCTCAATCAAGAGCTAACTTATCTTTAACAGCTGGAAACCTAAAGTTTAAAGATGTAGCAGATAAACAAACTGATGAAAATGGTGCTAATACAAATGGAACATTTACAAAAGTAAACCTAGAATTAGGTCAAGACTTTGAATTAACTCCAAAGATTAGATGGGAGAACTCACTTCAAATGCAATATGCACTAGGTGATAAGAACTTAGATGGAAGTCAAGATTTAAGCCTTGGTGGAATCAATGGAGTTAAATACTATCCAGATGGTGAAGAGAGTGCTGAAAATGGATATATTTTTAATACTGAATTGTTCTATTCTTTACCAAACTATAAAAACCTAAACTCATCTGTATCTGTGTTTTATGATGTAGGTAGAGCATTTATGAGTCAAGATACTACAAATGAAGCACCAAGAACACTACAATCATTTGGTGTAGGATATTATGGTTCATATAAAGATGCATTTATAAATGCACATTTAGCTCAAAACATCCAACATGATGTTACTAGCCAAAAAGATTATTCAAATAGACTTATGCTTCAAGCGGGGTGGGTTTTTTAGAAGAAAAATTGTATTAAATAGACTAAAAAGAATTTCTCTTTTAGTCTATTTCCCAATGGAATCTATTTTTAATGTAATTATAATTGGTTCTTCTTCTGTTACAGCAAGTCTAGAACCTATTGATCTATTATTATGAGAAGATAGCTCACCTTGAATAGTTTGTAGTACATGCCAAAATTGTTCTGTAAAGGGTGTACTTATTTGTTTCAATTTATGTTCAAATATATCATCAACAATAATTTCTACTAATTGTTGATAAATTATCTTATTTATTTGTCTTTGAATTCTATAGTTTTTCATGATGATTAAATTATTTTTAAATGCAAGTTGTTCATCTGCCACTAATTCAGTATGTTCCTTTACTTCTTCTATCTCTTTGTTTAATTCTTCTTCTAAAAGTTTTATACCTTCTTTGTACTTTTCATGAAGTTCAGGTTTTATACTTAATATCTTATTTAATATTTGTTCATCTTCTAAAAGCTTTTTATCTATTGTATGAGTATATACTCTATTTTTCTCATAATCATGGTGAATTGCATAAAAGATTTCCATTGCATAAGTCATATATACATATTTGTCTTCTTTTCCATCTTTGAAATCTACTCCATGGGGAGAGATAATCTCTTTTGGACCAGTATATGTTAGTTTCATTAATAACCTTTTATAACTAATATGTAAATTTTTAATTTACTACTATTTTATTTAAATACATATAAAATTAACTAATAAAGGTTACTTATGAAAAATAAAATAGAAAATTTAATAATTGAGGATTTATCCTCTCCAAAATACGTACATCCAATAAAAGTTAAATATAAACTAAATGGTAAAGATAAAGCATGGGAAGCCGTTAAAAACTTTGATTCTGTTGCTATTTTACTTTATCATGAAGATATAAACTCTTTTTTACTAGTAAAGCAGTTTAGAGCACCAGTATTTTTAAATGATGAGTCTAAAACTTTTACTTATGAACTTTGTGCTGGATTAGTTGATAAAAATGTAAGTTTAGAGCAAATAGCAAAAGAAGAAATAGACGAAGAGTGTGGTTTTGAAGTTCCCTTAGAAAATATTGAAAAAATTACTTCATTTTATACAAATGTGGGAGTTAGTGGTGCTTGTCAACATCTATATTATGCAAAGATTAATGATAGTATGAAAGTTCATGAAGGTGGTGGAATTCATGATGAACAAATAGAACTTGAATATTTACCAATTAACGAATACAAAGAGTTTATATATGATGAATCAAAAGCAAAAACACCAGGTTTGATGTTTGCTTTTATGTGGTTTATGGAAAAGTATAAATAGTCAATATTATCTTGATAAAGAGATACCAAAGTTGATTCTTGTGATATCTTCATTATAGTCAATCAAGCTATCTCCATAACCATTGGAAAATTGAATATGACCAAAGGTATTTTTTGAGCCAAAGAATGGAAATGTCCAATCTAATTGGGCAAAACTTCTATTGTTGTTTGATTTTAGATTATTTCTAAGAAGCAATTTAAAATTGTTGTCTTTGTATGGATAAATAAAAGATATATCTCCATATCCTAGATAATCTTCTATATCATGGTTATCATCATTGTTTTTGTTTTCTTTAATTCTATACCAAACTTTAGGAATTATAAATAGATTTTTGTATTGGAAAAAACTCTCTAAATATACTCTATTCCATGATCTAGATTTTTCTTCACTTTGTCCATTTGATTCATGGATAAAACCTGCTTTAAAACCTTTTAATGCTGTTTTGTCTTTTTTCCCATAAGGTACAGTAACAAATATTTCGGGCTTGTAGTTTGTTTCTCTAAATGGTGAAGATTGATTATATAACTGCCACCATGAAGTTTGAGTATATCCAAAATAAAGTGTTTCATCAAAACCTAGAAAATCATGAACAATTGGTTTTTTTATACTCAATTGAAATTTTGTTTCATTTCTTTTTCTATTATCTTTTGATTTAGTATCATAAGATATAGGGAAAAAGTAGTTTGATTCATAAGGATAAATATCAAAAGAAGATTCTAGCATTTGCTCAATTGTTGATTTTGTTTCATGATCATCAATTGTATTTAATGTATTTTTTAAAGGTATTATCTCTTTATTTTTAACAACTATATTTTCTTTTGGAAATTTAATTGATTTTTTTTCAGCAAGTTGTTTATAAATCTGCATCGCTTTTTTATAATCTTGATTTTTTTCATATTCTTGAGCTTGTTTTAACAGCGTATTATTAGCTTGTAAGTTTATTGTCAAGCATAAAAATATAGATATTAGAAGTTTATTCATTTAATTGTTCCTATTGTATATTCTAAATTAGCATTATTAACTAAATGCGAATAGTATGTATTTATGAGATTTGTTTTTGCTTGTGTATAATGAAGTTTTGCATCGTTTACTTCTAGTAAATCATTTAGTCCTGCTTTATATCTTTGAAGTGCTAAATCTAAATTTTTTGTTGCAAAACTTAGACTAAGAAGACTAATTTTGATACTTTCAAAACTTTGTTTTGTATTTAGGTGAGCGTTTGTTACTGCTTCTATTATTTCTAATTCTTGTTGTTGTTTTTGTTTATATGATGAACTTAAATTTGATATAGCAATTTTTTTATTTGCATCTCTTGTGAATCCTGTAAAAATGTCCCATTTCATATTTAAGAGTATTGTTGATTGATTTGATTCTAAAGAACTAATATCTTCTGAGTTACTATCTTTATATGAAGCGTTTAAACCAATAGTTGGCAAATATTCATTTTTTGTACTCTCTAAAATTTGTTTATTTGCTCGTATTAATGAATTATATTTTTTTAATTCTGTTCTATTTTTAATTGCTAAATTTGTTAATTCATCAATATTTGTATACTCCAACGATACATTTTTTGCTAAATATTTTATATCATCTTGATCTAATTCTATTTTTAAATCGTTACCAATGTTTTTACCTAAAATAGAAATCAAATTTGTTTTTGATTTTTTTAAATCATAATTTGCTTGAATTAGTTTTAATTTTGAGTTTGATAATTGAAGTTGTGCATTTGTAATATCAATTTGTGTTCTAATCCCAGCTTTAAAATACTCTTTTGCTTGAGATAGTTGAAGTTCATCTAGCTTTACAGCTTCTTTTGCAACTATTATTTGCTGATTTTTATTTAAAATGTCAAAATATGCTTTTTTTACTACAAGTATAATCTCTTTTGTAATTGATTCAATATCACTTTTTGCTGCTTTTAAATTGTAGTTTGATGCTTCTATTTTACTTGATGTTTTACCAAAATCATATATAAGCTGAGTGGCACTTACTGTGATATTTGTAGCACCACCTTCTTGTCTTATTTGATTTTGCTTTATATCATACTCACCTACATCAGCACTTGATGTAATGTAAGGAAGATAAGAGGCTTTTGACTGTCTAAGTTTTTGCTTATTCACTTCCTCTTGGTTTTTACTTAATTGTATATTTGTGTTGTTTTCTAAAGCAACTTCAATTAGATTTTCAAGACTTAACTCTTTTGCATTTAATACAGAACACAAACAAATAGAACAAAAAACAGAAATGATTTTCTTATTTTTAAGCATTAGATTTTTCCTTTTTTCTTTCTCTTAATCTTTGTAAAACTACAAATAATACAGGTGTTAATAAAAGAGTTAAAATAGTTGACATTATCATACCCCCAAATACAGCAGTACCTAAAGATTGTCTTGAAATTGCTCCTGCTCCACTTGCAAAAACAAGAGGTAATATACCAAGTAAAAAAGAGAAAATAGTCATTAAAATAGCTCTAAGTCTTAGAAGTGAGGCATTTATAGCAGCTTCAACTATATTTTGTCCTTTGTCTCTTAACTCTTTTGCAAACTCAATAATCAAAATAGCATTTTTTGAACTCATACCAATTAAAAGTACAAGACCAATTTGAGTATAGGTATTGTTTAAAAGCCCTGCAAACATATTTGCTCCTAATGCCCCAAACATTACAGCAGGAATAGGAAGCATAATCATTAGTGGCATCATCCATGATTCATATTGAGCCGATAAAAATAAGAAGACCATTAAAAGTGATAATATAAAGATATATATAGCTGCATTACCAGCCTCTTTTTCTTGTAAACTCATTCCAGCAAATTCATATCCCACATCACTACCTAAAGTATTTTTAGCTATGTTTTCAATAGCTTTTATTGCATCTCCTGAACTGTATCCTTCTTTTATATTATGAACCCCGTTTATTGAGATACTTTGATATGAATTAAAGTGGGTAATAGTATTAACTCCACTTGTTCTTTCTATTTTTGCAATAGTACTTAAAGGAACCATATCGCCTTTGCTATTTTTAACAAAGAAGTTATTAATTGAATTTTTTTCATTTCTAAAGTTTTCATCTGCTTGAATGAATACTCTATAGGTTTTACCATATTTATTAAAGTCATTTACATAAAAAGAACCAAGGTATGATTGAAGAACTGAAAAAACATCATTCAATTTTAAATCAAGTGCCGAGACTTTATCTCTATTTATATCGATGTAATATTGTGGATAAGTACTATTAAAACTAGTATATGCCATCATAATTGATTTGTCATTATTTAATTCTTTTATAAAACTATTTGCTTTTTCTTCAAACTCTTTTATATTCAAAGCTTGTAAGTTTTGTAGTTTCACTTCAAATCCACCAACAGCAGAAAGTCCAGGAATAGAAGGCATATTAAATACTCTGACATTTGCAGTATCAATTTCTTGACGTGCTTTTTGATTTATAATATTTGTAATAAAATCTACACTTGTTTCTTTAGAAGTTCTTTTATTCCAATCTTCTAAAACTAAAAATAGCGTAGCACTTGAAGAATCTAAAGCTCCTGTAATAATATTAAACCCTGAAATAGAAATTACATCTTCTACTCCTTTTGTTTCTTTTATTAGTTCTACAATTTTATTTGTACTGTTTTCTGTATTATTAAGGCTTGTCCCAGCTTGTAAGGAAACTGATGCTACTAATGTTCCTTGGTCTTCATTTGGAATAAAACCCGTAGGCAAAGTTTTAAAAGCAAAATATGTTGCACCTAAAAGTAAAATATATACTACTAATGTAATTTGCCAATATCTTATTATCTTTTCTAAAGCTTTTTTATAGACTATTTTAAAGCTTTCTAGGGCATTATCAAATTTTTCAAAGATGATATTTTTTTTATCTTCTTGTTTATTCTTCTGTTTTCTTTTCAATAGTGTTGCACAAAGTGCAGGGGATAAAGTAAGAGCACTAATAGATGAAATTATAACAGCAAAGGCAATAGTTGTTGCAAATTGTTGGTATAAAGCTCCTGAAATACCGGGAATAAATGTTACTGGAATAAAAACTGCAAGAAGTACAAGTGTTGTAGAAACTACAGGTGCAAATACTTCTTTCATAGCTATTTTAGTAGCTTCTTTTACACTTAAATCAGGATTTTTTTCTAAATTACTTTCTACATTTTCAACTACTATAATTGCATCATCAACAACAATACCAATAGCTAAAATAAGACCAAACAAAGTTAAGGTATTAATTGAAAAATCCATAGCTAAAAGTAGGGCAAAAGTTCCTATTAAAGATACAGGAATAGCAATAGCTGGAATAATAGTTGTTCTAAATGATTGTAAGAAAAAATAAACAACAAGGAGTACTAAAACTAATGCTTGAAATAATGTAACTATAACTTCATTTATTGAAACCTTTACGAATTTTGTAGTGTCGTAAGTTGGATTTACTTTTATTCCTTGAGGAAATCTTACTTTTAATTCCTCTAGTTTTTTACTAATATTTTTAGCTACTTCTAAAGCATTTGCTCCAGGAAGTTGATAAATACCTAAAAGTGCAGTTGGCTGGTTGTTTAACTTTGCTGACCAACTATAGTTTTCAGCTCCTAACTCAACTCTTGCAATATCTTTGATTTTTACTTTACTTCCATCACTATTGTGTCTTATTATTATATCTTCAAACTCTTTTGTTGATTCAAGCTTTGTTTTAGAAGTTAGTGTATATTGGAATTTATTTGATGAATTGTTTGGACTAGCACCGATTGAACCTAGTGCAGCTTGAGTATTTTGTTCTTTAATCGCAGCTATAACTTCATTAATTGTCATAGATAAACTTGCTAATTTATTTGGATTTATCCAAATTCTCATAGCATATTTTTTTTCACCTAAATTTTGTACATCTCCTACTCCATCAATTCTTTTTAACTCTTCTGCAATATTTATACTTGCAAAGTTTGATAAAAATAGTGCATCATGTTGAGGATTTGAAGATTCAATAGTTAAAATTTGAACCATAGAAGTAGATTTTTTCTTTGTAGTTACACCTCTTTGTTTTACGCTATCAGGTAAAATAGGTGTAGCAAGGGCAACTCTATTTTGTACATCAATAGCTGCAACATCTAAATCATAACCAGACTCAAAATATAAATTTATAGTAGAAGTTCCATCTGATGATGAAGTTGAATCCATATAAATCATACCTTCTGTACCATTTAGTTGTTCTTCAATTGGTGTTGTAACTGATGTTTCAAGTACTTGGGCACTACCACCTGTATATGTGGCACTTACTTGAATAGTAGGTGGGGTTATTTGTGGAAATTGTGCAACAGGTAATAAGTATAGTGCAATTAGTCCAACTATTAGAATGAAAATAGATATAACTTTTGCAAAAATAGGACGATTTATAAAAAATATTGAGAACATATTATTTTCCTAAAGCTTAATAGGGTTTTCTACTTGTGTAGCTTCTACACTCATCCCATTTCTAAGTTTTGTAATATCACTAACTATTATTCTATCATTTTCTTTTAATCCATTTTTGATAATAATTAAATCTTCATTACTATAACTTAGTTCTATTTGTCTTGTTTCAATTTTATTTTCATTATTCACAACTAAAACATAAGAACCTAATTGATTCTGGCTAATATTACTTGGGCTAACAGCAAATACTGGAATTTCATCTGTTATAAATAGTTTTATCTCTACAAATGTCCCAGGAAGTAAAAGGTTTTCATCGTTTTGAATTATTGCTCTCATTGCTACAGTTCCTGTTGTTTCATTTGTAACACTGTCAATAAAATCAACATGACCTGTTGTTTCAACGCTATTATAATCACTTCTTGATTGAATAACTTTTACCTTCGATTTTTTTTGTGACCTATATTTTTTAATAAGTGATACTTCATCTGTACTTGGATTGAAATTTACATAAAGTGATTTTGATTGTACAATTTTAGTTAGTTCTGTACTTGAAGCGTTTATCATATTTCCTATATCAACTAGTGGTTTTCCAACAGTTCCATTTATTGTTGCTTTTATATTTGTATATTCTACATCCAGTTTTGCTTGTTTTAGTGTTGCAAAGTCTGAATCAACTACTGCTTTTAATTGTTTTTGTTCTGCAATAAGCTGGTCTAGTTTCTCTTTTGGAGCAAGACCTTTTTCTACTAGTGGAGCATATCTTTTTACACTTGCTATTGCAAGGTTTAAATTTGCTTTATCTTTTTGTAGTATTGCTTCTTTTTGTTCTACAATATTTTTATATTTTGTATCATCAATTTTAAATAGAAGTTGATCTTTTTTTACATCATCTCCTGCTTCGAAAAATCTATTTTCAAGCTCTCCTGTAACCCTTGAAGTAATTGACACATTTTTAAAAGCTTCAGTTTTTCCTGAAAAATTTACCCAAATAGGATATGTTTGTTTTTTAATAGTGTGTATATCAACTTTGGTAAGTTTTTGAATTTGTTTAATATCTTTTTCATCTTTTTTTTCTTCACAAGCAATAAAAAATATTGATAAAAAAAATGTAAAAAAAACTATTGAGATTTTTTTAGATAGGTACATAATTAACCTTTGTTTTTTAAAATTATAGTAAGTTTATAATAGTATAGTTTTTAAAAAAAAGAAATTAAGTTGTTAAAATGAAAATATTATTAAGTTTATTGTTTTTGGTTGGTTCATTGTTTGCGCAGTTAAAAGAAGTAGATAATAATCAACTACTTCAAATGAAAGAAAAAGGCGTAGTTGTTATAGATATCAGAAGAGCTGAAGAGTGGAAAAGTACAGGAATCATAGAAGATTCTAAATTACTTACATTTTTTGATAAATATGGTAGATATGATGTAAACCAATGGTTAAGTGATTTTTCTAAATTAGTTAAAAGTAAAGATACAACTTTTGTAATTTATTGCGCCCATGCAAATAGAACAAAAGTTGTTGGAAACTTTTTAGAAAAAGAGCTAGGCTTCAAAAATGTTTATGAGCTAAAAGGTGGTATAAACTACGGTTGGATTCAAAAGGGTATGAAAACCGTAGAGTATAAGTAAAGATTGATTTATGGGATCTTGGGAATTATTAGCTACTTTTTTATCTGTTTTATATCTATTACTAGCCATGAAACAGAATCTTTGGTGTTGGGTCGCAGCATTTTTTAGTACTTTAATATATAGTATTCTATTTTTTGATGCTTCACTTTTAATGGATAGTGCATTAAATATATTTTACTTAGTAATGGCAATTTATGGTTGGTACTCATGGAAGTATGGAAACTTAAAGTCAGAAAATGTTGATTTAAAAATAACGAGTTATGGATTAAATAAAAATATAAAAATAGTAGTTGTTTTAACTATAGTATCTCTATTCTTAGGTTATATTATGGAAAACTACACTCACGCAGATTTCGCATACTTAGATACTTTTACAACTGTTTTTGCAGTATTTTCTACATATATGCTTACTAAGAAAGTGCTTGAGAATTGGATTTATTGGATTGTAATAGATGCTACTTCTATATATATTTATATTCAAAAAGGTTTTAATATAACAGCTGTACTTTTTGCTCTTTATACTCTATTAGCTTTAGTTGCATTTATAAAATGGAAAGTAGAGTATAAAAATCTTGAACTTAGAAAATCTTAAAAACTATGGTGTTATTAAAGAGGAGTTATTAAGTCTTGAAATATTAGAAAATCAAGGTTTAAATAATACTAACTATCTTTTAAAAACACCTACAAATGAGTATATTGTACGTAAGTTTAAATCAAACAATAGCGTAAATATTAGTAGAAAGTTTGAGTATGATATTCAAAAAAAAGCATCTAATCACAATATTGCATCTAAGCCTATTTTTTTAAATAAAGATTTTATGATTTACAAATATACAAAAGGTATTCATAAAAATAGACTATCTAAAACTGATATAAAAAACTTGGTATTAAAAATGAAAAAATTTCATTCATTTAAAATAAGCACAAAGTTTTATGATTTATCTATTGATTTACAAGATTATAAAAAACAACTAAAAGATAGTAAAAGTCAAAAAATTGTAAAAGAGTCATTTAAAATTTTAAAAAAGTTAAAAAGATATAAAGTTCATAGAAGCTTGGTTCATCATGACTTAAATCCTAAAAATATTATATTTAATAATAATGATATAAAAATCATTGATTGGGAGTATGCAGGTACAAATGATATTTTCTTTGATTTAGCTACTATTTGTATAGAATATAACTTAAAAAAAGAAGATGAAGAAATATTTTTAAATAGATATTTTGGAAAGAAAAAAAGTTTTTATAAAATAAAACTAAATTATTATAAATTACTTTATAAAAATATTTGTCATTTATGGTTTGAAAAAAGTATAAAAAGTTTAAAATAGTTTTACAAGAAAAACAATGGTATAATCCCGCAATTAATTAAAAAAGGTTATTATTTATGCTTGTAGCACCTTCTATTCTTTCTGCTGATTTTGGTAAGCTAGATGAAGAGATTAAAGCCATTTGTGACGGTGGTTGTGATTATATTCATGTAGATGTAATGGATGGACATTTTGTTCCTAATATGACAATTGGTCCTGTTGTAGTAAACCCTGTTGCAAAAGCTGCAACAAAACCTTTGGATGTACACTTAATGGTAGAAAATAATAGCTTTTTTGTAGAGTTATTTGCTCCTTTAAAACCTGAGTTTATCTCTTTTCATATAGAAAGTGAGAAACACCCACACAGACTTATTCAAAAAATTAGATCATATGGAATTAAACCTGCGATTGTTTTAAATCCTCACTCTACACCTGAATCAATTGAGTACTTACTTGAAGACTTGGATATGGTTCTATTAATGTCAGTAAATCCAGGTTTTGGTGGACAAAAATTTATTTCAAGTGTAGTTGAAAAAACTAAAAAACTAAAAGAGTTAATCAATAAAAGAAATCCTGCATGTTTAATTGAAATTGATGGTGGAGTTAATGATAAAAACATCCATGAATTAAAAGATGCTGGTGTTGATATGGTTGTTGCAGGATCTTATGTATTTGGTAATGATGATTATTCAAAAGCAATAAAGAGTCTTCAGGTTTAGTATGAAGATTAAAATTTGTGGAATTACGAACTTAACAGATGCATTAGATGCTGTTGAAGCAGGTGCTGATGCATTAGGCTTTGTTTTTTATAATGAAAGCCCAAGATATATTGAACCCTTTGAAGCTAGAAAAATAGTAGATGCTATTCCTCCTTTTATTCAAACAGTTGGTCTTTTTGTAAATGAGAATAGTGGATTTATAAATCAAGTATGTACTAATGGAAAAATGCAATTAGCACAAATAATAGATGATGATAGTTTTACTGATTTTGATGCTTTAAAATTTAAATATATAAAAGTTATTCGAGCTAAAAGTGAAAAAGATGTTATTGAAAATATAAATAATCATGTATTAGTAGATGCCTTTGTTGACTCTTTTGGTGGAGCAGGTAAAAGAGTAGCTTTAGAGTGGTTTAACCGTGTTGATTGCTCTAAGATTGTTTTAGCTGGTGGCTTAACTGAAAATAATTTACATGAACTTAAAGGATACACTTTTTATGGTGTTGATGTTAGTTCTGGTGTTGAGGTAAGTAAAGGTAAAAAAGACAAACAAAAAATGATAAATTTTGTAAAAGCTGTAAATGAAATATAATAAAAATTTCTATAAAAATTTAGTAGACAAATTAAAAAAGTCTCCAATAGATTTTGAAGAGTTTTTAAGTATATTAGCAAAAAACAAAGATAGTTTTTTTGAAAATCCTGAATTAGAGTTTGAACTTCTTTTATCAAACGGCTTGCCATTAGAAATTGAAGACAATAAAGTCTTTTTAAAAACATCAAAAACAAATATTTCAGAACAAACATTTTGTATTGTGGATATTGAAACAAATGGTGGTCATGTAAATAAAGGACACCAAGTAATAGAGATTGGTGCAGTAAAATATAAAAATGGCAAGATTATTGACTCTTTTGAGTCTTTGGTTTATGCTAAATATATTCCTGAATATATTCAATCTGTTACTAATATAAACCCTAAAATGCTTGAAAATGCACCTGTTGCAAAAAAAGTACTTGAAGAGTTTAAACTATTTTTAGATGATGATGTTTTTGTAGCCCATGATATTAAGTTTGACTATAATTTTATATCAAACTCTTTAGAAAAATATAACCTAGGAGTTTTAAATAATAGAATGCTTTGTACTATTGATTTAGCTAGAAGAACAATCAAGTCAGAAAGATATGGTTTAAAGTATTTAAAAGAAGCTTTAGATATAAATATAGATAATCATCACAGAGCTTATAGTGATGCTTTAAGCACAACTTATATTTTAGAAGAATCATTTAAAACTATCAAAGAAAAGGTTTTCTTAGTAGAGGATTTAATAGATTTTTCTAAAAATGCAAAACCTGTAATGCCAAAAATGCAAGTTAACCATAAAAAAACAAAAGAGGAAAAATAATGTTTACTCAAGAAAAATATTTAAAAGCTTTAAATTTTGCAGCAAAAGCACATGGTGAACAAAAAACACCTAATGGAGTCTCTTATATGACTCATTTAGCTTCTGTATCAATGGAAATAATAAGTGCATGTCAAAAGAGTGAATTAAAGCTAGAACAAACAGATTTAGCTATTACAGTAGCTTTATTACATGATACTATTGAAGATACAGATGTTACTTATGATGATATTTATAAAGAGTTTGGGGCAGATGTAGCTGAAGCTGTTGATGCTTTAACAAAAGATAAAACGCTGGAATCTAAAAAAGATCAAATGGCAGCTAGTATTAATAATATTCTAACTCAGCCTTATGAAGTTCAAATGGTAAAATTAGCAGATAGAATTTCAAATATGCAAAAACCACCAGAATCTTGGGATAGTTTAAAAATATTAAATTATCAAAAAGAGGCTAAGTTTATTTTGTCTTGTTTAAAAAACTCTAATGTTTATTTATCTCAAAGACTAGAAGATAAAATAAATGAATATACTATTTATATAAATAGATAACTATTAGTTATTAAGTAGATTTATAATTAGAAGCAATTGCTTCTAATTATTTTGTAGCTTCAATAGCGTATTTAATTCCTAAGTCAAAAGCTTTTGTATTTATATCATGAACTTTTGCAGGAACTTTTGAAAGCATTGTCTCTTTCAAAGTTTCATTATCAACTGTATAACCAGTCATATGATTTGCAATAGATAATGCAAGTACTGATTGAGTAATTACATTTCCTACTTCTTCTTTTGCAATAGTAATAATTGGAATCTCATAGATATTCCATTTATCTTTATCTTCTTGTGTTGGTTTAACTAAGTTTGGCTCTACAACAATAGTTCCTCCAGGTTTTACACCACTTTTAAATTGGTCGTATGAAATTTGCGCTACAGATAACATAAAATCAATTTCTCCATCATTTGCATAAGGGTATAAAATTTCTTCATCTTCTAAAGTAATATCAACAACTGTTGGACCACCTCTTACTTGAGAAGTATAAGTTGCAGTTTTTAAACCATATCCACCAGCTTTGATTTTAGCTGCTGCAAAAATAGCTCCAGCTAGAAGTACACCTTGTCCACCAACACCTGTAAATCTCATTAATGTTTTAGCCATGATGTCTCCTAAATCTCTACTTTTGTATTATTTTGATGTGCTTCTTGAACCAGTTTATACATATCTGTATATTCTCTTGCTTCTTTGTCTTGTTTTAAAATACCAGTAGGGAAAAGTTTCTCTTTTTCATTTTCATCTTCTAGTTTTTCGAACTTAGTTTTAGCCATAGTGATTTCATCAATCCATTCTAAATTTTCCATTGCAGATGCCATTTTGTTTTTTCTACCAAGATTTACGTGGCAGTTTGAGAAAATATCAAAGAATGAGTAACCTTTATGCTCTAATCCTTTTACAAATATTCTTTCAAGTTTCTTTGGATCTAGCATTGTCTCTCTTGCTACAAAAGATGCACCAGCACCAATGGCTAAATTACATGCATCAAAAGTAGGGTCAATATTTCCTCTTTTTGCTGTAACTGTCCACATTCCTTGAGGAGTTGTGGGACTTGTTTGTGAATTTGTTAATCCATAAATAAAGTTATTAATAACAATTTGATTAATATCGATATTTCTTCTACAACCATGGATTGTGTGATTTCCCCCAATTGCTAAGCCATCTCCATCTCCTGTAATACAAATAACATGTTTTTCAGGGTTTGCTAGTTTAATTCCAGTTGCATAAGCAATTGTTCTTCCGTGAGTTGTATGAACGGTATTACAATTGATATATGATGAAAATCTTCCAGAACATCCAATTCCAGAAACAACACAAACATCGTCCATGTTCCATCCTAATTTATCAATTGCACGAATTAGTGCTTTTAAAATAACACCATCTCCACAGCCCCAGCACCATAATGTAGGCATTTTGTTTGTTCTTAAATAGTTATCATAATTAAATGCCATTTTATAATCCTTTCACTTTTTCAATAATCTCTAAAGGTGCAATTGGTCTTCCATTTGCTTTAAATAAAGTTGCAAAATCTCTTCTTCCACTTGCTCTTTCAATCTCTTGGATATATTGACCCATATTTAACTCAATAACTAAAGCTTTGTCTATTTTATCTGACCATTCTTTTATTTTTTTCTCAGGACTTGGCCAAAGTGTAATAGGTCTAAACATTCCAATTTTAATACCTTCTTTTCTAAGTCTATTAATAGCTTCTCTTGCAGAAAGTGCTACTGAACCATAAGCTATAATCATGATATCAGCATCATCTAACATATACTCTTCATAAGATTCTAATTCATCAATATGTGCATCAACTTTATTAAATAGTCTATTTATTAAATTTTGACAGATATCTGCATCTTCAGTTGGATGACCTGTTCCATCATGATGTAACCCTGTATAGTGGTATCTATACCCTTTAAACATTGGGTTTAAAATTGCTGCTTCATCTTGTGGTACATCGTAAGGTCTATAATCTTTTGGATTACCATCAAAAGTTCTTCTTGGCACAATTGAGTTTTTTACTTCCTCTAAATCAGGAAGTATTGCTTTTCCATTCATATGACCAATAGTTTCATCAAGTAGTACGAAAACAGGTTGCATAAATCTATCTGCTAAGTTAAATGCTCTAACAGTTTCTGTATAGCACTCTTCAAGTGTAGATGCACAAAGTGTAATTGACTTATAATCTCCATGTGTAGGAGCTTTAACTTGATTAACATCACCTTGTTGTACTCTTGTTGGAAGACCTGTTGAAGGTCCTCCTCTCATTACATTTATAATAACTAATGGAACTTCTGCAATATATCCTAATCCAATATTTTCAGCTTTTAGTGATATTCCAGGACCACTTGTTGCTGTAAGTGATCTTTTACCACTCATAGAAGCACCCAATGCAGCACATACTCCTGCTATTTCATCTTCCATTTGAATAGCAGCACCGCCATTTTTAGGTAATAAGTCTGATATAGTATGCATAACTTCACTTGATGGAGTAATAGGGTACCCACCAAAGAATTCACATCCTGCATCAACAGCAGCTATTGCTGCTAAGTCATTACCTGTTGAAATTAATTCTCTTGCCATTATTTCTCCTTAAGGCTACAGTTTTCTATAATTGTTCTTTTTAATTGCTTCGCCTCGTTGTCTTGCTTCATCACTTAATTTTGCGAATTTAAACTCTTTTTTATCTGCTACATATATAGCAAAATCAGGGCATGATAATTCACAATCTGTACATCCTATACATGAGTCTTTTTCAATAATTTCTACCATTGCACCTAATGTTGAATGTGCTTCTGGTCTCATAGCTAAAACCCCAGCTGGACAAACTGATACACAAACATCACATGCTTTGCATCTACTTTCATCTACCCAAACAGGAGTATTTTCAGGAGCTTTCATTATTGACATATGCTCTCCTTTAAATTTTTAGTAAATATAATTAGTTAACCTAAATTAATATTAAAGTATCATAACTAAACTATTTATATAAAAAAGAATTAAAAAATGCTAACAAGGCTTATAATAAGGGCTTGTTACCATATGTTACAAGAGAAAAAGTAAAAATTACATTTATTTTTTTATTCTAAAATTTTATTAAATTTAGTATCACTCAAATTAAATATATTATTTGGTATAATCACAAAAAAATATATAGGGGAGCTATTTGCTTTTATATCAACCAAATAATGGTTATTGCTACAATAGTGACACCCACTTTTTATATGAATTTATCACTGTAAGTTTAAAGAAATTTAAAAACATAAAAGGTGAGTTACTTGATATAGGAAGTGGTAGTGGAATTTTAGGACTATTAGTTGCAAGAGATTATGAAAAGTTGAATTTAAATCAATGTGAGATTCAATCAACTTTTCAAGAACTGTCTCAAAGAAATGCAAAGTGTAATAAAATTGATGCACTTATGAATAGAGGTTCTTTCTTAGAACAAGAGTTTGATAAACAGTTTGATGTTTGTGTATCAAACCCTCCTTTTTACCATAGTAATGTAATAAAAAGTGAGAATGAGAATCTAAAAATAGCAAGATATAATGATAGTATGCCTTTAGATGAGTTTATACAAAAAGCCTCAAAGATTTTAAAAAGTGGTGGTAAATTCTTTTTTTGTTATGATGTAAAACAATTAAGTGAGATTATTTTTTATTTAAAAGAGTATAAGTTAAATATTGAGGCACTACAGTTTGTTCATCCAAAAAAAGAGAAAGATGCGACGTTAGTTTTAGTATATGCAAGGAAGAATTCTAAGTCTTTACTTAATGTACTTAAACCTCTAGTTGTATTTGACAATGAAGATTTTACTGATGAAGTTCAAGAGATTTATAAAAAATCATCAACTCATAGTATAAAAGTAGAGATATGAATTTAATAAAAAAAGAAGGCTATGATTTTGCTTTTGATGCAAAAGGTTGTGACTCGTGCCAAGGAAACTGTTGTATAGGTGAAAGTGGTAATATTTGGATTAATAAGCAGGAAATTGAAACTTTAAAAGAACATTTAAATATTTCTTTAGAAGAGTTAACAAATAAATATATAGAAAAAAGAGGCTATAAATATAGTATTAAAGAAGTAAAGTTAGCCCATGATAATTATGCCTGTATTTTTTTTGATTTAGAAAAAAAGCAGTGTGGTATTTATGAAGCAAGACCAATACAATGCAGAACATTTCCTTTTTGGGAATATTTTAAAACAAATAAAGAAGAGGTAATACAAGAGTGTCCAGCTATAAAAGAGCTTTAGTTTTAATAGCAACTATATTTTTATTTTTTGGTTGTACTAAACCAAATAATGAATTAGTTGAATATAATTTTTCATATGAAGAATATCAAAATGAAAATGAACTAATTCTTCATGCCTTAGAAAGCTTGAAGCAAAATAAAAATAAACAAGCAAGGGAACTCTTTTTAAAATTATTTAATGAAACATTAAATGACGAATATTTATTTGAGTATATTAGACTTGCTTTTTCTATGAAAGAGTATAAACAAATAATTTCAATTGTAGATAAAAATTTAATTAATATAAAAAGACATGAAGAAAAAATATTAAAATTTTATATTCTTTCATTGATGCAAACAAAACAATTAGATAAAGCGAAACAAGCTTTTGATGATTTATTTAAAAAGTATGATTCAGTACAAAACAAAGAACTTGTGGCAAATATTTATTTACTTAAAAAAGAGTATAAAAAGGCAAAAAATAGTTTTAAAGAAGTATATGAATCATCATTAACTTCAGGAACACTATTAAACTTAGTTGATGTTATGTATTCATATTTAAATGAAAAAAAAGAGGCTATAAATTATTTAGAATCTCATGTGAGTTTATATGGTTGCAATAATTTGGTATGTTCTAAATTGTTAGGCTTTTATCAAGAACAAAATGATATTGATGGAGTTATTTCTGTTTTAAAAAGAACATATGAAAGTTTTAAAGAAAATGACAATAAATATACTTTAGAAAAAGTTTATAAACTACTTATGTATTACTTAGAAAAGAAAGATATAAAAGAAGCAATATCTTTTCTTGAAAAAACTAAAACCAATGAAGATAAACTATTATCCTTGTATTTAAATGCAAATATGCAAGAAAAAGCTTTTAAGTTAGTTAATAAACTTTATAAACAAACAGGAAACTTAGAATATTTGGCACAAATAGCTATGTTAGAGTTTGAAATAGCAAAGAATCGAAAAGAAGTTTTAGAAAGTGTAATTAAAAAGTTTGAAGATGTTTTAGCAGTATTAGATAATCATATTTATCAAAACTATTTAGGGTATTTACTTATTGATTATGACTTAGATGTAAATAAAGGTCTTGG
>Ga0193951_1000316_pt1 | contig 22639 bp, 18 predicted proteins | sample BB_2_MG_FD_140370 | JGI IMG/M metagenome (GOLD analysis project Ga0193951, IMG submission 140370) | Microbial mat bacterial communities from the Broadkill River, Lewes, Delaware, United States - BB_2_MG | ecosystem: Environmental > Aquatic > Freshwater > River > Microbial mats | place: USA...
AAATATCATCAAGTTTTACTTCAATCCACCCTTCAGGTAATTTATATGTTTCTTTACCTTTCTCCATTATTCAATATCTGCAATGTTTTGGATTAATTCCATAATAATTTCAGTAGCTTCTTCCTCTGAACCATAAGGCAAAGCACTTTCTATACCTTCGGTTAATCCTTCGTTATTCAATAGCTTTGAACATTCTTCTTTTAAATATGCTTTTACACTTTCATTTGCATTGGCTATATTTCCCAGTAGTTCTGAGCAATTATCCAGAATATAGATGATGTCTTCAAAATCATGGCTTTGTCGCAAATCACTACCTCCCCGTCCCTTATGTGCCTCAAATTTTGCTGCTAAATAATATTCGGGAAGAAATACAAATATTTCGGTTCCATTGGGTAATGTTTTTGAAATCTTGTTTTCAATTCCTTCTTCATACCACTTGTTGCTAAATCCCAATACATCAGAATCGGAAGGCATTACATCAACTAAAATATCCTGATAAACCCATCTGCAAATTGGAGCTCCTTTTGAGGTGTCATTTGCAAATCCTAAAGCTCTTAAATCATCTTCTAATTTAGCATGAGCAGTTTTTGAGCGTAGTTCAATTACACAATCAACGTCAAGTGTTGGTCTTATATCAGATAATTCGGGATTACTTGCGTATAATTCTGCAACAGCACCGCCAACAAATACCATATCGTCTTTTAAATCACCCAACCCATTTGCCACTCTCTGTAGCATCAAAATATTTGTACTAGGCATATTTTAATCGTTTCTCAAGTTCTTCTTTGGCAATATTAATTTCTCTGACTTTTCCCACCCGAATTGTGTCAACAATAACCAACAGTTCATAGAATAATTTATCTTCCTGTACTATTTGGGGAATTGATTTAAAAAGGGGGTCAATGGCTTGTCCCCGATGAGTTCCTTTAGCACTTGGCCACACATAAACATCAGAACCGCTTGAGATATGCTCATTAATTGGCGATGCAGAATGTGCAGTTGGTATTCCTTTTACAATTGCACCTGGTTGTGTAGGAAACACATATCTAAGCCCATAGATTAAAAATTCGATGAAGGAATTAATATTTACTTTTCGCTTCTTCGAATCAATTAAGCCCGCAATCTTGCATCTATTCAATACCTCTGATATTTCAGATGGGCTTATTTTTAACAATTGAGCCAAATCGGAATTGTACCAATCATCATGCTTTAATGCTATGATTTTCAATAAAACTACGATATCTTGGGGACGCATCCCATTATGCTTTTTCATAATCAATATTTTCAATTGACTTTATTAATCCTCAATTCGCGAATCGCGAATCGCGAACAAACAAATATATAAAATTAAACTGAGAATAGCTTTTTTGAATACAATTCAATAGCTGTTAATTTTCCATATCCCCCTTTTTCTTTATAAACACATCCTGTATCAATGTTTATTACTTGCTTATTCTCATTTATTTGCTTTTCACAATACTCAACTGTAATCGGTCTGTGTCCATGTATAATTGACTTTTCAGCAAGCAAAGGATTTAAATATTCAACTTTACTTTCCCATACCATTGAATAAGTATCCTGAAATGGATTCAATATTTTGTCATTAAATCCTGCATGAACAAATAGATAATCTTCGATTGAAAAATAATTCTTAAGATTTGTAAAGAAATCAAGGTACTTAGGTGAGATATCCTTTATTGAGCTAATACCAAAACTTTTCAGTGTTTTGCTACCTCCGTTCTGAAACCATTTTGATTTATTCTTTTCGTCTTTAAATGTTTCAAGGAGCAGTAATTCATGATTCCCAATCAACAGAGTAATATCGTAACCTTTTTCTTGTAAATCTATCAAGTAATCAACAACCTCTTTGCTCTTATTTCCACGGTCAATATAGTCTCCCAACAAAATAAGCTTGTCATTTTTGTCTAATTGAATTTTATTTTCAACTAATTCTTTTAGAGAATCAAAACATCCGTGAATATCTCCAATGGCAAAGAGTCTTTTCATGCTATTAGTGTTTTAAGCGCAGGCAAAAATTGTAATCTTTTTCAAATTTCGGGTTGAGGGTTAGCTTCTCCAACTATCCAGTATATCAAAAGTAGGCGGTCAAAAACTAATTTTTTAATACACCAATCTTCATTCAATGAGACAATATTTTCAATCCGATTCTTCAAATTTTAATCAAATTATTTCTATGTTATTTGGTCTCTCAGCCTTGCATAAAACTGAATAATAAAAGCAATTGTTTTTATAGCGCACTAAAAATAAGTAATAATGCAAACTTAAAGCTTCTTTTCGAAGGTTAGTTTTCAATAAATACATTATGTTATTTAGTTGGTTTTTTATAACACTAGGTAGTGGTTACATACTCTACGGGCAACAAATTTTGTATAAACAGGGTTGCTACAGTTAGTTATGGTGTGTGGTTTTGTTATGCTAAAACCGGTTTATTGGTTTGTGAGTATTATCAGGCTTGTGCTATGTATGTTTTGGGTAGAAACAAATAAAAAGAGGGTATTCAAAAACAATTAATAAAAATTAAACTGTCACGTTGAACGGAGCCGAAACGTTCTGCTTTCAAGGAAACAATAAATTTAACATTTTCAGCGGGCAAACCAGTTATAGTACAATTAATAGTTGCCTATTGCGGTCATATTTCCATAGACAATAAAAATAAAAATACGGGTTGGTTTTGGATAAAAATTAGGAGTCATGTGGCTATTACAACCTATTTTAAACCCCAATATTTTCACAAATATATCTGGATATAAAAAAACCTGTCGATGTAGCGAACTACACCAACAGGTTGAATAAATATTACTTTAAATAAATTTACTTAGCTACTTTAAAACAACCCTTCGTGTTGCCTGCTTATTACTACCGCTTATTTTAATAAAATAAAGCCCTTTTGAGTAATCGGTCATATCAATCATGGTATTTCCCTCTTTAACCTTTATCGATCTTAAAACAGCCCCTTTTGTATCAATTATACTAATAGTCATTCCCGAGTAATTAATATCGGTAAGCTTAGCATAGCAGATGCCTGTTGTTGGGTTTGGATAAACAGTGAAATTTGCCGAAGGAATCTCTTCAATAGCCGAAGAAGCACCAATAGTAACGTTGAAAGTTGTCTCGGCATAGCTACTACCCGATGTGCCTCGAACAACAATGGCTCCTGTTCCTTCTAAATCTTTAGTAATAGCAACAGAAAGTGTGCTTCCCGATATTGTTGGTGTTAATAAAGCCGTATTTGAATTTGATGTAATTGAGTAGGTATAACTTGAAGCACCACCAAAAACATTAGCCAAACTAACATCAACCGACTCTTTCTCGTTAACACCATAAGAAACCGCAGGAATTGGATTTTCTACATAAACAACCAAATCTCCCACCTTAATGGAAAAACTAGTTTCAACATAGTTACCACCAGAAGTTGCACGAACAACTATAGTACCTGTTTGTTGAAGATCTTGTGTTATGGCAACGTTAACGGTACTTCCCGACAGTGTAGGTGTTAAAAGAGCACTATTTGAATTTGATGTAATAGAGTAAGTAAAACTCGAAGAACCACCAAAAACATTAGCCAAACTAACATCAACCGACTGCTTTTCGTTTAAAGAGTAGCTATATGAACTTATTGGGTTGCTAACATATAAAGTAGACGATGTTTTACCAATAAAAATACCCCGACCATGTGTTCCTATCCCCACTTTACCATCTAAAGGGTTAAATTCAATATCGTTAACAATAACACTACCAATTTTTGTGGACTCAACCTTTTGCCACACCGTACTAGATCCATTAAGATCATCGGCACGATAAAGCCCAGTGCTAGTACCAAGCAGATAAAACTTTTGTCCACCATAGTCAACAATAGCCGAGCTGCGTATAGATGGTCCAGGTGCCGATACCGATCCTGTTAAATTACCTTCTATAGCTGTAAAAGATGTTCCACCATCTGCCGAATAATATGTACCAGTAATGTTATAATTTGAAAAGACAACAATAAGTTCGTTTCCGTTTTGCGGATTAACCGAAATATGGTGCGGATACGATCCCGAAGGAACAGCAGCAATAGAAATATTGTTAATTGTTTTTGAGGCCGTATTTGCATTATCTATTTTATAAATTTTTGGCACCCCATTATTATCGTACGCCCCAGCATATAATGTATAAGCAGGATTTGCCGAAACAGCAAGAGCGGTAATAATGTATCCTTCATCGGTGACACTATATGAATTCCAATTTTTGGTCGTACCCTCATCTAAATTATTATCAATCTCCTTAATATTGGTATTATACCACATTTTGTTAACAGCAGGAAAATACATAATCCTATCATCGGTTTTATCCATTACAAAAGGGTGTATAAAAAGCTTATCGCCTTCGGGAACAGCACTAGGATGCACCGAAGTCCACTCCCAGCTACTAGTTGAAGAATTATAAGTATATCTGTTAACAAAACCATTTTGCGAGGATGCCAAAATACAGTCGTTGGTAAAGGCACAATAAGCACCGTCGCCCGAACTTATATCTTGAGAAGACGATATTGTACCACCATTGTCAACATTAAAATATGGTGTTCCATTGTCTTGCGATCCACCCATGTAAACACCGCTATTTGCCTCTTTATTAAGGGCTATATCGTAAAACTGGGTTATATTATACCCCGAGTTTTTATCTATCCAAGCTAAATATGACGACGATGTAGAATTAGCAGTAATGTCAGAACAATAGCTAAGTCCACCATCGTGACCACTCCAAACAGAATTATGGTTATTTGGATCGAAGAGAGTGATATGACAATCGGGATGATGATTTGGATACATAAACGACGCGGTAGCAGGATTACCATAACCACCAATCCAAGTATAATCAATTGCAGGAGTTGTAGCAAATCCATCGGAACTTCTAAAAAGAGAAGTAGAGCCAACAACAACAAAATTATCGTTATCGGGATGAATAGCTAGAGTCATATTATAATCGCCTTGTTCTCCGAGCTTCTCTTTAGTCTTAGCCGAGTACTCAATAATATTTGCCGACCTGTCGGTAAGAACACTATTTAGTAAATCTATCTTATAAAAATATGGAGTAGTGTCATTCACCAAAAATATATAAGCAATATTACTATTTGATGGGGCTATACGAACCACACCACGATCGTAATAACTAGGTAATGTTGTTGTAGAATTAATAGGTGTGAAAGTCACACCATCGTTATTTGAAACATAAAGTCCAGGTGTTTTAGTTTGGGTACCGCCTGAATAATTATTCTGCGAAAGGAATGCAACAATAGTACCATCGGCATGTATATCAATATCGGACCAAGTATAAGCATTGCTATTTCCTAATACCAATTGAGCAGAAGAGAAAACACCACCTTGAGAAAACTTAACAATGCCATAACCATTACAGCAAACATAAACCGATCCAGTTTGTGGGTTAACAATTACTTTCGACATAAAATCGTATTTACTATCCCAACTTGCCGAATTACTTTCTGAACCCGTAATAAGAGACCAATTTAAACCATTATCGGTACTTTTGTAAATACCATTTCCAAAATAAAAAGCCGACCAACCTTGTGCTGAAGCAGAATTACCTGCAAACTCGCCAGTAACATAATACCAGGTATCTTGATGACCCGAACGAACATCTTGTGCAATCCAAGTTATACCGTTATAGTCGTCGGGATTATTAACCAATGTCCACGAAGAGCCTTTATTTGTAGAACGGTATAGACCACCCGAAACACCTCCAGCCAAAATAATATTAGAGTTTCTAACATCAATACCAATTGCACGAGTACGTCCTCCAACATCAGCAGGCCCAACCTCGCTCCAACTATAAGTATAACCAGTACGCTTTGTTTTGTAACTAACATCATTTTTAGAGGCAAAATCAAGCTCCTTAGCTCTTATGTTTCGAGGAATAGTATTAGAGGCAGGATCGCGCAATATATTAAAGAAAAAACTATTTCTGGAGTCGATATCTTCGACAGAAGCTTTAGGCGAAAAAGACGATCTTTTATTCGGCGGATCGGGAAAAATATCTTTTCCAGTATTGCGAGTATTATTCACTAAAAGTAGACTCCCAATTATTGCAATAAGAAATAGAGTAGCCGCAATTGTAATAAACTTTTTCATATGGTTATTTTTTTATTTATGATTTAAAATGGCCTTTTCAAAAAAAATATAGAAAGAAGAAAAAACTATAGAATTTCTATTAACCTCCAAACGTGATTTTCTTCATCCCTAACTGGCCGAGGAGGCGAAACAAGCACTTTATAAAACTTTTTTAGTTCAAGAGGAAATCTTGATTGAATTTTTATAGAATCATTACTCGATAACAGAGGAACACCTCTTCCAACTTCTATAATATCAACAATCTGTACCACATAATAACCAACCCCATCAATTTGATTTACAACAATTTGATACTTTGCTTTTTCAATTAAAGCTGGTTTTGGTGGTTGTGGGCCAACAGTTATCGCATTATTACCCTGTTTTTGCGAAGCACAAGAACATAAAACAGAGATAAAAAATAGAACCAAAAGTTTTTTCATAATAGAGATATATTAAAAGATTAAAAAAACGTAAACTGATATAATATTCAGTTTATGCTTTATATTTTAATATAAGTTATGAAAAAAAACTATTCGAGATTTAATGAAAATGGTTAAAGATAATTTTGGCCTTAGACGTACCAACACATAATTCTAAATCGGAGAACAATGCCTTTTTAATTTCGGTAACCGATTTAAAGTTTGTAAGAAGCAACTCTTTTGTTTTAGGCCCAATTCCTTTTATTGAGTCTAACTCCGAAACAACAAAACCTTTCGATCGTTGATTGCGGTGAAAAGTGATTCCAAACCTATGAGCTTCGTTACGTAAATGCTGAATTAATTTAAGAGAAGGAGTATTTTTATCGAGATAAAGAGGTGTTGAATCACCAGGAAAAAAGATCTCCTCAAGACGTTTTGCAATTCCAATAACAGTAATTTTATCGAGCAATTGAAGCTCATTTAATATTTCGACAGCCGAGCTAAGCTGCCCTTTACCACCATCAACAATTACCAATTGTGGTAATGGCGATCCCTCATCTTTTAATCTAGAATAACGACGATATAATATTTCGCGCATTGAGGCAAAATCATCAGGCCCCTCAACAGTTTTAATATTAAAATGACGATAATCTTTTTTTGAAGGTTTACCATTTTTAAAAACAACACAAGCAGCTACAGGATATGCTCCTTGAATATTTGAATTATCGAAACACTCTATATGAAAAGGCAGAACATCAAGCTGCAAATCTTTCTTTACACGCTCAAGCAAAAGTTCCGATTTAGAGAACTGTTTATCCTCAATAATCTTACTTTTTTGCAATTTGTAATACTTCGCATTTCGTAGAGACAAATCTAAAAGCTTACGTTTTTCACCAATTTTAGGGTTAACAAAACAGATATTTGCATCGGACACATCAATAGCAATATCAACAATTATCTCTTTTGAAGTGCTCTCAAATTTATTTCTTATATCGAAAATAACAGACGAAAGAGTATCTTCAATAGCCTCGTTAATTTGTCGAACAACCTCAACAGTGTACGACTGGATAACACAACCATTAACAACTCTAAGGTAATTTACAAACAACAAGTTTTTATCTTCAATAAATCCAAACACATCAACATTATGAATTGATGTACTTACTATAGTAGACTTCGCCTGATATTGCTGTAAAACCTCTAACCTATTTTTTATAAGTTGAGCTTTTTCGAAATTATATTCGGCAGCAAAGTCATGCATTCTGACCTTCAGATCTGATATTAATTTTGAGATATCGCCCTTTAAAATAGATTTAATCTCGTCGATATTTGAATTATATTCTTGCATCGACTGATGATTTTCACAACAACCTTTGCAATTTCCAATATGATATTCCAGACATATTTTATGTCTCCCCTCTTCTATCGACTTCTTTGTCATCGAAAATTTACAGGTTCGATATTTATATAACTGTCTAAAAAGATCAATTAAAACATAAACAATCTTCTTATTTGTATAAGGCCCAAAATAAAAACCCTGCGATTTATCAATATTTCGAGTAACAAAAACACGTGGATAATCTTCCTTTGAAACAACAATCCAAGGGAAAGTTTTATCGTCTTTTAAAAGAATATTGTATTTAGGCTTATATTTTTTAATAAGGTTATTTTCGAGCAAAAGAGCATCGCTTTCTGTTTCAACAAGCACAACAGATAGGCTATGAATCTGCCGAACCATGATTTTAGTCTTAAAATGGACGTCTGTTTTTGCAGTAAAATACGACAAAACACGTTTCTTTAAATTCTTAGCTTTTCCAATATAAATTACATCACCCTTAACATTCAAAAACTGATAAACACCAGGTTTATCAGGCAGTGTCTTCACAACCGAAGATATTCGTTCAGGATAATCAGAAATAGCCATTATTCAAAAAGAGAAGTAAAATTAAACGTATTAAAATCAAACAAACCTCGGTCGCCAATCTTAATTTCAGGTATAACCAAAAGCGACATAAAAGCTAATGTCATATAGGGAGCACCAAGAGCAGAACCAGCTTTCTTTGCCAATAAATCAACCTCGACATACTTTTTTGCAACATCAGCACATGGTAAATCCGACATTAAACCGGCTATAGGAAGAGGTAAAAAAGAATCAAAATCATCATCAACAAACCCTATTCCACCCTTATTCTGAATCACCAGATTAATAGCTTTAGCAATCAATTCATCATTTACACCACAAGCAATAATGTTATGTGAGTCGTGTGAAACACTCGAAACCATCGCACCTTTTTTTAACCCAACCCCTTTAATAAAACCTACAGAAGGCTTACTATTGCAATACCTGTTTACAACAACAACTTTAAGAATATCATTATCTATATCAGACACAACATAACCATTATCGACAAAAGGCTTAACCTTAAGAATAGATGTAACCAACGAACCATCTGTACACTCAATAACCTTCAATAACCCCGACTTATTCTCAACCTTTAAATCAGCTTCAGAAATAAAATCAACGTTAAAATTATTAATTACACTATCTGCTTTTACATCAACTTTATCTTTCAACAAATCCTTGCCCCTATAATACACAGAAGAGACAGAATACTTTTCAAGATTACTTAAAACAACAAAATCAGCACTATCACCAACTTCTAACATTCCAAGATCTACACCGTAAAAATCAACAGGATTTTTAGACATCACCTGAAAAATATCAGCAAAATCAAAACCCTTAGCAACAGCTTTCAGATAAGTATTTTTAAGATAACCCGACAAAAGTGTATCTGGATGCATATCATCGGTACAAACCATAACATCGGCACTATTTGATTTTATCAAAGAACAAAGCGCATCAAAATCTTTTGCCGCACTACCCTCTCTAATAAGAACCTTCATTCCGAGAGAAATCTTCTCTAAAGCCTCCTCTACCGAAACACATTCATGATCGGTCTGAACACCAGCTTTAATATATTTTTTAAGATCATCACCCGACAAACCTGGCGCATGACCATCAACAGGAACATTATATTTTTCTCCAAGAGCAACAATGTCTAACACCTTTTTATCACCATAAATAACTCCTGGAAAATTCATCACCTCTCCAATAAAAGAGGCAACCTTATCATTAAAAAGAACTTCTAAATCTTTAGAATAAAGCACAGCTCCCGACGACTCCAAACTTGTTGCAGGAACACACGACGGCGCACCAAACAAAAATGAAAACGGAACACTATCCCCCATCTCCTTCATAAACCTAACCCCAGAAACACCACAAACATTTGCTATTTCATGAGGATCGCACACAGCACCAAGAACACCATTACCCAAAGCAGCCTTAGCAAACTCAACCGGACTAAGCATTGAACTCTCAATATGAACATGAGAATCTACAAATCCTGGAACAATAAACAAATCATCGACTGTTTCACGTGGAACTATTCTTGAAATAACACCGTTATCAACAAAAATTTCCGACTTTTCAAATCGACGACTTTTAAATGAGAAAATATTTGCTTTTATGCTAAATTGTTTCACGTGGAACTACCTCCCTAAAAATATTAATAAAACACTAATGTCTGCAGGGCTTATCCCAGTAATACGAGAGGCCTGACCAATTGTAGCTGGACGAATCTTAGACAACTTCTGACGTCCCTCAGTTGAAATTGAAGGAAATTTTAAATAATCAACATTATCAGGAATTTTTAAATATTCAAGACGATTGATTTTTTCCGCCAAAGTTTTCTCTCTCTCTATATATCCATTGTACTTAACAAATATCTCGGCATTTTCGAGCTCAACTTCTGAAATATCATTATCAGCAACAAATTTTGAAAATTTAGCGCTTGCCTCTACTAAATGCATAACAGAAACCTGTGGGCGTCCTAAAAGAACACTCAATCGTTTACTTTCAACAATTTCGCTGGTACCAAGCTTTTTCAATAAAGGATTTGCCTCAGCAATAGTAATTTTTACTTTATCTAAAAACAGACGAACCTTTTCAATATTATCTTTTTTCTGAAGATATTCATCGTAACGAGAAACATCTAAAAGACCAATCTCTTTACCTATACCTGAAAGACGTTCATCAGCATTATCCTGTCGAAGAAGTATTCGATATTCAGCCCTAGAAGTAAACATCCTATAAGGTTCATCAACTCCTTTTGTAACTAAGTCATCAATAAGAACACCAATGTAGGCTTGATTACGCCCTAGAACGAGCTCGTTAAGAGAGTTTATCTTGCGATGCGCATTTATGCCAGCCATAAGGCCTTGTGCAGCCGCCTCTTCATACCCTGTTGTACCATTTATTTGACCAGCAAAGTACAGATTTTCAACTACTTTAGTCTCAAGAGTTGACTTTAATTGAGTGGGTGGATAGTAGTCATATTCTATAGCATAACCAGGACGGAAAATCTTTACATTCTCCAATCCCTTCACTTTTCGTAAAGCTCTATACTGAACGTCTAGTGGTAAACTACTAGAAAAACCATTTATATAATATTCAATAGTATTTTCTCCTTCGGGCTCAAGAAAAAGCTGATGTTTATCCTTAGCGGCAAACGTTACAATTTTATCTTCTATACTAGGACAATATCTTGGTCCAACGCCTTGAATAGATCCATTAAAAAGAGGAGATTTTTCGAACCCTTCACGCAAAACATCGTGAGCATCTGTATTTGTATATGTAATATAACAAGGACGCTGTTTAAGGTTGTTTTCAACCTTCTGCTTAGCAAAAGAAAAACTACCATTCCCCTCATCACCAAACTGCTCACTCATAACCGAAAAATCAACAGAACGAGCATCAATTCGAGCTGGAGTACCAGTTTTCATCCTACCAACAACAAAACCTTTAGATTTTAACTGTGTAGAAATACCAACAGAAGCCATTTCACTAACTCTACCCCCAGTAATCTGAACATCGCCAACATGCATAAGTCCATTTTCGAAAGTACCAGTAGTTAAAATAACAGATTTTGAACTAAAAGAGGCACCAAACTTAGTCTCAACCCCAACAACTTTATCGACGTCAAAAATTAGAGAGACAACAGAATCTTGCCAAATATCAATATTATTATTCTTCTCAATTATCTCGCGCCACACATTACTAAATACAAATCTATCGCATTGTGAGCGAGGACTCCACATAGCAGGTCCTTTAGAACTATTAAGCATACGAAACTGAATACTACTTTTGTCGGTAACAACAGCCGTCATACCACCCAGAGCATCAATTTCTCGGACAATTTGTCCTTTAGCAATACCTCCAATAGCAGGATTGCAACTCATTTGTGCAATGCGTTGCATATCCATAGTAACCAAAAGAACTTTGGAACCCATTTTTGCAGCAGCGTGCGCAGCCTCACAACCAGCGTGACCAGCACCAACTACTATTACATCATATAACATAATATTAAAGCCTTCCTAAATAAAAATCCTCCTTTAAACTCATAATCCTTTGCTCTTCGTCATTAGAGTCGTTATACCCTATTAAATGCAATATTCCATGTATAACAACACGATAAAGCTCTTGTTCAAAAGATTGATTAAAACGCACAGCATTATCTCTAACAGTATCAATACTAATAAACATATCACCATTGATTATATCGTCGAAACAATAATCAAAGGTGATAATATCAGTAAAATAATCATGCTGTAAATGCTCCTTGTTTATCTCTAAAATATATGGATCGGAACAAAAGATATAGGTAATTTCACCAGTCTCTTTACCTTCTAATTCAATACACTCATTAATCCAATTTTCAATTTTTACAGAGTCTGTTAAATTAAACTCTATATCCTCGCATAAAAACTCCATTATTTCATTATTAAAAACCGCATTTCAATTTGCTTACCAGAATTGTAGTAGAAAATTTCATCAGCCAAGTTATTCATTAAAAAGATACCCCTTCCATGCATCTCTTCGATATTATCAGGGGAAGTAGGATCAGGAATAACATTTACATCAAACCCCTCACCTTCATCTTCAATAACCACATCAATACAATCGTTGTCATTCATAATTTTAACAACTACTTTTTTGGCTTCATCAAGCTTATTCCCATGAAAAATAGAATTATTAACTCCTTCAATGGTAGCCATTAAGATTTTACCATACAACTCGTTGCTGATGTTCCCCTCGTCACACAAATTATCAACTAACCTTTCGATAAACCAAATGTTTTCGGGTTTAGATGATATTTTAATCTTTTTCTCCATCAGATAATAATTTACCAATGTATACTACTTTGAAGAATAAAAAGTTGCAAAATAACAACCTTTTTAATTACTTTTTCTTTCGCAACCAAATAATTGGGTTAACCCAAGAACCTTCTTCGTTAATTCTAAACCCTAGAATATTACTATTATCGCCATTTCCAGAGTAAATAGTACCAATTTTTTGACGGGTTGTAACTTTATCGCCAGGGTTAACAGTTACATTAATAACATTATTATAAACAGAAAAATAATCACCATGCTTTATTAATGTAGTCATATTTGATCCTGGCATATACATAACCTTTGTAACAACACCATCGAAAATGGCTAAAACATCACCATCTTTAGGAATAGATATTTTAATACCATCCTCTTTAACCATAACCGATTTTATTAAGAAGTGATTATGTACACCAAAATTAGATACTAATACACATTCCCTACCTGGCCATGGTAATTTACCTTTATTCTTTTTAAAATATTTAGCTAGGTTTATATCTTCTTCAGAAATAACTTTTGAACGAGCACGCTCCAATGCAGCAATACGCTCATCTTCAATTAGCTTATTAAGAACATCGGTAAGCTCCTTTTCTCTTTTTAATTGATTATTGAGTGTTTGCTGTAAACTTTTAATATTTAAAGAAGCCTCCTTAATAAGTTCCTCTTGCTTAATCTTATCTTTAGAGATATTAGCTAACTGTGTTTTTTGCTCTAACAAAACAGACTTCTTTTGAGCCTTTAGGCTTTTTAAATCTTTTCGTAATCTTATATAATCATTCTGTTTACTTTTTACCTCTGTAACTTTATTTCTTTGATATTCAGAAATATTTTGAATGTATTTAATACGCTTATATGCCTGATCAAAATCAGAAGAAGCAAAAACAAACATTAACATTTGATACTTATCTCTATTTCGATAACTGTATTTAATAAGCTTAGCATATTCAATCTTTAAATTTTCAATATCCTTTTTTAGAGTATTAATGTTTTTAGTATAACCTCTCTCTATTTTATCTAATCTATTAATTTCAAGAACTATACTTGACACCAATTGATTTTGTTTATCAATCTTAGCATCCAATAATTTTATAACAAAACTCAACTGTGAAACATTGTTACTATTTACTTTAATTAAAGAATCGGTATAGGCAATATCTTTCTTAAGAGAAAGTATTTCAGACTGTATTTTTGAGACTGTTTTTTGGCCAAATACGGCACTAAAACCTATCGAAAGAAAAACTATTAAAAAAAACCTATTTAACCTAAACATATTACAAGTTCATCTTTTTATAGTTAGAAGGAATAGAAAATCTTATAGTTGAACGCTCTGAATTAACAGAGACAATTTTCATATTTAAAATAATCTGGTTTACTAAATCACCAACAGACAAATCGAGCTCCGAATATTTAAAATAGGGATTATCTGTCGGTAAATAAGCAATGTCGAATCTACGATTATATGCACTAAACTGAACACTATTTTTAACAGTATTAAAAAGTCCATCAATATCAAACGTCTGATTATAGACAGACATATCATTATCCTCTTTCTTGTCAAAACTAAATGTGTCAAAATCGGAGCTAGAGAAATGGTAACCATTATCGTAAATAATATCCGATTTTCTAAAAAAACGACGCTTACCTTTGCGAGGACCATAAATAAATAGCTCACCAAGAAGTATATCCTGAATATCGTAATAATCGATATAAACATTCAATTTAGATGATAACTGATCAATTGGCAACGAATAATATTGTTTTTGAATACGGTTTAAAACAACAACAGAATCAGGAGTAATTACAAACCGCAGAGCCTCTATTCCAAGAGCAACCTGAAAAGAACCGTAAATAATACTATCTCTAACAATTTTTATCTGTCCTTTAAAAGAGAAGTCTGTATCCTTATCGAGAATAAGCTTAACATTAGCCTTCTTAATAGTAAAATAATCGCCCTTTAAACGATTTTTTGAAGCCTTAGAAAAGACCTTTTTAGCTGATAATTCCTTTATTACAGGAACTTTTTCACGTGGAACATATTTAACTGTAGAACAACCGACAATAAACAAACTTAAAAGAAAGACTAAGAATACTTTTCTCATAAACCAAACTGCTTTAAAAGTTCATCAACTTGATCTTTACCAAGCTCTTTAGCTTTTAAAAGAGATTTTTCTGCCTCCATTTGCTTATTCAACTTTAACATAATCATTCCCTGATGATAATAAAGCTCAGAACTAGCCTCTGTTGATAAAGAAATAGCTTTTTGAATAAACAATAAAGCATCGCTATATCGTTCTAATTTATATAGTATCCAAGCATATGTATCAAGATAGGTAGGATTATTAGGCTCTGCATCGATAGTTTTCTTACTTAATTTTAACGCATAAGGAAGATTAACACCTTCTACAGATAAGTAATAACTATAATTATTAAGTACGTAAATATTATCAGGATTAAGAGCTAAACTCTTCTCGTAATTTTCAAATGATAGCTTATGGTTGTTAAGCTTATAATACAAATCGCCAAGTATTGAATAAGAACTTACAACTTTTGCAGGGTGATTATTTTCAAGACTTAAAAACTTTGTTAAGATATCTATAGCCTCTTGATTTTTATTAAGAAACATTTTTGCTAAACCCATTGAATATAAAATCTCAGGAGTCTCAATATTGTTCTCAATAGCCAAAGCTCCATACTTATCGGCATTAACCCAATCACCTCGGTATTCAAGAATACTAAATAGTCTGTTCCAAACAACAGTGCTTGATTTATCTAACTCAATATATTTGTAAATATCCAATAAAGCTCTATTAAGATTTTCTCTTTTTATATAGAAAATAGATGCTATATCATAAACACGAGGATCATCGAGATAGCTTATTTTTAAATCATTAAGAAGCTGCTCAACCTTAATAGTATCGTTAAATAAGGAGTCGCGAACAACAATACCATACATTAAACGAAACTTTGCAGCCCTATCAACTTCACTATTTGAGAAAAAATCTTTAGAAACAGAGTATAACTCCGCCTTTTTACCTTGTTTAATTAAAAGCTCAATGTAAGACAACGAAGCGTCTGAATCGGAAGGATATTCTTTAAAAATAAAGCTGTAAACATCCTCAGCCTCGGGATATCTACCCATATCAACTAAAGCCTCGGCTTTAAGAACATACAACTTAGTAAACGAAGGTATTATTTTAATACGGTCGTTAATAAAATTCAAACCAGCTTCTTTCCCTTCAACACGCATAACAAGCTCCAAAACAATAAGAGTTAACTGCTGATTATCTGGGTATTTTTCAAGAATCTTCTTAAATACCTTTAAAGCTTCAGTTGTTTTATTTGTCTGAGCATAAAGCAATCCTAAATTATATAAATCGTTATAGCTATTAGGCGAAAGCTCTACCAATTTTTCAAAAACTAAAACGGCCGAATCTGTTTTATTTGTAGCCATGCACGACTCAGCCAAAAGCGAATTATACCATTTATTGTTTGGCGATAATTGAACAGCTTTTGTTGAATACTTAAACGAACTATTATAGTCTTTAACTTGATAATGAAGCTTTGCTAACTCATAAAAAACAGCATCTGAATTAGGATTTATTACCGAAGCATTATAGAAAAATTTAGCAGCCTCGGCATATTTACCTTGAAGCTTTAAACTTAAACCCTCGTAATATAAATACTCATAATTACGCTGATCCTCTACACCATAAGTACTCTGAGGTAATTTTACAGCAGTAGAACAACCTACAAAAAAGAGAGCAAAAAGAAAAAATAATAAATTCGTGTATCTAATCATAAGTATTAGTTAAGTCCAGTATGACCAAATCCGCCTTCTCCACGAACTGTGTCAGATAAAATAATAGTCTCTTCCCAAGCAATAGTTTCATGCTTTGCTATAACAAGCTGACAAACTCTCTCGCCTGCCGACAAAACAAAAGGATCGTTTGACAAATTGACAAGAATAACTTTTATCTCACCGCGGTAATCAGAATCAATGGTACCAGGAGAATTTAATACAGTTATTCCATTTTTAGCTGCTAATCCACTACGTGGTCGAACCTGACCTTCGAATCCTTTAGGTAATTCAATAAACAAACCTGTTGGTACTAAAACACGCTCTAAAGGATTTATAATAATATCATCAACTATATCTGCTCTAAGATCCATACCTGCAGAATTTTCAGTTTCGTATTGCGGAAGTGGATTTTTTGATCGGTTAATAATTTTAACTTTCATAATAACATGGTTTTAAATAATTACAACAATAGATTTTTATAAAAAAAATCGAAACTAAAATTGAAAATAAAATAATCTACAAAATAAACTATAATTAAAATAATTAAGCCTATTGATATGATAAATAATCATAAAAGATTACTGAAATCTCTTTTTTACCATCTGTAAGATATTCTCATTCCAAGCAATAAATAAAACAAACATTATAATTATCGAATTTTTTAAAAGAAGCTCCTTAACAACACTATCGAATGATAAATTAGATGCTATAAAAACCAAAAATAAACCAATAATAAAATACATTGCAATTCGTAATAGTTGAATAGGCATTTTATAGTAATGCAAACTGAAACCGTACGATAACAAAACCATTACGCAATAAGTAAGAACTCTTATCCAAGCCGAACCTGTATAACCAAACAAAGGGATAATGAAATAGTTACCAACAATAGTAACTAAAGCACCTACACCTGTAAAAATAATAGCTAAATGCGTATTGTCAGACACCTTATACCATGCTGATAAGCTATAAAACAGAGCGTACATAACATATCCGAAAATAACAATATCAACAACATTCAAAGAGTCGCGAAAATCGGCTCCAACAATATATTTTAGTATAGGCATATTGAACGAAATACCAACAAAAATAAGCACACCGAATATTGAGACATATTTAATAATATCGGCATAAACCAATTTTGCATTAGAATTCTTTGCTGCAGCAAAGAAAAAGGGCTCAGCAGCATATCGAAACATCTGAACAGCTATAATTACCATTGATGCAAATTTAAGATTAGCACCATAATCACCTAACTGAACCAAAGGATCGCCCGATGTATCGAGATGTTTTAACATTAATTTATCAACCGAATCGGGTAAAAACCCTGCCAATTGAGAAACAAGAATAGGTAAAGAAAAAAGCATTAACTTTTTCCAAATAGAAAAATCGAAATTAAACTTAACACTAAATATTTCGGGAATAAGCAATAACAAACTAATAAAACTAGCTACAACGTAGGCAAGAAGAACATAACCAACAAGAAAGTCGGGATTATAAATAACCTCCAAAAATCTCCAACCCCACTTTTCAATTAAAAAGGGACATCCAGAAATAAAGAACATTGTAAAAGAAACCATTACAACAACATTTAAAAGCTTTATCATACTAAAACGTAAAGCCTTCTCCTGAAACCTAAGTTTTGCATATGGTATAGCCAAAAAAGCATCGAGAATAATTACAATAACAACCAAAAAAAGATAGCTTAAATACTCGTTATAATCAAGTGATTCAGCAATATCGTGCCTAAAAACAAAAAAGAGTGAGAAAAACGAGATGCTTGTAGCAATTATTGACATTAAACTGGTAGAAAAAACCTTGTCTGGATTAAACTGATTTGCAAACCTAAAAAAACCTGTTTCCAAACCATAGGTTAAAATAATATTCAGCAAAGCTGTATAAGTTAACAACTCAACATAAACACCATACTCCGTAGGACTTGCAACCCTACTGATGTAAGGAAAAATAAGAAAAGTTATAAAACGCTGTAGTATTGAACTAACCCCGTAAACTGCAGTTTGTTGCGCTAATTTTTTTAATGCTCCCAAAATAACTATTTTAATACCGATCTGTTAAACAATAGATAACCAAAATTTAACTGGTAAAACATCCTAGAACCATCACGATCGTAATAGTTAACCGAAAAACTTAAAGGACCAATAATAGAATGATACACAAAATTGGCATCACCCATAAATGTCACCCTAGGAAAAATATTATCTGATAAAGAAACAAGTTGCTCATCTTGTAACAAATAATCTTTATAGGGGGCAAAAACATATCCTTCAACTCTTAAATGAATTCTATCAGTAATATTAATTATCCCTTTTAATCCACCCGCAATATACTTATTTGAACGGTAATTGACGAGATAAAGAGTCTTAGAATGTGGTGTTGGAGAAAAAACAGGCGCATTAAAGAGTGTACTAGTATAAGTAAAGTATGTAGGTTTATCTTCATAAACAGCATTTAGAGATACTCCTAACGAAAAAATTTTACAGCATTTTATATACTTATCAAGCGAAAAAACAAATTTAGGATATAAACTATATTTTGTTTTATTCTCCTTAAAAACCGACAAATTACCAGGCTTTAACTCCTCAAATGAATACTTGTAATAAGCACCAAAAAAGATCTTTTTACCAGATACAGGATAAATCTTATTATCAAGCGTATTGCTCTCAATTCTAAAATTCACACTTGATGAATAATCGAAGGTCTGATCAAGAATATCAAGTTGATTATAGTTTGAAACAGGAAAACATAAACTCCTAATTAAAGCTACATCAAAACCTAATTCAACAATACTATTTGTATATGCAGGAAAACCAAAATCGATAAAACAATTATACTCACGCTGCTTATAATAAATAGGAACCAAATCGGTAAAGAAGAAATCGTTTGAGACAGAAAAATAATCCCAACTATTATAATTAATCTCACTATTCAATCGAATTGGAATATTACGCATAAAATAATTTCTGAACTTTAATGATCCAGAAGAATAGAACCTACCATATTGAAAATCGGCCAATGCCAAAAGGGAATTTTTTCTAAAAAAATTATACTGTAAACCTATATATCCTTGATTCAAACTTGCCGAAGATAAATTTCCTCCCAAATAAAACTTAAACTCCTTAGCCCGTGTTACATTTATCTTAAGCTTATAAAAACCTGTACTAGGATTAAAAATTGCAGATGGAGATAACGCCTCAATATTTTCGTCGAATAACAATTTATAATACTCATTCTCTAAATTTGAGAGAGTAAAAAAGCCCTTATTTCCCCTAAGGTTATTGACAATATAATTGTGAAATTTAGGGTTAACACCTACAACTTCTATTGTATCAAAATTCAACTCCCTAATTCGGGATCTAAAAAAAATTCTTTTCACTTTTAAATCGGCAACAGAAATTTGTTTTGTACATCGCTTTTTTATTGAATCAATAATATTTAATGTCGATTTATAGCCCCTATCAACAAAATAGTCTACTCTACTAAAATCAAGCAAGCCAACATTATCATATAAATTGTTAATCTGAATACCACGAGTGGAATCAACATAATACTTGCTATTATAAACTATCATATTTTCTATTTGTCCTATTAAATCCGATTCGGAAGGAAAAGATGAATTTCTAGTAACAACACTACCAATAACAAAATCTGGATTAAAATCAGAAATCATTACATCATAAGGGAAATTGTTATAGATTCCACCATCAAACAAAAACATCGAATCAACAACAACAGGTTTAAAATAGAAAGGAACGGCCATTGACGAGCGAACAGCTTTCGACAAATTTCCTTTACTAAAAATAACAGTCTTTTTATTATATATGTCAGAGGCTACACATCTGAAAGGAACAAATAGATCGTCGAACGACTGCTCAGAAATATTACCAGCCGCCGAAAACAGCTTCATAAAAGCAAAATCCATAGGGCTATTATCAACCAAATTTGTTGGATACGACAACCTGTTTATTGAATCGTTAATAGAAAAACCTAACTTAAGTAACGAAGGTATATCGTAATTACCCTTAAAGTAATAAAAATGTTTTTCGTCGATATCACCAGTAAGCCAATTAGAGAATGATTCTGACTTAAAAATATCAATCATTTCGTCGGGCGAATAACCCAATGAATATAATCCTCCAACAATTGCTCCTATTGAAGTGCCTGCAATATAATCAATAGGAACATTATTTTCTTCTAGAGCTTTAATAACCCCAATATGAGTTAATCCTTTAGCCCCTCCTCCACTAAGAACTAATCCAACTTTTTGACCATAGGAGATAAAGCTAATAACAAAGAGTATTATAATTAATGTTTTTCTCATTATAACATAATATATTTGCCTAATAAGTTACAAATTTTAAAACATAGTTAACAGTACAAAAATGGAATGGAAAACATTTAGTGAATCGCTATATAAGAAACTCGGTATTCAAGACGATATTAATCATATATTATTTCTTGTAGGAATAAACGAATTAGGAAAAGGATATTCTGAATCATACACAAAAGAAGAAAAGGTAGAGCTTATAAAACTTGCTAAAGGAAGAATAATGACTATGGCAGGTTACTATCAACAAACTGGTGTTGATAACGAAGGATGGCCAACTTTTTCTACAACAGAAGAAATAATAACCGACGAAAACCAAGCTCTAAAAAAAGGTATAATTGAATATTTTAAAAACGACTTATAAATATTATTAACATTGTTATTAACACAATAAACTCTAATTAAAATGAGAAAATCACTTCTATTACTTCTTATTACACTATCGTTTGCCTGCTCGGCCAAACGCGAAAGAATTGTCGAATTTCAAACTACAGCTGGTAATATAACTGTAAAGCTGTACAACGAAACACCTAAACACCGCGATAACTTTATTAAACTAGCCAATGAAGGTTATTTTGACAACACTCTTTTTCACAGAGTAATTAACACATTTATGATACAAGGCGGCGATCCCGATTCTAGAAATGCTGAACCAGGAAAAAGATTAGGTGAAGGAGGACCAGATTATACTATCGATGCTGAATTTGTTGAAGGCATTTACCATAAAAAAGGAGCTTTAGCAGCTGCCAGAGAAGGCGATAGAGTTAATCCTCTTAAAAAATCGTCGGCGTCGCAATTTTATATGGTACAAGGAAAAGTATTTCGCCCAGGTGAGTTAGATACTTTTAGAATGAAAAGAAACCAAATGAAAATGCAGGAAATTGGCAACAAACTTTTTCAAGAAAAATATAACCAGTTTGCCAAAGAGGGGAAAATTATTGATAACCTTACTCTCGACTCAATTGTTAGAGCCGAACTGCCTTTAGCAATGAAAAATGCCGACACTCTAGCCTTTAACGAAGAACAAATTAAATTGTACACAACTGTTGGTGGAACACCTCATTTAGATAGAAACTACACAGTATTTGGCGAAATAATTGAAGGTTTAAATATTGTTGATTCTATTGCAAAAGTAGAAACAGACAGATACGACAGACCTTTAAATGATGTTATCGTAAAAAAAGTTATTGTAATTAAATAAATCATCTTATAAATATTTTACCTTTGCAGCTTAAATAGAGTTATAATGCAGGAATTAACAAAGAAATTAATAGCAGAAGCCGAAAGTTTTACGGCTAACACCTTAGAGCAAATAGAGGAGTTTAAAATTCGTTTTACTAGCAAGAAAAACGGCGAATTAACCAAGCTATTCAATGAATTTAAGAATGTTCCTGTAGATCAGAAAAAAGAATTTGGTCAACAAATTAACAAACTTAAAGAGATTGTTAATGAAAAAATCAACACTCTTAAAGAGGCTTTAGAAGATCAAAATACAGAAACAGGTAAACTAGATTTATCTGCTCCTGCCGACTCTAATACTATCGGAAGCAGACATCCGATTTCTATTGTTAGAAATCAGATATTAGATATTTTTAAGCGACTAGGTTTTGTCGTTTCTGAGGGGCCAGAAATTGAAGATGACTGGCACGTATTCTCAGCATTAAATTTCCCTGATGAGCATCCGGCGCGTGATATGCAAGACACTTTCTTCCTGGAACGT
>Ga0193951_1000317_pt1 | contig 22609 bp, 20 predicted proteins | sample BB_2_MG_FD_140370 | JGI IMG/M metagenome (GOLD analysis project Ga0193951, IMG submission 140370) | Microbial mat bacterial communities from the Broadkill River, Lewes, Delaware, United States - BB_2_MG | ecosystem: Environmental > Aquatic > Freshwater > River > Microbial mats | place: USA...
AAATTCAAAGACTACGCTACAATACCTGTTTCAGGAAGTTCACTCAATGCTAAATCTTATTCTCTGGCCAAAAAGCTTAACGTTGGAGATTATGTTACAATTTTTCAAATAGAAAATAGGATTCTCAATGGAAGAAAATCTCACGAACACAAAACATTGATTATTAAAATAGTTACACTTTAATTTAATAGATAAGAACACTTACTCTTCATGTCGTCTTTCAGCATATTCATAGCCTTCTATCCACCATTTTTCCATTAATCGCTTACTAAATATCAATGAATTTTCTGTAAGACTCGTTGGAGTATAATATAAATTCAACTTCACATTATTATGCTTTGCGGCAAGCTTTCCAATTATAACATCATTTTTTTCGACCTGATCTAGCAAATGACCAAACAAACTAATCATTAATGAAAACGGATTTTTCCCTAAAACTTTTTGTTTTCCTAGAGTTTCAGCCTCTAAAACAATAGCGTCAACTTCTGTTGCACCTCTTCGTATTGCTTCTCTAATGGGAATAACACTTCCGAGTCCACCATCTGCATATTCATAACCATCAACTTTAGCCAAAGACATAAATGGTATATAATTACACGAAATCCAAATCCAATTGCAAAACTCTTCGTAAGAACACTCTTGTATAGATTTATACTCTACACGATTCATAGACAAGTTAGATACCGTAACCACGACATCGTGCTTTTCTTTTTTAATTTTTGTGTATTCTGCAAAAGTTACATTTTTTCTAATATTTCGTCTGAGCGCTTTACTTTCTCCAAAAGTTCGTCTTCGTCTTATAAACTGCCATAAAGAATTTACAAAATCAATAGACACATATTCTCTATCTCCTTTTTTACGTTGTATAAAAGGACTTACACTAAAAATATCGTGTTGTTGCACATTTGTAAAAATATCGTAGAGCTTTCCTATTTCATTAGCAGCCAAGTGTGGTACTAAAAGACTTCCTGTGGAGGTTCCTAAAAACATATCGTAATTATGTTTTTCACGCTCTATTAAGTACTGAGCAACACCACCTGCAAACGCACCTTTACTTCCACCTCCAGATATTACTAATGCTCGCATTAATTTCTTTTTTGTTCTAATTCTTCAGATAACTGTTTGGCAAACTTAACCAAACGCCAATTATGATGTGATTTTGCGTTTTCTAAATTAGACATACAGTCTTCATTACAAGATTTTATCATTTTTAAATACTGAAACGCCTTAATTCTTAAATCTGCATTGTATTTCTCACCTGTATAACCTATCAATTCTTGAAATAAAGCTTGTTTGTTATCTGCTTTATAAAACGGTGTACTAAGATTTAAAACAATCCATAACAACCGTACATTTTTATCATTAAAACCAACAATATCTCTTGTTTTAAAAAGATAAGCCGATCGATCCTCAGGAAAACTAGACCAAAGATTGTACAATGCATTTTCTATGGTAATGTACGACTTATCATTCAAAAGCGACTCATAATCTTCCTTTAAATTAACAGGTATTTGCCTCACATATTTAGAGATAGCCTGACGAACTTTTAAACCATTGTTAAAGGTTTCAGGTGTTACCAATTCTGGTACTTGTGATATAATTTTCGCCTTAGCCTCGTCAGACACGTAATATTTGAGATATTCAGAGCATTTAGAAGATTTTGCCTGACAGTCTACCATCAAAAATTCATTTATATAGGTAGATTGCTTTTTCAATATATCAAAAGCATTATCCACAGGAAAATCTTTTTGCTTTATCCATAAGTTCACAAAACTAGACAAAGAGCGTCCATATATACGCTCTACCTCCTTTATAAAATCGGAAGTTTCAGCATTTTTAAATTTATATTTTTCCAAATAATTTATTACAGCTTGCCTAAAAACTCGATCTCCAACTTTAGTTCGTAGCGCATGTAAAACCCACGCCCCGCGCTGATAAAATGTTAGACTACTAGATTTAGGATTTATAAGCGATGTTCCACTACCTGAAATATCTTGCTTTCCTAAATCTATTGATGATTCTAAAAGTTTAAAATAAAAATAATTTTCACCAAAAACATCCTTTTCTGCTAAAAGCGCATAATAAGTTGCAAACCCTTCTTGTAACCAATGATGCGCTCCAGACTTAGCTGTTACCAAATCACCAAACCATTGATGCGCAAGCTCATGAGCATTAACGTTTACATAGTTTTTATCATTAAAACCTATAGAATCTACCACAAAAGCATCAGAAAAAATAGTAAGGCTTGTGTTTTCCATACCTGCATACAGAAAATCATGTACAGGTACTTGTTTATAATTTTGCCATGGGTAAGCAACTCCAATTTCTTCTTCTAGAAAATCGAACATTTGCTTAGAATAACGATACGTTGGCTCAACTTTTAAAGAATCTTCTGGATAGTAGTAATACTCTAAAGGAATACCACTTTTAGAGGCTTCTGTTTTCTTTTCATATTTACCAACAACAACAGCAACCAAATAACTAGACATTGGATGCTTCATATCATATTCCCAAAGCACATGTCCATCATTGTCTGATTTAGATTTTAAAACTCCATTTGAAATAACCTGATATGTTTTTGGTGCAACAAATTTTAAATCAAACTCAATTTTATCATTTGTATCATCTAGACTTGGCAACCAATTACTTGTATATTTTCCTTGACCTTGTGTCCAAATTTGATTCCTTCCTTCATTTTCCCAACCAACAAAATACATCGCCTTTTTAGGAGAAGCAAAAAACAAAAAACTTAGATTATAAGTCTGCCCTTTTTCAAAACTGTGATATATTTTTAGCTTTTTACCATCATTACTAAAGTTAACCTCAGAACCATCAATAGCAACATGTATAAACTTCATGTTAATGGCGTCTAAATAGATAGAATCAGTAGATCTAAGAATATCAAACTTTACATCATAGGAGTTATATTTTGTACTATCTACCTGAAATTGATTAAAAACAATTAAAGCTTCTACTTTTTTAAAATCCACATAGTCTGTTTGTTGCGCAACCGAAACACTAGCTAAACACGCACACAAAATGATAAAAAAATTCTTCATAGATAATATTAAACAACAATATGACCAAAATACATCTTTCTATAATTTTATATTGGTCATTTAACAAAATAGTAGGTTTTAGATTCAATACATAACAACTGAGTTACAGACAAAGTTTTCAAAAAGCTTAGCTCCTTCAATCTATTAGATTATTGATGTCTAAACATTAAATAAATCCACAACTACGAGCACAAATTTATGAACTCCCAATAATTACGTCAAAAACCTTGATTAAAACTAGGCAAATGCACTATACCATGCGTCGCTCACAAAAACTTATTAACCACCTGATAATTATCACTATTTTATCAACTTATATTATATAAATTTGTTGTAAACAATTTAACATTGTTGTTTTTAAAACAAACCTAATGAACCCAAACCCATTTGAAATTGGTTATTACTGTGACGACGAATTAAAGTCATTGGGATTTAAATCTATTGGTACTAACGTTAAAATTGCTAAGAATTGTTTAGTTGTAGGTATTCCTAACATCTCTATTGGTAATAATGTTATTATTGACTCATTTTGCTCAATTATAGCTTCCGGAAGCGGTAATTTAACCATTGGATCTTATGTTCACATTGCTTCATTTTGCCACTTACTAGCCTCTGAAGGCATTGACATAAAAGATTTTAGCGGATTATCTCAAGGAGTTAAGATTTACAGTAAAACAGATGATTATTCTGGTAATTCGTTAACAAACCCAACAATTCCTAATACATATAAATCCATGAAAAAAGGAAGAGTTATCATTAACGAGCATTCTATTATTGGAGCTGGCTGTGTTATTCTTCCAAACGTTAGCGTTGGAGAAGGTGCTTCAATTGGTGCTTTATCGCTTATTGTATCAAACTTAGACTCTTGGACCATATATACAGGAAACCCTCTAAAAAAACTCACAAAGCGCTCTAAAAACTTACTGCAAAAAAAAGAGGCTTTTCTTATGCAACTAGAACAAAACAAAAAATAGCTTACGTTTTAAAAAAAATTGATTGCCGAATTTACACTTCAACGTTTAAATCTATTAATTAATCAAAATTAATACCTAAAAACAACTTTGATTACAACATTTATTTACCTTTAATGTACTTTATTTTTTGATTACTAACAACATATGAATCATCACACAATGCATGTAGAAATAGATATTAAAAGCAAGATAAAAGACTACATTATTGAATCTACATTAGACGATGTAGAAAAAATAAAAGACAATACACTTATTTTTGAAGAAGGCATACTTGACTCAATGGGCTTGCTCTTTTTAATTGAATTCTTAAAAGAAGAATTCAACATTGAAACTAGCGACGAAGAGCTTGTTGTTGAAAATTTCGAATCCATTAATAGTATTTTGACTTTTGTAGAAAAAAAGATATAATCTCTAACTTATTATTCACCAATTATGTGTGGAATATCTGGCTTTTACAACTGTAATTTAAGCCCAGACAACAAAGCTGATACATTAAGGCGAATGCTTACAAGAATTAAGCATAGAGGACCTGATGAAAGTGGAATTTACGTGTCTAACAACATTGGACTCGGTAGCGTTCGCTTAAGTATTATTGACTTAGCCACAGGCACAATGCCATTACCTAACGCCAACAATTCTTTATGGATTGTGTTTAATGGTGAAATCTTTAACCACATAGAGCTAAGAGAAGAACTATTAGCAAAAAACCACACCTTTAAAACACAAAGCGACACAGAAGTTATTGTGCATTTATACGAAGAATACGGTCCGGAGTTTCTTAATAAATTAAATGGCCAGTTCGCTATTGCTATTTGGGATAAAACTAAACAAGAATTATTTTTAGCAAGAGACAGAGTTGGTATTAGACCACTGTTTTACACCACCATTGGAAACACTTTTGTATTTGCTTCTGAAATTAAATCCTTTTTAGAATTCCCTGAGTTTCATCCAAAGATTTCCGAAAAAACATTATCAGAATATTTCACATTTTGGACATCATTATCCGCTGACACAATTTTTGAAGGAGTCTCTGAGTTGCCACCAGGAAGCTATATGACCATTAATGCACGTTCAAAATCTATTAAGACGTATTGGACGCTTCCCATCACTAAGCCAAACGCTTACGAATTTAATACCGCCAAAGAAGCTGCAGAAACGTTTGAAACTATATTTACGGATGCTGTAAAATTAAGATTAAGAGCAGATGTTCCTGTTGCAGCCTATTTGAGTGGAGGCTTAGACTCTAGTATTACCACAGCTTTTATAAAAAAAATATCACCAAATAATCTTCGTACTTTTTCAATTGGTTTTACCGAAAAAGATTTTGACGAATCATCGTATCAAAACATTGCTAAAGATTATTTTAAAACACAACATTCTAGTGTCACCTGCAGTCCTAAAGACATTTCAGATAGCTTTAAAGCTGTCGTTTGGCATGCAGAAGCGCCACTACTGCGTACAGCTCCTACTCCAATGAATTTATTAGCTAAAAGCGTAAGAGCTCAGAATATCAAAGTGGTGATTACTGGAGAAGGCGCAGATGAACTTTTTGGAGGTTATAACATATTTAAAGAAACCAAGATTAAACACTTTTGGGCTAAAGATTCGCAATCTAAGTATCGTCCATTATTGCTAAAAAAACTATATCCATATATTCCACAAATTAGCAAAGCAAATAACAACATATTAAAACTCTTTTTTGGATATAAACTGAGCGAGACGTCCTCACCTATTTATTCGCATTTATTGCGATGGAATAACACCTCTCGCATCAATAATTATTTATCTAAACCCTACCAAGAAGTCATTTCTAATTACCATCCAATTTCTAAAATTGAAGACCAATTAAAAGACCAACTAAACGACTATGACTACCTTACAAAAGCCCAGTGGATTGAAATTAACCTTTTCATGTCTAAATACCTATTGTCATCGCAAGGAGACCGCATGGGAATGGCAAACTCTATAGAAGGTCGCTATCCATTTTTAGACCACAGAGTGATTGAGTTTTGTATGAAATTAAATCCAGATCTAAAACTTAAAGGCTTAAATGAAAAATACCTTTTAAAATATATGATGAAAGATAGAATCCCAGACGCCATCTTAAACAGATCAAAACAAGCCTATAGAGCACCAATAAGAAGTACTTTCTTTTCTGAAGAGATGCCCCCCTATTTAAGCAGCATGTTATCTGAAGAAAACATTACAGGTTATGGAATTTTTAATCTAGACTTTGTAAATCAGCTCATAAATAAAATGAAACTCAACAAACAAGTTTCTGAAATTGATAATATGGCAATTACAGCCGTTTTATCAACTCAAATATTATATGATCTATTTATTAATAAATCAATTCCAAAACTACAAGAACATGAACTTGTAGTGCTGAATAAAACAATAATAGATTCATCAACGATAACAATAAACTAATTATGAAAACACCAAACAAACCTTTTTCTAAAGACATATTGCATATTGAAAATATTGAAACCGTTTGCAATGACATCATAAAAAAACTAAAAACAGATGTTGCAAAAAAATTGCAACGTAGAGGTGCTGTGATTGGCATTAGCGGAGGTATTGACTCATCTGTTTGTTTGGCATTATCAGCTAAAGCTTTTGGACCAAATAAGGTTACAGCCATCATGCTGCCTGAACAAGACTCAAGTGATGACAGCAGAATACTTGCCGAAAAATTAGCAGCAAAATTTGATGTTACTGACACTTTAGTAGAGGATATTACACAAGCTTTAAATGGTTTTGGCTGCTACCAAAGACGAGATGAAGCTATCGCTAGAGTTATTACTGATTTTAACCCAACTGTTGATAAAGCAAAAATTGAAATAAAACAAGAGGCAGCCTCTAATTTACCACCAGCCTTTTCTGTAACGGTTATAAAACCAAATGGAGAAGTGATAAGTAAATTATTACCCGTTAGAGAATACCTTCAAATTGTAGCATCTACAAACTTTAAACAACGTAGCCGAATGAGCATGCTTTATTATCATGCCGAACGGCTGCATTATGCCGTTATTGGCACTCCAAACAAACACGAAGTAGAACAAGGCTTCTTTGTTAAACATGGTGACGGAGCGGCTGATGTGATGCCTATCGGTCATTTATACAAAACGCAAGTTTATCAAATAGCAAAACACTTGGGAGTGCCTCAAGAAATTATAGACAGAACACCGACCACAGATACTTATACAGCAGAACAAACCCAAGAAGATTTCTTTTATCAAATGCCATTTGAACAAATGGATCTCATGTGGTATGGTTGGGAGAACAACTATTCAGCTGAAGAAGTTAGTAAAGTGATGAACAAAACTAAAGAAGAGATCGAAAGTATCTATAAAAACTTTGAGCGCAAAAAAAAGACTACAGAATACTTAAGAATGCGACCAATATTTTAAAAACCTATTCTTATGAATGTTTTTGATTATCTGTTTGAAACGTCCAAAAATCTTGATAAAGACTTCTTATTAGGCACAAAAGAAACAGCCTCTTTTAAAAAATTATATAACGATAGCCTAAATATCGCATCCTATTTAAACGAAACCATGGGAGAAGGCAAAAACATTCTATTAATAAGCTCTAATTCTTCTTTTTTCATAACCGCTTACTTAGGAATTTTAAAATCCGGAAACACATGTATTCCTATTGATTTCTCTATTGAACAAAGCAATTTAGATTACATTATTGACACCACAGAAAGCAAAACTATTTTTGTAGATAAAATTGCGCAACGCAAATTAGAATGCTCTTCAACGATTAATCTTATAGACGAAACAACACACACACAACTAACTAACAACAAAAAACATACAACAAACACTTCTACAAATTATTTAAACCCAATTGCAGAAATAATATTCACTTCTGGTTCCACAGGAAAACCAAAAGGAGTTATGATTAGTCATCACAATATTATATCTAACACCAATTCTATTATTGAATATCTTAAACTCACCTCTAAAGATATTATGGAAGTTGTATTACCATTTTATTATTGCTATGGCTTATCATTATTACATACACATTTAAAAGTTGGAGGTTCAATTGTTTTAAACAATAATTTCATGTTTTTAGGAACCGTTATCAACGATTTAAAGAATTATAACTGCACTGGCTTTGCAGGAGTACCTAGCCACTTTCAGATTCTACTAAAAAAATCACAATCCTTTAAAACTGAAACGTTCCCAAGTTTACGATACGCAACACAAGCAGGCGGAAAACTACATTCCGTTTTTATTGATGAATTCACCACAGCATTCCCATCTAAGGAATTCTACATCATGTACGGACAAACTGAAGCTACCGCACGCTTATCTTATTTACCTCCAGAATTCATTAAAACAAAAACAGACTCCATAGGAAAAGCCATTCCAAATGTTGAATTAAAAATTGTTAATGAAAAAGGTGAAATTACCAAAACCAATGAAGAAGGCGAATTATTAGCGCGTGGCGAAAACATCATGCTGGGTTATTACAAAGACGAAACAGCAACAAACTTAACTATAGAAAACGGTTGGCTCCACACAGGCGACTTGGCCAAAACCGACAAAGACGGATTTATCTACATCGTCGCTCGAAAAAAAGAAATCCTAAAAGTTCGTGGCAAAAGAGTAAGTCCTAAGGAAATTGAAAAAGTAATTCTATCTGTACCTGAAGTCATAGACTGTACAATCTCTGGTTTTGACGACAATCTTTTAGGCGAAGCCATACAAGCCACAATTACACTAAACACACACCATAATGAAGACCAAATAAAAGAAAGCATACTTCAAAAATGTGCTAAACATTTAGCAGCTCATAAAATTCCTCAAAAATTTGTTTTTAAAAACAATATACAAATGAGTGCCACTGGTAAGAAAAAGTGTTAAGAAAATCACTAAAACTACAAATATTCAATTTGACAACGTTTTGAGATAAAGCACCTTATTAACGAAAACATTTTCCTGTAATATCAAATTAAAATCTTTGAGCCTTTTCACACCATTAATTTATTTCAATAAAATAATCAAAGAGCCGTTTTGAACTTTTACTTTATAACGAAATAGTTTAATTTCGTTCTTATGAGCGTGAATTTACAAACTCCCATTGATTATCTCAAAGGTGTCGGTCCAAACCGAGCGGATTTGTTGCGCTCAGAGCTGGGCATTCAAACGTATCAAGACCTCATAAATCTTTTTCCTAATCGTTATATAGATCGTACTAGATATTATAAAATAAATGAATTACAGCGTAACAATGCTGAAGTTCAAATCGTTGGTGTCATAACTGGATTTAAAGAAGTGGCCCAAAAACGAGGCAAACGCCTAGTTGCTAACTTTAGAGACGACAGCGGAATAATGGAACTCGTTTGGTTTAGAGGACAGAAATGGATACGAGAAAACCTAAAAACAGGTCAACCTTACGTGATTTTCGGAAAAACCAATTGGTTTAATGGAAAATACAGCATGCCACATCCCGAAATTGAATTACAAGCTGAGCATGAGAGCAACTTGCGTTCTGCCATGCAAGCCATATACCCATCAACCGAAAAATTATCAAATAAAGGCATCACAAACAAAGTCGTTACCAAAATTATGCAGCAATTGTTTTTGGAATCAAAAGGACGCTTTGTTGAAACCTTGCCTGATTCAGTGATGACTGAATTAAAATTAATTCCAAAATCAGAGGCACTATTTAATATTCATTTTCCGAAGACTCCAGAGCTTCTTGCAAGAGCTCAATTTCGATTAAAATTTGAAGAATTATTTTACATTCAGCTGCAATTAATTATTAAAAATCTCATTCATAAATCAAAAATCAAAGGCTTCTCCTTTGATAAAGTTGGCGACTATTTTAACACCTTTTACAAAAACCATTTACCCTTTGAATTAACCAATGCACAGAAGCGTGTTTTAAAAGAAATTAGACTCGATTTAGGTAGCAATGCACAGATGAATCGACTTTTACAGGGAGATGTAGGCTCTGGTAAAACCATCGTAGCCTTTATGTCAATGCTCATGGGGCTTGACAACGATTTTCAATGCTGCCTAATGGCCCCAACTGCTATTTTGTCAGCTCAGCACTACCAAGGAATAAGTGAATTATGTAAACCACTTAACATCAGTGTTTCATTATTAACGGGTTCAACTAAAACTTCAGATAGAAAAATAATTCATGAAAATCTAGAAAATGGGAATTTACAGATCTTAATTGGCACACACGCACTGCTTGAAGACAAGGTGAAATTCAAAAATTTAGGCCTTGCGATTATAGATGAACAGCACCGATTTGGAGTCGCCCAACGGAGTAAGTTATGGCATAAAAATGAATTACCTCCCAACGTTTTGGTGATGACCGCTACTCCAATTCCGAGAACTTTAGCCATGTCTGTATATGGTGACTTAGACATCTCTGTAATTGATGAATTACCAGCAGGTCGAAAACCTATAAAAACAGTACATCGCTACGACAATAATCGCCTAAAAGTTTTTAAATTCATGAAAGATGAAATCGCTTTAGGAAGACAAATATATATTGTCTACCCCTTAATTCAAGAGAGCGAAAAAATGGATTATAAGGATTTGATGGATGGTTACGAAAGTGTCTCTAGAGAATTTCCTATGCCAGATTATCAAATTTCGATTGTGCATGGTAAAATGAAACCAGCCGACAAAGATTACGAAATGGAACGTTTTGTTAAAGGTGAAACCCAAATTATGGTAGCTACAACCGTCATTGAAGTTGGCGTAAACGTCCCAAATGCATCGGTGATGATTATTGAAAGTGCAGAACGTTTTGGCTTATCGCAATTGCACCAATTACGTGGTCGTGTTGGTCGTGGCGCCGAACAGAGCTACTGTATTTTAATGACGAGCCATAAACTGAGCCAGGATAGTAAAACCAGACTAGAAACCATGGTACGCAGCAGTGATGGCTTTGAAATTGCTGAAGTGGATTTAAAACTACGTGGACCAGGTGATATTATGGGCACGCAACAAAGCGGTATTTTAAATTTACGTATAGCTGACATTGTTAAAGACAAAGACATCTTAGAACAATCGCGCTATTACGCTAAAAGTATTCTAAAACAAGATCCTAGCCTGGCTGCGCCTGAGCATAAAGTTATTTTGAACACTTACCGACAAATGAGTAAGTATCGTAATATATGGAATTATATAAGTTAAAAAGTGTCAAAACAAACATTTACAACCACTTACTAACACCTTAGTTTTAGAATAAGTAAATTCCATTTTCATATCAATAACTTACCTCAGAAAAACATAAGAAAAATCACTTTTAAATTAAACCTTTTGTAACTGATGGAGTCTAACCAAAAATAATAGAATACATCATTTTGAAGTTATTAAAGTTAAAGCTCCTAAAATCATCACTATATCTCGTTTTAGCACTCAGTTTTTTTATGAGTTGCAATAATACAAACACAGATAAATCATTAAAATCTAACACGATTACGAATGTTAATCAAGACATTCCTGTTTATGATTTTAATCAATTTGAACCCTTAATTTATACGGAATCCGATAAAACCTATCTCATTAATTTTTGGGCGATGTGGTGTGCTCCTTGCGTCAAAGAATTACCATACATTGAGCAATTTGCAGCAAAACATCCTGACGTTGAAGTTATTTTAGTAAGCTTAGATTTCCCAAAAGATATTGAAACAAAGCTTAAGCCATTTTTAAAGAAAAAAAAGATAAGCTCTAAAGTCGTGTTATTAGATGATCCAGATTCTAACACTTGGATAGACAAAATTGACCCTAATTGGTCTGGAGCCATTCCATTTACCATTATGTTCAACAAAGATGAACGCTTATTTTATGAACGTTCATTCGAAAATTTAGAAGACCTAGAAAACCAAATAAACAAACTTAATTAAAACAAACATGAAAAGAATCAGTGTTCTAATTGCCATTATTGGCTTATCTGCAAGTGTACTTGTATCTTGTAAAAATGAAGGAAATACAACAGGAGAACCTTCTGCTGAAAACCAACATAAAGATCATAAAGGAGAACGCCCTCCACATGACGGAGACCGAAAAGGGCCACCGCACGGAGGCGATAGAAAAGGTCCACCAAAAGGAGGTAGTCCAGAACAAACCAAAACCCTAGAAGAAATTGGAGGTTACAACATTGGAGATGTTGCTACGGATTTCAATCTTAAGAACGTAGATGGTTCAATGGTTTCTTTAGCTAGCTTTGAAAACGCAAAAGGTTATATTGTGACATTTACCTGTAACGAATGTCCATTTTCGGTATTATATGAAGACCGTTTAATTGCATTAAACAATGAATATGCACCAAAAGGGTATCCTGTAATTGCCATTAACCCAAACAGTCCTGAAAACGAAAAAGAAGGTTATGAAGCGATGCAAAAACGTTCAGAAGACAAAGGGTTTACATTTCCTTACTTAGTAGACGAAGGTCAAAAAATATATCCTCAATATGGTGCTGTAAGAACACCTCATGTGTTTTTATTAGATGCAGAACGTAAAGTACAATATATTGGTACTATAGATGACAATGCAAAATCACCTGAAGATGTTAAGGTTAACTACGTAAAAGATGCCATTGATGCTTTAGAAAAAGGAGAACAACCAAATCCAAATTACACAAAAGCGATAGGATGTCCTGTAAAAGCTAGCAGAGCCTAAAAGACACACTAAAACAACAGTTATAAAACAGCATCTTCTCGATGCTGTTTTTGTTTTTATAGTACTTATTAAGGGCTCGTTAACTTACATTACTCAACACAATCCATATTAATTACTATTTTTATTCAAAATTCACAAGCAATTCATTAATGAATCATTTCCCTAATATAGCTTTCAAAAGTAGCGAAGGAGCTACAGATATTGAATGCATTCCATTAGCTGAATTATTCTCTCGTATAAAAAAAGATCCTAGTCACAATCCACATCAGCCTCACAGAATTTCCTTTTTTGCCTTATTGATTGTCACAGAAGGTAAAGGTGAACATCAAATTGATTTAAAGACTTACAACATCCAAAAAGGCTCTGTACTTAAAATTGCAAAAGGTCAAGTACATGCTTTTCAAGATAATTTACAGTACGATGGTTATCTGATCATATTTACAGAGGATTTTATTTTAAAATACTTCTCAAAGTCTTCTATTGAATTTATTTCGCATTTATACAACTATCATATTTCGGATCCATTAGTTGAAAACAGCTCCTTAACCGATTTTTTTTTAGAACGATTAACCCAAGAAATTCAAAGTAAATACACTTATGCTCAAAAAGAAATAGTAGCTAAAATATTAGAACTATTTCTATTAAAACTAGAGCGCGAAACTCATAAAATCTCTGATAAAACGTTTAACAAAAAACATCAAAGCCTTTTTATGAACTTCAAAACTTTAGTTGAAAAACATTATACCAAAACACGAAACGTCAAAGATTACGCACAGTTACTCAACATATCTACAAAACACCTCAACTCTATAGTTAGAGCAAGTACCTTAAATACTGCCAAACATTTTATTGATAATTACGTGATTTTAGAAATTAAGCGTGTTATTTTCAGTAGCTCTTTAAGCCTGAAAGAAGTGGCTTATCAAAATGGATTTGATGAAGTCACCAATTTCTCTAAGTTTTTCAAAAAACACACAGGCCTTTCTCCCAAGGAATTCAAATCCTCACTTTAATCATAAGGTTTCAGATTTACCATTTTTAATAATAGATTTACCTTTTACAATCGTAGTTATATGAAGACCTTTGCTATAAAACATATTATGAGCGACGTTGCAAAATGCCCTACTTGTGGGAGCTATTCTAAAATAAAAGTAAAAGAAGGAGAAACTACATATCAAGCTGTTCAGGATGAAGAAGCTTTTAAAAAAATTCAGCAATTAAAAAAGGCCATGGATAAATTTAAAATGAAAGCCGATCAACTTGAAAAAGAATTAGACCTATTAAAATCTAAACATTCATAAATAAACACCTATTATGAAAATTGCAGTAACATCAGCAAGCGGTCATTTAGGATCTGCCATTGTAAAAGCACTTTTAAAAGAAACAAAAAACGAAAATATTATAGCCATAGCACGAACCACTGAAAAAGCAGAACACCTAGGTGTAGAAGTTAGAAAAGGTGATTACAATAGTCGTGAAGATTTCAATACCGCTTTAAAAGGTATAGACATCGTATTGTTAGTTTCGGGTATGGATGAGCCACAAAAACGAATACAACAACACCGCAATGTCATTGAAGCAGCCAAACAAAATGGCGTACAAAAAATAGTATATACGAGTATTGTAGGTGCTGAAGAAAACAATGCTTTTAGTCCTGTAGTACAAAGTAATCGTCAAACAGAAGAAGACATCCGTAATTCAGGTTTACAATGGGTTATTGGTAGAAATGGCATTTATATTGAACCCGATTTAGAATATATAGATACTTATATAAAAGACGGTGAGATAAGAAATTGTGCAGATCAAGGTAAATGTACGTATACGAGTCGAGAAGAATTAGGATATGCCTATGCTAAAATGTTATTAGAGGACAAGCATAATGGTAATACCTATAATTTAGTTGGTGAAGCGATTTCTCAAAAGCAACTAGCCGATTTTATTAATCAGGTTTATAATACAAATCTTATCTATCATGCTGTTTCTGTAGAAGCTTATAAGACAGATAGAATAGCAGAGCTTGGTGAGTTTCTAGGTACAGTCATAGCAGGAATTTACGAAGGCATTAAAAATGGTGCTAACGATGTGCATTCTGATTATGAAAAAGCTGCTGATAGGCCTCACAAATCGGCTTTAGAATTAATAGAACATCACTATAAAAATCACGTTCAAAACTAAATTTAAGAGTATTGCGTATTTTAGAAAACTTCATAAAAACGGTAATTTTAGAAGAAGCTACTATTACAGAAAAAGTTACACTTTCTAACAAAGCTTATAGAATTCGTCTGCAAGGAGACAGCATTCGTAATGCAACGTTTACACCTGGTGCTTTCTTAAGAATGGCCATAGGTATTGGCAAAGAAGAACTGTCAATGAAAGACAAAATAAGAAGCTACAGTGTTTGGGATATTGATAAAGAAAAAGGCACATTAGATTTAGCAATTGCCACACATAGTAATGGTGTAGGCTCACAATGGGCAAAAGATTGTAAAGAAGGCAATACCATTTATTACAAATGGAAAAAAGGTAATTTTACTGCAGACGATTCAGCGGATAGCTATATCATGATAGGAGACCTTTCTGCCCTGCCTCATTTATACATGATTAACCGAAATATTGGTAAGGATAAGCAAATCGTTAGTGTTATCTATAATTCTAATAAAAGTGAATTATTTCCAGATATAGATGGGCATTTTCCTTTTCATTTTTATAAATTACCTGAAAACCCATACCATGAAATCATCACTAAATTAAAAGACATCACCCCTACCCTAAAAGGCAAAACGCTAGTTTATATTGCTGGTGATAGCAGAACCTGTATTGCTTTAAATCATTTTTTTAGAAAAGAATTGCATTGGGACACCAAACGAATAAAAACAAAACCTTTTTGGAACCCTGAAAAACAAGGTCTAGAATAATTCCCAATAAAAAGACGTTAAAACAACCCCTAGATTATTATAGGCACAAAAAAAAACAGCACCTTTAAAGATGCTATTTTTTTTTGCTAATATATAGATTCCTACTGTCGCAGGAATTTGGTTATCTAGAATAATTTGGAGCTTCCTTAGTAATGGTAACATCATGTGGGTGACTTTCATTAATACCAGAACTTGTGATTTTCACAAAACGTCCGGTTTCTTTTAAAGTGGCAATATCTTTAGCACCACAATAGCCCATTCCTGCTCTAAGCCCACCAATAAACTGATGAATACTTTCTACCAACTCACCTTTATATGGTACACGACCAACAATACCTTCAGGAACTAATTTTTTAATATCATCTTCAACATCCTGGAAATAACGGTCTTTACTTCCTTGTTTCATGGCTTCTACAGAACCCATGCCTCGGTAAGATTTAAATTTACGTCCTTCGTAGATAATCGTTTCTCCTGGACTTTCTTTTGTTCCTGCTAAAAGCGATCCTAACATTACGGTATCTGCACCAGCGGCAATCGCTTTAGGAATATCTCCTGTATAACGAATTCCACCATCTGCAATCACAGGAACTCCTGAACCTTTAATAGCCGCAGCCACTTCTAAAACTGCAGAGAACTGAGGAAAACCAACTCCTGCCACTACTCTAGTGGTACAAATTGAACCTGGTCCAATACCTACTTTCACTGCATCAGCTCCAGCTTCAACTAAATATTTTGCAGCAGCACCAGTAGCGATGTTACCAACTATGACTTCCAATTTTGGAAATTTCTTTTTAATCTCTTTTAACACTGCTACAACACCTTTGGTATGACCATGAGCGGTATCAATAATCACAGCATCAACACCAGCATTTACTAATGCCGAAGCACGTTCTACAGCATCACCTGTAACTCCAATAGCTGCTGCTACACGTAAACGACCGAAAGAATCTTTATTGGCATTTGGCTTTTGCGTCACCTTAGTGATATCTCTAAAGGTAATTAGCCCCTTTAGTTTATAATTATCATCAACAATTAATAATTTTTCAATTTTGTTTTGTTGAAGAATTTTTTCAGCATCTTTTAAAGACGTACCTACAGCTGCAGTGACTAAATTGTCTTTAGTCATAACATCAACAATAGGCTTCTTACTATCGTGTTCAAAACGTAAATCTCTGTTGGTAACAATACCTTTTAATTCGCCATTATCGCCTACAATTGGAATACCCCCAATACCATGCTCTGCCATATTAGACTTCGCATCAAAAACGGTTGCTGTTAATGGTAAGGTCACAGGATCGATAATCATTCCGCTTTCTGCACGCTTTACACGACGTACTTTATCAGCTTGCTGCTCTATCGTCATGTTTTTATGCAACACACCTATTCCACCTTCTTGCGCCATGGCAATTGCCATTTTACTTTCGGTAACCGTATCCATTGCTGCAGAAATCACAGGAATGTTAATGGTTATGTTTTTTGTAAATTTAGTTTGAATACTAACTTCGCGAGGAAGAACTTCTGAAAATGCTGGAACTAAGAGTACGTCATCATAAGTAAGACCTTCTCCAACAATTTTATTTTCGTGTGCTGTCATGGCAATTAAAATTTAATTGCACGCAAAAGTACAATTAATATTGACAAATTATAAGATATTTAAAGGCTATTTGCAACACTTAACAATCTATTAATAATCAATAACAATCCATTTTAAGCTGATCATTGTTTTCAAATGTACTTAACGGTTTGTCTAAGTGTGTTGTAGTGATGGTATGCAACACCTCTAAAACGCGATTTTGCATGGCTACAGAACCACAAATCATTACCACTCCACCTGTATTTAAAACACGGCTTAATAAGTCTTGATGCTCTAAAATTAAATCTTGAACGTAAATTTTATCTTTCTGCTCTTGTGAATAGGCAATATGAAAACTAGATAAGTTTTTCTTACTAAATGCCGAATCGATAATGTTTTCGTAAATATTTAGAGAATCTTGTGTGCGTCCTCCCCAAAATAAATGGTTCTTTGTTTTAATATGATTCTCATTAATCATTCCTAAAAACGGTGCAATTCCGGTACCGTTGGCTATCATTACCACTTCTTTTACATCGGTTGGAAAATGAAAATCTAAGTTTCGTTTAACTTGCGCTTTAACGATTTCATTGACTTTTAAGTTGTTAAAATAATTAGAACAGACCCCAAATTCGTGTTTTTTGATGCTTAAAATAATATCATTTTCTATTTTACCAATAGAATATTGACGTTCAATAAAATCGGCTTCCGGATATAAAGACAACAAATCACCAGACTCAAATTTCACCTTTTTATGAGGTCGTAATTGCACTAAAAACGAATCGTCCTTATTGGGTTCTGATTTATTAATAACCTTAAACTCCTTTAATTTTTTTAAATTGATTTGAGGTTTTTGAAACTTAATCTTTAAATCGTGATTTGTACGCTCATTCCATTGCTTAATCCATATTTTATAAGCTTCAAAGGATTGATTATTAATTTTGAAAAGCGGAAGGTGCTCCTCAAAATTGTCTTGCTTTTGAAACATCTCATCCACTTCAATGGCATATTTACAATAATCAGGATACATAAGCGACCCAAAACCAACAACTACATACTTCATCATTTGCTTCTGCTGCATTTTTTGAAATAATTTTTCGAAATTTGAAGCACTTGTTGGAGCTTCACCTTCCCCATAAGTCGATGCAAAAACAATGATATATTTAGCCTTTTTATATTCTGAATACGCGTTTAAAGCTGTAATAAAAACCGAATGACCTTCTGCGATTAAAGCGTCATAAAATAGCTTGGCAGAATTAAAGGTATTGCCGGTTTCAGAACCCACTAAAATGATATAGTCTGCCTCATCTTTTTTGAATTTATTCTTAATTTTCGCTGTTTCTTTTCGTCGTTTTAACGTCATGGCAAAGCCAGAATACATAAAGAATAAAATGGCCAAACTCGCTAAGAACAATACCACTGACCAAAGGATAGTCCCTTGACCTGTATGTAAAATTAAGCTCCAATTAGACGCTAATGCTACAAATGACGTGTTTTGGTTACTGACGATAGCTCCTGTATATTGATTAACTAAAATTTCCTTATCAGATAATTTAACGGTGAAATAATCTTCAATATCATCAGAAAACGGAAACTCAACATATTTTACATCTTCAAGTTTTATGTTTTGAAATGTTTGAAACTCTAAGATGTCTAATTTGTTTTCAACATCATCTTGCTCAGGATAGTTGTGTGATATTTTAGAATCTGGAAGTAAATCAAATTTTTCAAGCGATAGAAAGACACCTGTCAGTGTAATAATTACAATAGGAATTAAAGCATATCGACCTATAACAACATGATAATATTGATCAAAGTTTTCTCTAACCACTTTAGAAAAGAAACGTTTGATACCCCCTTGACGCTTTAATATAAGTTGAATTCCTGTTACCGAAATCAGCAATAACAAAAAGGACACGACACCTATTAAAACACGACCTGTTGTTTTTAGAAACAGTGAACGATGAAGGTTAGTGGCGAATTCATAAATGGGTGCTTTCTTTATAATATCACCTAATTTTTCGCCTGTAATGGGATTAATATAAAAGGTTTCACTGTCTCCTTCTTTGGTAATGACTGAGGCACTTACAAAATCATTTTTATCGACTTCGAGTGTAAATATCTCATCATATTCTTGTTGTAACACATTTAAGGTTTCAGCAAGAGACCTATCGTTTGCCCCAGAAACAGCATACGGTTGCAACTGATTTGTAATGGGTTCAAACGCTAAAATAGCACCTGTTACCGATGCTATTAAAATAAACAAAGAAGACATAACAGCCAATACTAGATGACTGTATCTCCAGATGGAAATGGTCATAGTATCGGTTTTATTGAGGCATCATTCGGATGTAACGAATAAATCCTTTTCCTTCTACTTTAGATTTTACGGTTTCTGATGTTAACTCAAATTCTACATCACTTTCGTAATACTCTTGGTCTTCAACAGCGGTTTCAAATCTTAACTTGTAACCTTTATCTAATTTGTCATTATCAATTTCAATGACACTTATAGCACGTTCGCCTCCGCTAATAGTTGCTCCTGTAATGGCATCGATATCTGGCCTTCTTTTCCCATAATAGTCCCACCACGATTCAATGGTATTGTACCACTCATCATCATCTCCTTTAACGTTTAAGGTTTCTACATAGTCGCCTTCAGGATTTAATAATGAAATGACAATATAGGCTCCTTCTCCTGTATAATTTGTCATTTGAATCATACATTTATACTTTGCTGATTCTGTAAAATTAGTAAACGATACTAAACTAAAAGCTACAATACCTAATAATGCTATAATACGTATATTCTTCATCTTAAAAATTCTATTACTTTAAAAATTCTATTGAAATATTGTTTTTCTTTAACAACTCATTTTCTTTTGCCAAATCATAAGCAGATTCCTCAAAATCTGTAACAATTTGCTTTTTTGCACCGTGTTTTAGTAAAAATTTTAGAACTGAATTGTCCTGTGCTTTCATTGCTGCGATATGTAACGCGGTATTACCTTCATTATTTTTCGCATTAATATCTTGATCCATTGTTGTTGCAATTTCTAAAAGCTCAATACTATTCTTTTCTACAGCCAAATGATACCATGTATTGCCATTTTTCTGAACCGTAGTTAAATCGACTTTATTCTTTTTAAGTACTTCCATCTTTTGAATAAACTGCTCTTTATTTCGCTTAGAGTATGACTCTACTAAATAATATACAAGGTTATTACCATCAGCATCAATAATAGTCGTATCATATCCTTTTTCAATTAAATATGTAACCATATCTGGGGAATTTCCTTTTAACGCTAATGATAATGCTGATTGGCCATGTTTATTAATTGTATTAATAGTTTTCAATTTCTCGACTAAGGTTTTAACGACGATTAAATCATTTCTAGAAGCCGCATTCATAACCGCATTATTTCCTTTAAGGTCTTTAGTGCTTACGTCTAACCCTTTTTCTAATAAGAAATTTATAATTTCTAAGTCTTTACTTCTAGAAGCTAAAACGTGTAAAGGAGTAATTCCTTCTTCATTAGATACATTTGGGTTTAAACCAATACGTTCTAAATACTTATAGACTTCAATACCATTAGCTGATCCTCTAGTACCATTTGCTGCAAATATAAAGGCTTCATCAGTACCTTTAATTCCTTTCTTTAAAAGAGAATTCATTAACGCTATATGACCCGTTTTAGCAGCATAATTAAAAATACCATTCCCTGCTTTGTCAACACTATTAATATCCAAACCTTTAGATTGAAAATAGGTCATTAATTTAAAATCCTTATCATATGGTGCTGCAAGTAATAAAGCATTAGCTCCATTAGGGTTTGTTTTCTTTATTAATTCTGCATCATACTTTGTTAATATGTCATAGACTGCCGTATTTGCTTGTCCTGAAGCTGCTGCAAAATTAATAATGGTATTCCCTTTATCGTCTGTTATATTAGTTTTTGCCCCATTTTCTAATAGATATTCCACCAATTTAGCATTGCCTTTATAAGCTGCCCAAAACGCATAGGTTCTACCATCGTGAGTTAGTTTATTAACATCATTTCCCTTTTGAGAAATCATATAAGTAATGGTCTCTAAAGGTGCGTCTTGCAAGGTTGCATAAACCACACCATCAAAATTGTTAGCATTAGCTTCAGCAGGATTATTGCCTTCTTTTATTTTTTGCTTTACAGTTTCTACCGTTGGCTGAGTTCCCCAAAATTCACGATCTAAAAAGATATTCTTACTCTGTGCAAAAGTGGATAACGACAATGCTAAAAAAAGCATAACTACTATCGATTTCATTGTTTTCATATATATATGATTGATTTATTTTAAACTTATTTATTTTACAAAAGATTCTATAATACGATTAATTTCTTTTTTAGCTGTTATTTCATCATCTAATAAGTATTTAAACAACACTTTATTATCCACTTTTTCAGCCAAGGTTAAATCTTTATTTCTGCCATAAACTGCATCCCATTTTGTTCTTACCAAAGCCCATTTATCTTGTTGTGCTTTCCACCAATCTTGTGACGCTTGACATCTACTATCGTCTACTTTTTTATAGGTATTATACCCTTTTTCCTTAGCAATAATCACGTCTTCTTTTCCTGCTTCTCGTAACACTTTCTCATTATCTTGATCGTGTACCCAACCAAAATCTGTAATCTCATGACGGTTACCTCTTAATGTAATATTGTAATCGTTACGTTTGGTGTATTCACGTCTTGGCAATGGTGCTGTTGTCGTATTTTCCCAATAGTGCTTACCATCGACATGAACCCAAGTTCCTGAACCTTCATAACGTGGACTATCATCTACCTGAAACACTTTCTGCGTCCACTGCCCTTTTACATCATCCTTGGATTTTTTTTCAAAGGTCCAATTATTATCTCCATTATACATATAAAACTCTTGATTTTGAAATAACCAATCTTGTCTCCAGTGTTTTACAATATGTGGACTATCAGGTCGTCCGACTTGCAATAAATGTTGAATTGAAATTTTATCATCTTCATCTTCTATAGCAAAAGCGTACTCTAAGCCTTTATCAACTTTGGTTTCTGAAGGTCTATAAAGCGAATCATTACTATAGTTGAAGGTCTCCGTAAAATTGAACGTTACTTCAAAACAACCACACATCGCTTTAATGGCTTCTTGATCTAGAGTTTTCTTCTTTTGTGCATTACTACTTAAAGTAAATGCTAATACAATGGCTAAAACGGGTACTACTTTTTTCATATTTAAAAGATAAATGATGTGTATAAAAATTATTAAAAAAAACTATTCTTATTTAGAATGAATTAAAATAAGATTTTATATTTGCGACAAATTTATCAAGAATGAGTCTAAATAAAAATAAAATCACAATTTATTTTTCAATAATTTTCTTTTCATGGGCTTTCCCCCAAAAAAGAGAAAC
>Ga0193951_1000319_pt1 | contig 22562 bp, 24 predicted proteins | sample BB_2_MG_FD_140370 | JGI IMG/M metagenome (GOLD analysis project Ga0193951, IMG submission 140370) | Microbial mat bacterial communities from the Broadkill River, Lewes, Delaware, United States - BB_2_MG | ecosystem: Environmental > Aquatic > Freshwater > River > Microbial mats | place: USA...
TAATATTGCTGATTTTCATATAGAACATCAAGCCTACGATAAGGCACTACCTTTATACCAACAAAATTTTGAGTTTTATAAAACCGCAATTAATGAAGAAACCTTGATTAAAGATGTGCCTCGTTTAATTAGTGCTGGCTCGCAATTAATTACCACAAATACGTACTTACATCGCTTTAATGCCGCGCAACAACGCTTTAATGAACTTGAGTATATTGTAACTACAGAAGCTGCAAATAACAATGTAACGACGCCATCTAAATTAGAATTTTTAAAAGCAAAGGAACAGTTATTGAGAACCACAAATCAAATTTCAGAGGCGTACAATACAGCGAAAGACATTGAAAAACTTTCCGATAGTTTACAAACCTTATTAAATCATGCAGATAAGCGGTGGCAAGAGGAATTAAATGATATTACCATAGATAAAATTGAATTAAATTTTAAAATAGACCGTATTCAGAAGGAAAACATGATTGAAAATCAACGCGTAAAACTCTGGTTTATAGGGGTTTTATCTTCGCTATTTATTATACTACTTGTTGCTCTCATAATGAATAGAAGACAGCATGTTTTAAATGCTAAGAATAAGCAGTTGCTCGCTGAGCAAAAGCTTGAAAACACTGCTTTAAAAGTAGAACAACTAAATTCAGAAATTAAATCGAAAGCACGAGATTTATCTGATTTTGCTATTAAGTTAACTCAAGATCAAGATTGGGCAAAAGAACTCGCAGCACAATTAGAAGTTATAAAACAGGCGAGTTCTAAAGAGCAACCTACATTGATAAAAAACCTCGATTCCACAATTGCGAACAAAATCAGTGTAGATGGTGATACTAAAGCGTTTTTTGAACGTTTAGATAAATTGAGTGATACGTTTTATAGCAAGCTTATGGAGCAGTATCCCAATTTGAGTAAAAATGAGATTAGGCTTTGTTCTTTAATTCGGTTAAAAATAGAAAGTCGTAGTATCGCCACACTTCAAAATATAACATTGGCATCTTTAAATACAAGCCGATATCGTCTCAGAAAAAAATTAAACCTTTCTGAAGATACTGATTTAGATTTCTTTATTCAAAACCTATAACAAGCTTGTTGTTAGTATTTTAATACCTTCAAAATAACACTGTCTATTGATTGTCTATGGCTTGTGCATTAGTGGTCTATCTTCATTTTAAGGTCATGTACGGGTTTGCTTATACCTTAGCAATGTTCTATTTAATCAACACAATGATAATAGAAAAAAGCTTTAACCACTTTATCAAAATGTATAACTCTAAAACCGTACCACTCATGAAAACTTGTCTTCTTGGTTTATTATTTTTAGGACTCACCAACCTTAGTTTTACACAAAATGACATCGCAATGGAAACCACAGCATTACCCGACAAAGATTACACACCACGTGCTGTAACCATTCAAAATGAAGATTACTTAAATTTAGAACTTATTACAGCACAACCCTTAGCTGTAGGCATTAAAAAATTACAGACGATGGCGGCTAATTTTGATGTTACTAGCGAACCTGTTTATAGCAAAAACCAGTCTATAACGTATACGGTTAACTTTAAGTCTAGTGAAAATTACATCACAGCAATTTATGATGCCAATAGTATTATAATAAGTTCAAAGGAATATTATGAAGATGTCCGGATTCCATTAAAAATAAGTCAGCAGTTAGCTAAAGACTATCCAGGTTGGGCATTTCTACATAGTTCATGTAAAGTAAACTATGACCAATCTCATGGTGCTAGCATGACTTACGAGATTTCCATTGAAAAGGAAAACAAATCAAAATCGATTACCCTAACCATTTAGGCAAAAACCCCTTTTGTCTATAATGAAAACAGCATCATTACGATGCTGTTTTCTGCGTTAGGTCTAATTTTTAATATAGCATAAAATTGAAGGACTTTACAGAACTTCACACAATGATTACTTACAATTCTAGTAAGCGGGATTTTAGAATCTTTTGAATATCCATATTATTTTTTTGTGGAATAAGGAACGTCTCCAAATCATCAATATGGTTTATGGTTTCTTCTTTATTAACAAAACCATATCCTAAATATTCACCATTTTTCACCATTACAAAGGCTTCTTCATTAGGATGTCGGCCTTTTTCTCTCAGCACCATATCGTTTTTCTGATTTGCCATATCCATTATAGCTTCTAAAACTCTGTCGTTATAGGCCTCTACAGATTCCTCATCTCTACAAATACCTTTACAATTTTTAATATTAAAATGAGAACACTCGGCTACCGATTCTTGTAAATGGCAATATTTTGGGCATAACTGATGTTTCTCACAGGTCTTTTCTAAATAGGCACGGACTTCTCTTGCGCTAAACAATGTTACAATAGGATTTGGAACCAAACGTCCTTTATTACTAGCCAAGTGAAGAATTCCTTTTCTATCTTCATAAGAAAATATAGCAAACGATTGTACCGTACGCTTAGCCACTTTGTTATAGATTGGAAAATGGTGCTTAATAGCTGCATCTTCCATTAACAATGCGATAAGTTCACTACCTGAAACTTCAAAATCGATATCTCCAGTTTCTCTTACCATGTCTTGCGACTTTTTGGTTTTGCTGTAAAAGTGACTTAAGACACGCTTTTTAAGATCTTTAGCCTTTCCTACGTAGATGATCTTTCCTTTTTTATCTTTAAAATAATAAATACCTGCAGCATGTGGCAAGGCTTCAAAAGTGGCTTTTGGCAGGTTAGGAGGTAAGGTCGCTTCTCTAGAATTCTTATTTAAAAACTCTTTAAACACCTCTGGTGCTTCAGTTTGCTCTAATAGCAATTCGAATAAAATGACGGTCGCTTCTGCATCACCTCTAGCTCGGTGTCTTCCGACCAAATCAATATCTAAAGCTTTGCACAATTTTCCTAAGCTATACGATCGGTGTCCTGGTAATAGTCGTCGAGATAAACGAACCGTACACAATTTCTTTCGTGTAAATTCTAAACCAATACGCTGAAATTCACCATTAATAACATTGTAATCGAAGTTGACGTTGTGTGCTACAAAAATGGTGCCTTCAGTAATACTTAAAATCTCTTGTGCCACCTCTTCAAAACGCGGAGCGTCTGCAACCATATGGTCGTCAATTCCTGTAAGTGCGGTGATGTGCTGCGGAATGTAAGTATTTGGGTTTACTAAAGACGTAAACTCATCTATTACAGAGTTGCCATCGTATTTAAATATGGAAATCTCCGTTATACGATTGCTTTGTCCTGTGGTTTCTACATCAATGATGGTATAAATCATTTGTACTAATCTTGTTTTTAACTATTTATTTGAATTAATAACTTCATGTATCGCGTTAATAAGTTCTTGGTATACCTGTTAATTTTACGGTAGTAAATCAAAGTGGTTTACGTATTACATCCATAACTTAAAAATACAGAAATTATGTCTAAACCATGGCAAGATAAAGCAAAAGGCAATTGGAATATTGCAAAAGGAAAATTAAAACAAAAATGGGGAGAGCTTACCGATGACGATCTCGATTACCAAGAGGGTAAAGAAGACGAAGTTGTAGGCAGAATTCAGAAAAAAACAGGGGAAACTAAAGAAGACATCAACGAATTCTTAAATAGTATTAAGTTTTAAAATTCCCTCGTTTTAAAACAGCAGAAAATCTTGCATCTCGCAAGATTTTCTGTGCTCCAGAGTATTCGTTTCTAAATGTATGGATAAACAACCATGATAGTTTTAGATCATAGCTATAAAAATTACTTTTATAATTATAATCTAAACGACTCAATATTAATCTCATGTAAGAATTTTAGATAGCTCAACCGAAGCATACCCGAAGGAGCTACGCTTTGGAGTTAAAGTTAATTTACAATAAGCGTTCAGCGATTTCTAACCACGTAGACACTCTGGTATAACCTGTATCTTCTACATTATGTGGAGAATTAAACAAAAGTGTATCTCCTTCAAATTTTTCCAAATTATAGGTTCTGTCGTCTATGAGCAGGTCACCATTTAAAATAAACTTATCTCCACACATAATGCGATGTTGCCAGGTAATAAATGGCATGTGCTCATCTAACCATTCACTTTTTTCTAATAACGAATTAGGGAACTGTGTGGCTGCTGTAGCAATATACACTTCATGTTTGGCATATAAGGCTTCCATAACTTGTATGGCATCTTTAATGGGTTCTAAATCGCGAAAAAAGCCAGGTTGAAGCGCGTGAGCTTTGATACTTTTTTGGTGAATTTCTGGAACATTATGCCATATTTCACCTGAGGTGATGTGGTCAATGTGTAATTCTGCTTTGTGTTCTAAATTATATAATTCGATGTGTTTGCCGTATGTGTCCGCTAACACATCGTCCATGTCTACAAATATGGTCATTAGGATGTCTTTTTTGTAAAGTTCTTGATTATGGATTGAAATGCCAAGGAGCGATGGGTTATTTAATATTTATTTAATGTTTTGATGGATTATAGGTTTGGTTCAAGAAGTTATTGAAATAGCCCGACAGAAACGTTGGGATACTCGGACTGACGTTAAGCTCGGTTTAGGGTTCTTTTTAAGGCTTCGCTTCAAATGGTTTTCCTGTTAGAGCCTAAGATCTGTTAGGACAGATATACTAAAGGTTAAATCTATCTTAATCGGTAACTATTCTTAAGCATTAGGGTTTAAAAATCGTAACTTTAATACTTTAAATGAAAACGAAAAAACAGTATGAAAACACAACCCTTATTAACACCTTATCATAAAAATATTTCATTACCAAACCGTGTGGTTATGGCGCCTATGACCCGGAGTCGTGCAGATAACCCTGAAAAAGTTGCTACAGACGACTTGCAAGGTTTGTATTACGAACAACGTGCTTCTTCAGGCTTAATTATTACGGAAGGCTCTCAGGTATCTAAAGAAGCTGTTGGATACATCAATACACCAGGCATTCACTCTAAAGCGCAGGTAGAGGGCTGGAAAAAAGTAACCCAACGTGTTCACGATAAAGATGGTACCATATTTATTCAGCTATGGCATGTTGGTCGTATTTCGCATCCCGATTTTCATGATGGTGAGTTGCCGGTTTCGGCCTCTGTGATTAATCCTAACGCCGAATCCTACACACCAAACGGTTTTAAAGCTACGGTGACACCCAAAGCGATGACAATAGCGGATATTAAACGTACCGTTGAAGACTTTAAAAATGCTGCAGCCAATGCTGTGGCAGCTGGTTTTGATGGTATTGAACTGCATTCTTCTAACGGTTACTTATTTCATCAGTTTTTTAACAATTGCTCTAATACCAGAACGGATGACTATGGAGGCAATATAGAGAATAAAACCCGTTTCTTTTTTGAAGTTTTAGAGGCAATGAAAACGGTGATACCGCAAGAACGCATTGGCGTACGCTTTAATCCGTCGTTACATGGTTTGTTTGGAATGACGGTTGATGAAGACACCATTCCGACGTTTGAATACATCATTAAAAAGCTGAATGACTATAATTTGGCCTATGTGCATTTATCAGAACCTTTTACTGATGTTACAGATGTACCTTTTGCGGTTACTGATATTGCCAAGCATTTTAGACCGTTGTATAATGGTACTTTAATGATTAATGGTGATTTTGATAAGGCTAAAGGTAACGCGATTCTCGAAGCTGGTGATGCGGATTTAGTGGCTTATGGTAAACCGTTTATTTCTAATCCGGATTTGGTAGCGCGTTTTGAAAAGGATTTAGAACTAGCGGATTGGGATAAGGATACCTTTTATACACCAGGAAAAAAAGGGTATACGGATTATTCTTTTGCTTCTGAGTAGTTGTTATTTTAAATTATAGAAAAAAGCATTGTAGAGCACTGGTTTTACAATGCTTTTCTTTTCTTTATTAATTATAACATTCTGATACAAAAAAATCAAGACCCAAATAGCCATGCTACCATGTGCTAGTAATAGATCTTGATTGTTTATTTGCTATATAACATGTTCTTGTTTTCTGAATTGAAAACTACTCCGTTCTTGTGTTCTCAATATCTTGCTCAAGATTATCGTTATGAGCACTTCCGAGACTGTGATGTCTGTTTTCTTCGTCGGGATATCTTTCGTTAGTTAATGGTCTTGCATTACGACCTCCAGGAATATCTAAATTTTTAGCCGCAAAATCGGGTTCATTTGGGCGCTTTTTTAATATTTGGTCATCTCCGTTGTCTTGTCTTAAGTTTCCAGATTTATCACCTAATAGGTCTTTATCTTCCTTGGTAATTTCTGGATTGTATGGTGTTTTTTTATCTTCACTTTTCATAATGTTCAATTTTTAAGATGTACTCAAATTTAAAAATTATGACCTATACCTATTAACGGAGACCATTAAAACCTTGATGATTTTGAACACGATAGGGTATGGGGACATCAATAAGACTTAGAAAATACTCATTTCGGAATGGGTGGTTACCGTTTCTAATAACTTCATGCCTTTAAAAGAATTGCCGTTGGGATTTAATTTTGGACTCCAAACCACAATGGTAAAGTTGCTAGGATATAAGGCTACAATACCACCACCAACACCACTTTTGCCTGGCAATCCTACTTTAAATGCAAATTCACCAGACTCGTCATAAAATCCACATGTTAGCATAAGTGCATTAATACGTTTAGTTTGACTTGGTGTAAGAATCTTTTTACCATCGCTCAATTTTTTACCTCCATTGGCTAAAAACGAGAACGTACGTGATAATTCTTCGCAATTCATTTCTAAAGAACACATGTCGAAATAAAAATCTAAGACTTCTTCAGGATCGTTATCAATATTGTCTAATGATTTTATAAAATTACATAATGCAACGTTCCTAAAACCGGTAGCTTTTTCAGAATCGGCTATGTCATCAGAATAGTCGAGGTCAGGTATATCGCTAAGGTCTCTTACGAACTCTAAAAATTCTTCGCGTGCGTTTTCTAAATGTGTGATTAAGATATCGCAAATAACGATGGCTCCTGAATTGATAAAGGGATTTCGAGGTATACCTTTATACGTTTCTAATAAAAGCAGCGAATCGAATTTTGTACCCGAAGGCTCAACGTCTATTCGCGTCCAAACTTTTTCGCCTAGAAACTTAACAGCTAGTGATAGTGACAAGACTTTAGCAATACTCTGAATGGAAAACCTTTCTAAATGATCTCCCATTCCAAAATTTTGACCATCGAGGTTCGTCATGTGTACTCCAAACTTATCGGGATCTACATCAGCTAACTCTGGGATATATGTTGCTAGTTTCCCTTTGTTTTTAATAGACTTTGTAAACTTATAAGCGTCTTTGATAATATGACCGTAATCTGAATTCATGCGATGTACTATTTTTAAAATTTAAGCAAGTTAAGTTTAATACTGGTATTTCTTTAGACCAAATTTGCAAATTATATGCTCAATAATAAGATTAAAAAATACCTAATACTAGGTATTGCTTTATGTGAATAAGTGTTATATCTTTAACGGTATAATCAATTATTTAATTATGAGGTACTTAACGATAATTTTACTTTGCTTAGCTACTAATATTCAAGGACAATTTACAACTCCGGATTTTAAATATTTAAACCAAACAAATAACGAATCAAACCCTTTAGTTGGGACTTGGTTCTTAATGAGTGAGAAATGTATAGACCAAAACGGCAATCCATATTATTTTAAATTTAATTCAGATGGTACAGGAGAAGTCAATTCTAACAACTGTAATAAAATTTGTACAGATAGTAATTTTATTGCAAAAATAACCTACACATTTACAGATAACACAATAGACTTTAAATATGATCATAAAAACGAGGCTACCTGTAAATTATCAACAGATGTCCCTTGGGAAATGCACATAAATAGTTATACGATCTCTAACAATATATTAAGTATAGGTGGTGCCAATTTTAAAAGGAAGACAGATTAGAAGATTAATTGATTTTTAATATACGTCTCAACCTTTAAATTACAAACTTTATAAATATCGCAATCTACTAGCTTGCATTTGGTTAGGAATACAGAATAAGAAATACTCCAATCATAATTCCTGCTAAAGGCACTAATTTCTTGCGCTTATTCTGTTCTTTAAAAATTAAGCCACCAACGACCACAGCAATAATAATTTGACTACGTTTTATGGCAGACAATAACATGATTAAAGCCTCAGGATCTTGCAATGCTCTAAAATAAAAGTAATCTGCCGCTTGCAATAAGATGCCGACAGCAATAATAGACCAACGGAATTTAAACGCTTTACGTTTTTCAGGATATGGAAACCATGATATGCTAAGGATAACAAGTAAAATTAATATGGTGTATAAACAGAACCAAAATTGAAGAGTTTGTGGATTAAGACTGAGGTTTTGGATTAAGAATTTATCGTACAAGCCACTTGACGCTCCTAAAAATGTGGCAGCGATAATGGCAAAGATCCATTTGTTACGCTTAAAAATAATGCCTTCCTTTTTTCCGATTTTAGAATAAAGCATCACTGATAAAATAATGAGGAAAAAGCCAATCCATTGTAATGTACTTGGTTGCTCTTTATAAATTAATAGCGCTCCGATAAAGGTAAAAAATGGACCTGCGGAACGTATGGGTGTCACAATCGTTATGGGTAAATGCTTTAAGGCCTGATACGCTAAAATCCACGAGCTCGCCATTATGGCCGATTTTATAAAGATAAAACCATGGGTAGACCATGCGATGCTCTGAAAGTTATAACCGTGTTCTAAAGCGTATTCTGGATAAAAAATAGAGAACCCATAAAAGGTTGCTACAAACAAAAATCCACTTGATACGGTACCTAACAACACCGGAAACACTTCGTTGCCACGTACAGCGTGCTTTTTGCATAAGTTGTGTAATCCTAAAAAAAGTGCGGCTAGTAAGCCTAAGTACATCCACATACGTTCCGGTGTCTGATTAACAATTTATAATTCTAAGAGTTATTATTGAGCTACTCAAACGTATGACGTATCTCGCCCGTTGCCGATGCTTGCAATAACTGATTGAAGCGTTTAATAGTGTCGAAATTAGTGGTAATACCATCAGCTACCGCTATCCCAGCAACTCCTGCTTCTATTAAAGCTGTTACATCATTGGGTGCTATAGTGCCAAAAGCTATAATTGGTTTTTCGGTGTGCAGTGCTTTGTTTATAGCATTATAGCTGTTTAAACTTAAAGTATTACTAGAAGTGTTTTCATAGGTGCTAGTAAAAGGCCCTAAAGTAATATAATCGACATCTTTGGCTAAAAATGCTTTACAATCTTCTAGTGTATTAGCGATACCTCCAATCATTTGCCAACTGTATAAATGTGGTCTTATTTGTGTTGGACAAACTTCTAAATTTTCTAAAATGACTCCTTCGGCTTTTACTGCTTTTGCTACTTCGTAATTATTAGTTATAACTAATCTCGTTTGATACCGCAATGTAATGTCTCGCGCAGCTTTTGCTATCTCTAAATAGTGAGCTTTAGACACGTCCTTAAGATGCAATTGTACTAACTCGATGCCATAAGTACAAGCTTTCTGTATATTGATCAAATGGTCTTCAGGAGTTGATCCTTGAGAGCTATAGTGTAGCTTAGAGATAGTCATGTTTTCTAGTCTTAAATAGTGCAGCATAGCTGCCAAATGTGGCGCAAAAATACAAATGTTAGTGGTGTTGGGAGTTACAATTGTAAAGAAATTACATGCTATAGGTAAGCTAGTACAAAGCCATCATTTAAGAATGGATTACATTAAAAACAAAAGAAAGCCTATAAACATAAAGTTATACAGGCTTCTCGCTATTAATCAACTTAGGGAAATTGATTACTTTAAGGTTTCTAATAGTTTCTCAGCTACTAATTCTGATGAAGCAGGATTTTGTCCTGTAATTAAATTTCCATCTTGTACAGCGTATGGTGCCCATTTATCGGCATTAGAATAAAATGCTCCATTTTCAATCAGCATATCTTCTAATAATAATGGTACAACTTCAGATAAGCCAACAGCGGCTTCCTCTAAATTTGAAAACCCAGTCACTTTTTTACCTTTTACTAATGCAGTTCCATCTTCATTTTTCACATCTTTTAATACTGCTGGAGCATGACAAACGAATGCGATAGGTTTATTTTGACGATCAAATTTTTCAATCAATGCCACCGAATTAGCATCATTCGTTAAATCCCATAAAGGTCCATGACCTCCAGGATAAAATACCGCATCAAAATCATCAGGATTCATATCTGCTAATACTTTAGTATTCGAAATTTTAGCTTTAGCTTCATTATCCTTATTAAAGCGTTCAGTAGCTTCAGTAGCCGCATCTGGCGAATCGCTACTTGGATCTATAGGTGCTGCGCCTCCTTTTGGAGTGGCGATAGTAATATGGGCACCCTTATCTAACAAGGTGTAATAGGGACTTGCGAATTCTTCTACCCAAAATCCTGTTTTCTTTCCGGTATCTCCTAATTTATCGTGAGATGTTAATACGAATAATACGTTCATGGTTTTTTCTTTTTTTAATTCTTTTTGTTTTTCTGAAACGGTTTCAGAAACTGTGTGCTCTTTACAACTTGAAGCTGTAAATAGTGATAGTATGATTACTAGGGATTGTAATATTTTCATTTATAGATATTCTATTATCAATTTGAGTGTAAAAAAGACTGTTCTTAGAACAGCTCAATGGACTTGTTGGTACACTCAAACTGACTATAAGTTTAACATTAGTAAGCCATCCTTACGATCTTCTCAACCTTATCTGGTGATAAGGATTGGTGTTCACCTAAGGTTTTCCAACCACGATCTGTAAACCGCTTTGCAATTTCTTCGGCAGTACCTTCGTAATCTTCCGTATACTCCGATAATTTGGTATCTATACCTAATTCGTGGAAAAAAGCGACTGTTTTTTCAATAGCAGCATAGGCTTTATCGTCAGTACTACCTTCAGTGATATTCCAAACACGCTCTGCATATTGCGCTAATTTTTCCTTTTTAGCTTCAAAATTAAACTTGTAATGGCTTGGCGCAATTATGGCTAGAGTCCGCGCATGGTCAATTCCAAACAAGGCGGTAAGCTCGTGTCCCATAGCATGTACCGCCCAATCCGTTGGTACACCTTTTTGAATTAATCCATTTAATGCCATCGTACAACTCCACATAAAGTTTGAAGCGGCTTGATAATCCGTAGGATCTTTTAACACTTTTGGTGCGACTTCAATTAAGGTTTGTAAAATACTTTCGGCAAAACGGTCTTGCAATAAAGCTCCTATAGGATAGGTCATGTATTGTTCTAAAACATGAGTAAAGGCATCCGTTACACCGTTAGCTAATTGGCGTTGTGGAATAGAATGTATGACTTGAGGATCTAATACGGAGAACTCAGGAAATAGTCCTGGGCCACCCATAGCTAATTTCTCTTTGGTTTCTGCTCTAGTAATTACAGCACCCGAATTCATTTCCGATCCTGTGGCAGGCAACGTTAAAACCGTACCAAATGGCATACCTTTTTGTGTTCTAACGTTTTTAGTTAAGATATCCCAAGGCGTCTCACCGTCATAAACGGCAGCCGCAGATAAGAACTTAGTACCATCAATTACAGAACCACCACCAACGGCCAACAAATACGTAATGTTTTCATCTTTGATAACTTGCAAGGCTTCCATTAACGTTGCATATTCTGGATTTGCAGGAATACCTCCAAATTCAATAACATCTACTTTAGATAAGGCTGTTTTAACCTGATTATAAATGCCGTTTTTCTTAATACTTCCTCTACCATAAAGCAATAATACTTTGGCATCTTTAGGAATTTCGTTCTCAAGTTGTTCTATAGTATCCTTTCCAAATATAATTTTGGTTGGATTTTTAAATTCAAAATTGTTCATTTTCTTTTTGTTTAATTGTTATTGCATTGTTTAATAAGTTAAGGCTTTTAAATCTTGACGATCATTTTACCTTTGTTTTTACCTTCAAATAAGTCCATAAAGGCTTGAGGAATATTGTCGAAACCTTCAACTATCGTTTCAGAATAGGTAAGCTTATCTTCTGCTAGCCAACCTGATAATTTTTTAATGGCGTTTGGAAACTTAGCCGCGTAATTAGATACGATAAACCCTTGCATTAAAGCACTGTTTTTAACTAAGAATGGTTGTACACTTAAGCTTTTAGGGGCTTCTGTATTATTGTAGACCGAAATGGCTCCACAAATTATAATTCTCGCAAATTGATTGATGTTTACCAAAACAGCATCTGATATAGGGCCTCCAACATTATCAAAATAAATATCCACTCCATTTGGTGCAGCCTCTGAGATGGCTGCTGCCATATCTTCCGAAGTATTGTAATTGATACCTGCATCATAACCAAATTTAGACTTTAACAGGTCTACCTTCTCATCGGTACCAGCAATCCCAATTACGTGTAAGCCATAAATTTTAGCAATTTGGCCAACTACGCTTCCTACAGCACCAGCAGCACCAGAAACTACAATCGTTTCTCCTTCTTTAGGTTTTCCTATTTCGGTTAAACCAGTGAAAGCTGTTAATCCCGTCATACCCAAAATACCTAAATAAGCACTTAGAGGCGCTTTGGAAGGATCAACCTTAGTGAGTCCTTCAGCATTAGATACTTGTTTCGTTTTCCAATCTAACATACCAGAAACGAAATCTCCTTCAGTATAGGTATCGTTTTTACTTTCTAGAACTTTAGCCACGACACCAGATTGTATCGGTTGGTCTAATTCAAAAGGAGGTACATAGGATTTAGAATCACTCATACGACCCCTTAAATAAGGATCTACAGAAACGTAAACCGCTTCTAATAGCACCTCACCATCTTGAAGTGTGAGTTCGGTATCTTCTGTGGTAAATTCAAAATCTGACACTGCCGGTTTCCCTTCAGGTCTATGTTTTAATAAAATTGTCTTAATCATAATGTTTTTTTTAGTCTATTACAGTTACTAAATCTTCCATAGGTTTACGCACCTTTACAAGATTCACTAACCAATCTTCATCTTCTTTTCTATAACCGAGAGGTAATAAAACCGCACTACGTAAGCCTTTTGCTCTAAGACCTAAAATTTCATCAACGGCATCGGGTTCAAATCCTTCAATAGGTGTGGCATCTACACCTTCAAAAGCTGCAGCTACTATGGCTTGTGAAAACGCGATATAGGCTTGTCGAGCAGCGTGATTAAAGTTTTCTTCAGCATCCTTTTGTGGATAAGCGCTCAGTAACATCTGACGGTAATTTTCCCAACCTTCATTTTTAAAACCACGGATTTCATTGGTTAAGTCGAACATATAGTTAATTCGATCTTCAGTATAAGTATCCCAAGCGGCAAACACGAGTAGATGAGAGCAATCGGTTATAACCGATTGATTCCAAGCCACAGGTTTAATTTTTTCTTTAACCTCTTGATTGGTAATCACCATAATCTCAAAAGGCTGTAAACCACTTGATGTTGGTGCTAATCTTGCCGCTTCTAAAATGCGTTCTATTTTATCTTCTGCGACTTTTTCGCCATCCATGGCTTTAGCAGCATATCTCCAATTTAATTTATCTAATAATTTCATAGTTTTGGTTAAGGGTTGTTTCCTAAATTTTGAATGTCATCTGAAGGTATAACCACTTCAGGATATTTTTTTGTATTCGCTAAGTGCAGCATCGCTTGTGCTATTGTTTCTGCCGTCACTATTCTGTAGGCCTTTAATGGACCGATTAGTAATGGTTGTACTCCTTTAAAAAGCACTAAGCCTATGTTTTCTAATAATCTACGCTCTTGTCTTTCTCCACCAATTAATGACGGTCTTAGAATATAGGTGTGTTCAATGGTTTGAGCCATGACCTGTTGCTCCATTTCTCCTTTAGTTTTGTTATAAAAGATGGTGCTATTTTTATTAGCTCCCATAGCCGAAATCACTAAAAAGGTTGTTATACCATTCACTTTAGAAAGTGTTGCTGCAGCAGTGGGAATACCACAATCAATTTGCTTATAAAGCCTTTTATCTGGTGTTTTTTCTTTTGTAGTACCAATACAACAGTATACCTCGTCTGCAGTGAACTCAGCTTTAAACTGATTAAGATCTAAGAGGTTTCCTAAATATTGGGTGACTTCATTCGGCAAGCCTTCCATTTTAGAACGTGAAAACAATTTGATGGATGTGTACCGCTCGTCTTTAATTAATTTTTGAAGCAGTTCGCCTCCTGTTAAACCTGAAGCACCCAATATAATAGCTGTCTTTTTCATACTAATTACACATTTTTATGCTGCTCCAAGCGGATTGGTAGGCATCTTCTAATTGCGAAGCATCTAACTTAAGTACACCACGCTTTTCTGACATCATTAAAAAAGATAATGGGTTAATAGAGTAGGCGTAAAGCATGTAATTTGTCATAGGTTTAATAATACCTTCCTTTTTGCCGCGTTCCCATAAATCTAATAAGGGTTGCAAATGTTTAATGCCTTCTTGTCGGCTTTCTTCATCTATCATTGGTGTATTATCGCATTGCGCTAAAAACATGGCATGTTCGCATTCTTTTAATTTAAAATCGGCAATACGTTTCCATATCATTTCAAATCCCGCTTCTACTGACATGGATTCATCATAATTAGCAAAAGCATAATTGGTATATTCAGACTTCACATCGATATAAGTCTGATTAACTAAATCTTGCTTGTTTTCAAAATATAGATATATCGTTGCCGGTGACACCTTAGCCATTTTTGCAATTTTGCTCATCGGTGTGGCATGAAATCCGTTGTTATTTACCAACTCTATAGTGGCTTTAACAAGGGCATTTCGTTTATCTATACTTTTTTGAAGTTTTGCCATGATATTGTAATTCTAATACAAAGGTAAGTTAAAAATGAACGTTCATTCTTTTTTTAACAAAGGTTTAAGTTTATCGTGTAGAGCATGATGAGATAGCATAAATAAGCATCCTAGCACTTAATGAAATTAGCTAAAAATATTAGAAAATTCAGTTAGTTCCTTATACAATCCTAAAGAACAACGTAACCACTGAAACATTTGTAAAAGCATCTATTGTAGAATCAACACGTCATGTTTGTAGGTGTTGAATAATTAGAAATAATAGTGCTACTAAATAAACTTTTCAGGAGCATCATCTGGATTGATAACCTCTGTTTTTGCGATGAAGTTCATAAATAAGTAGATGGCCATAACATGACATATTACGATTAATACCGTAAATGTTTTATCGAAATATAAAAACTCATTGATAGCAATCAGTGTTATCTGAAAAAACGTAAAGATACCAGAAGCCAATAAAATTGTGCCATTGTGATAATTATCTCTAATGTAAATGATAGCAATCGTAATGGTATAAGTTATTAAACTAGCTGCTATTAAAAACACAAAAAACAGCTTAAAGCCATCAAGGAAATCCATAAGCATGTCTACAATAGCATAAGTAATATAGAAAATTAATGTAGCGCTTATAATTACTGAAAAGGATAGTACCGATTTTAATGTGCCTTTATGCAAATATCTATTTAAACTAAGTGCGCAGCACATCATATAAAAAGAGACAGATACAGCAATCCAAGCAAAACAAGTTTCAAAGGAGTAAAACGATAAAATATCTGATATTAGTATTGTAAATAAAGCCAATATAAAAACAGGATTAGCTCTTTTTTTAGTGAGGCTTATGTATTTTAAAAAAATTGTAAAAATAACAATAGGTAGCACATATATGAGTTGTGTCCGTTCTAGACAAATACTGACAATTAGGGCTGCTAAAAATGACATATAAAATATACCGTCAATAAAAATCAGCTTCTTTAAATAACGAATATATTTGGTCATTGGTGTGAAATTATAATAACAAAGATAGTTGATTTACCAGTAATACTTAACTTAAAATACTAATAATCAGACTATATAATTGTTGTAGTTGCTAGAGAAGTTAAATATATTTACAAAGAAAAATAAGAAACGAATGTTCAAAAAGCTATTTAAGAAAAGTGTTTTAATGACGCTCATCGAGCTTAAGCACTAATATTTGGAGTACAACTACCGCGTTTCAACATCATGTATTCACCATTGTTTTTAAATTCTCGGATAGATGTTCCTGAATAGCGTTTAAAGGTTTTAGATAAGTGGCTTACATCTGTGAAGCCTAATTCATCAGCGATTTGAGTTAATGTAAAGTCGGAATTTAATAATCGGATTTCAACTAATTTTAGCTTCGCTTTAATGATATATTCACGTAAAGACATTTTAACTTGTTTCTTAAAAAACTCACTAACATAAGTTGAAGACATCATAAAAACTTCCGCTAAATTTTCAACTTTAAGCAACTCTGTTTTATCAATATTTTCGTTAATATAAGTGAGCATTTTGGTGATTCTATCATCTGATTTGTTTTTAGGAACTTCAAAATAGCTACTCTTTTTTATGTTCCTAATTAGTAATTCTAAAACACTTGTCATTAAACTAGTAACAAGGTTAACAGATTCTTCGCCATAATTTCTGGACTCTTGCAAAATCATGGTGACTAAGCTATTTAAATGATTTCTATCCATTTCATTCTTAATAATATCACCAGGTAATTGATTGTAATTAGATAAAATATATGCAGCTTCTTTAAACCATTCATTTCTATCAATTGTAATGCTGTTGACATTCTTAAAAAACGAGTCCGTAAATTTTAAAAACACAAAACGCGTAGGTTTTTCAATCGTAAAAGAATGGCATTTTAAAGGAGGTAACAAAAACATACTGTTCTTGCTGTAACGGTAATCGTTATAGTTTATACACTGTGTACCTTCGCCATCTTTAATTAAAACGAGTTCAAAAAAGTTGTTCTTAACAGGGCGTTGTTTCCAATCTGTTAATTCTATTTCTTGTATTTCAAAAGGTTTGTAAGCTTCTAATACTTGCATTTTTATATGTGTTATAAAGAATATGAAGCAAAATTAGGTAAAAAAGAAGTGTAAATTTAAACTAACTTGTCAAAAACCTTTAATCTTACCAAATTATCCATTTGTTATACCAAAAAAGTAGGCTATTCTAAAAGTATCTTTGTCTAGAATTAGACAATTAAAAAAATAACATGAAAAAAGTACAAATAGGAAATACCGATTTAGAAGTATCAAGAATAAATTTTGGTGGAAATGTTTTTGGCTGGACTTTAGATGAAAAGCAATCTTTTGAGATTTTAGATGCGTTTACTGAAGCTGGTTTCAATTTTATTGATACAGCGGATACATACAGTTGGTGGGTAAATGGAGTAGGAGGGCAATCGGAATCCATTATTGGCAAATGGATGAAAGCGCGCGGTAATAGAGACCAAATGGTTATTGCTACAAAGGTCGGTTCAGAAACCAAAGAGCATCCAAATGATATTAGTAGAAAACACATTTTAAAATCGGTAGATGAATCTTTACAGCGACTTCAAACCGATTATATAGATTTGTATTACACACATTTTGATGATAATGTAACACCTGTAGAGGAAACATTATCTGCATACGACGACATTATAAAAGCGGGTAAAGTGCGTCATATTGCTGCTTCAAATGTATCTCCAGAACGTTTATTGGAGTCTTTTAAGGTTTCCGAGGAAAATAATCTTCCCAAATATGTGGCTTTACAACCGCATTATAATTTGGTAGAACGTGATAATTATGAAACTAAATATGCTGAAATTGTAGAGAAATACGGATTAAGTGTGATGACTTATTTTTCTTTGGCAAGTGGATTTTTAACAGGTAAATACCGTTCTGAAGCTGATTTAGGTAAAAGTGTTCGTGGTGAAAGTGTAAAACACTATTTAAACCAAAAAGGTATAGCTGTTGTAAATGCATTAGATACCGTTTCTGAAAAGCATAATAGTAAACCAGCTACTGTGGCTTTAGCTTGGTTATTAGCCCAACCTCACATTGCTGCGCCAATTGTTAGTGCTACAAGTCAACATCAATTACAAACCTTATTTGATGCGCCAAAGTTGAATTTAGATACTGAAGATTTAGAATTGCTAGAAAGCGCAAGTAAATAGTTTTTAGCATTTATAAAAATAGTAATACCATAAAAAGATAGGGATTAGGATTTAAATTCTAATCCCTATTTTTACATAAATCCACAACGCTTTTGGTTTTAAAATTTATAAAAAAACATTCCATTTTAACCGTTTCTATAAGCATCATTTTTGTTTGTAGTTTCATGGTGTTTTTTGCTACTGAAGCAAGTTACAATGCTATAGATAGCGCTTCCCTATGGGTAAGGAATTACTTTGGTTATTTTTATTTATACCTTGGTTTAGCTTGTGTCTTAGCATTATTTGTTCTTGCTTTTTCAAAATACGGAAAGATTAAATTAGGAAAACCAAATACCAAACCAGAATATTCGCTTTGGTCTTGGATTGCTATGTTATATAGCGCAGGAATGGGTTCTGGTATTTTATTACGTGCAGTTCAAGAACCTGTTTTTATGCAACAAAATCCACCTTTTGCGTCAACGTTACCTAATGAAACATTGGCTTTAGAATTCACGTTTTATCAATGGGGATTTACAGCTTGGGCATTTTATGGTCTATTTGCTGTTGTGGTTGGTTATGCTTTACATGTTAAGAAAAAGGAAGTTAGAATTAGTGCCACCATAGAAGACCATTTTAAAAATAAAATTCTTAAAAATGGAGTCGATGTTATCACTATAATTACAACAGTTTTTGGTCTAATTGCTGCAATTGGTTTAGGTACAACACAAATAAATGGTGGACTTAATCATATTTCAGATAGCAATTTCGGACTAACAACAACCATTCTGCTTTGTGTATTTATCACTGCTGTAGCCTGTTATTCTGCATGGCAAGGTGTAAACAAAGGCATTAAAATTTTCTCTAAAGTCAATATTATTGTCACGTCTTTAATCTTGATTTTCGTTTTTGTTACCAATGATATGCAAGTGAGTTTGCTGTCGTTTTTTAAAGCAACTTTTCATTATGTCATAGATTTTATACCGATGAGTTTGGCCTTAGGCGATTATAATCCTGGGTTAGAATTTTTAACAGGTTGGACCTTTTATTATTGGGCGTTTTGGTTAGCTTGGGCACCTTTTACAGGCATTTTTATTGCTCGTATTTCCAAAGGAAGAACAATAAGACAACTGTTATTAGGTGTTTTAATTATTCCATCTATTGGAACCTTCTTTTGGTTTTCGGTTTTTGGAACTTCTGCATTCAATTTAATTGAAACTTGGGGAACGTATAATAACGAATTCGGAAACGTATTTACCTCAATTTTCGTGTTTTTCGAGCAATATCCATTTGCTACCATTTTAAATGTTACTTCCATATTCTTATTAATTAGCTTTCTAATAACCTCAGTCGATTCTGCCGTTTTTGTATTGAGTATGTTTACAGATCAAGGTCGTAAAAACCCAAATAAAACGCATCGAATTATTTGGTCTGTCTTCATTTTACTAGGGACCATTGCTTTAGTGCTTTTAGGAAATATTAAAGCTAATATTAATGTTTTAGAAGCTGTACAACGCTTGTTAATTATCACATCATTGCCTTTTGCTTTCTTTATTGTGGTAATGTTTTTCTTCTTTATTAAAGATATTTCCAAGAAGCTTTAGTTGTATTAATAAAGGTTAAACATTTGTTTAAAGTACATTTAAGCATAAAAAAACAGTTTTTCTTATCTGTTTTAGGAAAATTTTAAGAATAAACCCTTAAAAAACCTCTTTTTGTACCTGCATTACCTTTTTTTGTACACTAAAAAAAGAAGTATGAGTATATATCTTTGCCGAGTAATTATTAATCAACTCAAAAAAAACACATACAAATGAATTTAAAAGAAATTTTAAACTGGAGATACACAACTAAGGAATACGATGCAAGCAAAAAAATATCTGATGCAAATATGGCTGAAATCAAAAACTTATTAAGAATGAGTCCTTCTAGTGTCAACTTACAACCTTGGCATTTTATAGTTGCAGAAACTACCGAAGGTAAAGCACGTGTTGCAAAAGGAACACAAGGCTTTTTCAGTTTTAACGAACCTAAAGTAACCAATGCTTCAGCTGTAGTTTTATTTTGTGTAAAAACTGATGCTGATGATGACTACTATCAACACATTGCAGATACGGAAGACAAAGATGGAAGATTCCCAAATGACGATGTTAAAAACGGATTCTTAGGTGCTGTAAAAACATTTGCTGGTATTCATAAATACGATTTAAAAGATTTACAACACTGGATGGAAAAGCAAGTATACCTTAATATTGGTAGCTTTTTATTAGGTGTTGCTAGCTTAGGAATTGATGCTACACCAATGGAAGGAATCGATGTAAAAGCTTTAGATGAAGAATTCGGATTAAGAGAAAAAGGATACACATCTTTAGTCGCTGTGTCTTTAGGATATCATGCGGAATCGGATTTCAATTCAACAGAAAAAACACCTAAATCTAGATTAGCAGAAAGCGAAATTTTCACTGTAATATAATTTCAAAAACGTTTAAGTCAGATGAAAGCAATAGGATACAAAGAGAATTTACCAATAGATAACGTAAATTCTTTACAAGACATAGCATTAGAAACACCAAAAGCAACAGGAAGAGATATTCTTGTTGAAATTAAAGCGATTTCTGTAAATCCAGCAGATTACAAAGTGCGTGCAGGAATGCCTGTAGAAGGAGACGATTGGAAAGTAATTGGTTGGGATGCTACTGGAATTGTAAAGGAAGTTGGCGAAGATGTTACTTTGTTTAATGTTGGAGACGAAGTTTGGTATGCAGGAGATTTTACACGTCAAGGGAGTTATGCAGAATATCAAATTGTAGATGAGCGTATTGTTGGTAAAAAACCATCAAGTTTATCTTATGCGGAAGCTGCTGCTTTGCCATTAACTACACTTACAGCATACGAAATGTTGTTTGATAGATTAGAAGTTTCTAAAGACGATGCCAACAAATCTATTTTAGTTATTGGTGCTGCAGGTGGAGTGGGTTCTATATTGGTTCAACTAGCTAAAAAGCTAACAAAATTGAACATTATTGGTACGGCTTCTCGCGAAGAAACCACATCTTGGTTAAAAGAATTGGGTGCAGATACAGTAATTAATCACAGAAATAAATTAAGTGGAGAGTTTGAAAAATGCAATCTTCCTGCACCAGAATATGTAGTGAGTTTAAATGCTACAGAGCATCATGTAGATGAAATTGTAAAACTGATTAAACCACAAGGTAAATTCGGATTTATTGACGATCCAAAATCGTTAAACGTAATGCCTTTTAAAGGGAAAGCAGTTTCAACGCATATCGAGTTAATGTTTACGCGTGCTATGTTTCAAACGGAAGACATGATTGAGCAACACAATATCTTGAACAAAGCTTCCGAATTAATAGACAACGGAACCATTAAAACAACCTTAGGCGAAAATTTCGGAACCATCAATGCTGAAAATCTTCGCAAAGCACATGCTTTCTCAGAAACAGGAAAAGCTAAAGGTAAAATTGTTTTAGAAGGATTTTAAAACCAATAGGTCAGATAATTAGGTGGAAATTGTCACTTCGAGTGTTTTTATTGGAATAAAATGGAAATAAAAATGTATCGAGAAGCACTACACTTTTAAAAGTTCTCGATACAAAATTCTGAAAAAGAATTTCACTCGAACTGACATCGTCGATTAATTAAAAAATATAACAAAATGAAAAAAAATATCTTAATCGCATTAGCACTAGTCTCTGGTGTTTTTACAAACGCACAGACACCAACAACAGACGATATAAAGTCTGTAAACGAAGTAGTAACCGCAGACAATGTTGAATGGGGTTGGTTAAATCCGTTACGTGGCGATAAAAGTCCTGCAGCAGGAAAACTTTGGGGAGACAGAACAAAAAACGAACCAGCAGGATTCTTAGTAAAATTCAATAAAGGGTTTTCTTCGCCACCACATATTCACAACATTACGTATCGTGGTGTAGTCATTAAAGGATTATTACATAATGATGATGAACAAGCCGAAAAACAATGGCTACCAGCAGGTTCGTATTGGCAACAACCAGCAGGAGAAGCACATATTACAGCTGCTGATGATAACGAGAACATGGCTTTTTTAGACATTCAAGAAGGTCCATATTTGGTAAAACCAACATCGGAAGCTTTTGAAAATGGCGAGCGTCCAATTAACGTAGATAAAACCAATATGGTTTGGTTAAATGCTAACGATATCGAGTGGGTTTCTAAAAAGAGTAATGTAGAAACTGCCTTTTTATGGGGAAGCCACGAAAAGAATCAATTACGTGCAACACTTTTAAGATTACCAGCTGGTTTCAGTGGAAAAATCAAAAACTTAAGTCCGAATTTTAGAGCTGTAGTTATTTCTGGAGGAATTTCACACCAGTTTTCTAAAAAAGAGACTAAAAAGAAATTAAACGCAGCCTCTTATTTTGGAGCAAAAGAAAACGCAACTTCAATCATTTCAGCAGAAAAAGAAACGGTTCTTTATATTAGAAGTAACGGAGAATTTGAGGTAAAATAATCATGAAAAACTTAAGTTTTATAATACTAGTATTCGCTTCAATTATGACTGTAAATTCACAAAACACATTAA
>Ga0193951_1000320_pt1 | contig 22543 bp, 22 predicted proteins | sample BB_2_MG_FD_140370 | JGI IMG/M metagenome (GOLD analysis project Ga0193951, IMG submission 140370) | Microbial mat bacterial communities from the Broadkill River, Lewes, Delaware, United States - BB_2_MG | ecosystem: Environmental > Aquatic > Freshwater > River > Microbial mats | place: USA...
CATTTATCTTGTAATAAGGCATAAGTAAAAGACCACAATGTCGTAGTACTTATCCCCACTACAAACAATGCAATAAGTGATAAATAAAATTCATCTTGCATTAAGCCCCAAAATATTACGGAAAAACCTTGAAAAGCCAATAAATAATGAAGGTTATGTTTAGTAACATATTTAGATATTAGCATAGGACCAATCATCAATGCAACTGCACGTACTGCATTTGATATACCAATAGCAAGAGGAACTGAAATAACATATTTATACTCATTTTTTGCAAGCAAAGTAATCAGTGCATCAAAAGAAGTTAAACCAACACAAGAGTGTAAAACTATAAGATGCATTATGATTTTATTGTTTTTAATGTATATAAACCCATCTTTTATAAGAGCAAAAATTTTATCACTTGTCTCACTAGCTTTTACAACAAAATCTATTTTTATAAAAACTATTAATGCAATGAGAAAAAAGATTGCATCAATTATAAATGCAATCTTTACTCCAAAAGAGTTTACAATCAAACCACTCATAGCCATTCCTGCAGCATATGTGAATGACCAAATAATTGAGTGTATTTCATTTGCCTTTTGTAAAGGTACCCCTCTTAAAAGCTTTGCTAATAGTGACATTTCAGTTGAAAAAAACATAGAAGCAGCACTCATTCTAATAAAAATAAATATCATTAAAAGCCAAATTTCACTTTTATCATCAATAGTTAAAAATAGTAATGTCATAACTAATTCAACTGAGATTAAAAATATCATTAAAGGTTTTATTTTTATTCTATCAATAATAGCTCCAGAAAATGGTGCTATTAAAACAGCAGGTAAAAAATGCATAGCGGTAACTACTGATATTGCAAACTCACTAGAACCAAACTGCACAAGCATTGTATAAATTGCTACATTTGAAAACCATGCTCCAAAATAAGCGATAAATTGTACCGTTGATAAATCCCTAATTATTTTATGAGTTCTAAATAATTCACGATAATTCAATTTCTACCAATACTTCTTGATACATTGCTGAGAATGAGCTTTCATCTTCATCAGTAGGGGTTAGATAATTTACATTTTTATTACCTGCATAAAAGAAAGCACAATCTTTTTTTATATCATCACTGATTTTTACTATAAATTTAGCACTTCCATATTTTGAAGAAATAGTAACCTCATCATTATCTTTAAAAGTATTACTTGAATGTAAATACACAAAATTATCATTTGCAAACTGAGAGTTTAAAGAGTTTTTACTTTTTGCTGTAATTAAATAAAAATTATCAGCTGTTTTGTCTTTATATAAAGGTTCAATATCAACTTCTTCAACAAATTCAAAAGTTTCAAACTCTTCTAATTTAGGTTTTGCATTTTCAAAATATGAAATAATTTCATCTTCATCTTTTAAAGGTTCAAAATTGAATTTTTCTATTAAATATTTTGCAAGTTCATACTCACTAATACTATTTTTATCTTTTTCTTTAACAATTTTAGAAATAGCCTTATATTCATGTCCATAAGATAGTCTAACGTCTTTTTTAGATAAAAAAGAACTTGATGGAATTACTAAATCTGCATACTCGCAAGTATCATTTAAAGTAGTGCCAAAATATACTACAAAAGTATTTTTTAATCCTTCAATTACTTTTTTTGTATTAGGATGAGAAACTACTGGATTAGCTCCTTGAATAAAAACAATTTTATATGAGCCAAAATCAACTTTTGGAATTGATATCTTTTTATTACTACCTTTTATTGCAAATGGCTTGTCATATCCAAAAGATGAATCACTTAAATACCAAACTCCACCTGCATCTTTTTTATGAAATCCCATATATGAAGCAAAAGAATCTATACATCTCATTATTTGAGCACCCTCAAAATATTTTTGTACACCAAGGCCTATAACAATAGCTACTTTTTTATTTTCAATTAAATCAAAGAAATCATTTACTTGAGATAAAGGAACACCTGTAGTTGTTTCATAAGAGACTACTGGTCTATTTCTTGCAATATCAAAAAACCAGTCAGAACCTTCTGTATGTTCCTCTATAAACTCTTCATCTTCTAAATCTTGCATATATGCAAATCTTGTAAATAAAAGTGCTAGTTCATAATCTGTTTTAGGATTTATTTGCATATGTATTTTTGACTTTTTAGCTATTGGGGTACAAAGAGGATCAATAGTTACAAATGTTTTATCTTTTACAAGATTATACATATGAGAGGAAGTAACTGAAAAATTTCTTCCCCAAACTACAATAATATCTGCATCTAAAAGCTTTTGAATTGGGGGATTTATTACATTTCCTCTTCCAGCTTCAATTCCAGCTCCGCCTCCACCATCACACAAACTTCCTCTTGTTAAAACAGATCCGTACTGAGTGAAAAAATTTTTTGGTGCACTTTGCATAACACCTAAATTTCCACTTCCTTTGTAATATAAAGTATCAGAAGAATTTATATTTTTCAATTTTTCAACTAAAATATCCAAAGACTCTTCTAAAGATATTTCTTTTTTTTGATAAAAGGCTGATTGTAAAGTTGGCTCTTTTAATAAATTTGCAAAATTAACACATAATTTTCCATTTGTAACAAAATTTTCTTTTGAACCTTTTATATTATCATCAATTATTTCAGCTTGGCAAGCATCATAGCAGTCCATTGGACATGCAATTTTATTATTTGAATTCAACTTTTACTAACCTTGAAAATGTTTTTGGATTATTTAAAAGTAATTCAACTTTATATGAAGAGATATGTGTTGAATCAGCTACATTATAAATTTTATTAATTTTAACATCACTTTTAACACCATCAATATAAATATCTTTATTTTTAATTGAATCTATTTCTAATATAGGAACATAAATTTCTAACTTACCTTTTGATAAATCTTTTGATTCATAAAGTAGTGTCCCAGCATTTACATAGTCACCTTCATTTACAGAAATATTAAAGATATAATTTGATTTTTCAACTAACTTTTTGTTTTTTATATTATCTTTTAGAGTCTCTATTTTAATAATCATATCTGCTTTTGAAGATTCAAGGTTTATAACTTTTAGTTTTTGAGTATCTTTTTCAAATGCTGATTTAGATGAAACTTGATTTAATCTATTGTAGTTGTTTTTTTCAATTTTAATCATCTCGTCAATATATTTTAATTTATTTCTTGACTGTTCTAAATCAATTTTATTAACAAAAGAATCAATCTCTACAATAGTAGAGTTATTGGCTTTTTCCCCTTCAATTGCACTATTAGTATATATTATTTTTCCAGCAACAGCAGACTTAACTTGATAACTATCTATTGGTTCTAATTTTGCATAATATTCACTTGCAAATAGCATATTTATTGTTATCATAAAAAATAGTATTATTCTCATTTTATATATCCTTATAAATTTAATTGTTTTAAGACTTTCAAAATATCTTTTTTCAAGATATTTATATCTTCTTTTCTTTCAAGCTTAAAAATAAGCTCATCTAAAATTGCATCTTTATTTATATATACAGCTAAAACTTTTATTAACTCATCATTGTTTTTACAAAGTTTAACTCTTTTTACTAATGGTGTATTATACACCTCTTTCTTTATTTTTTGATTTATAATATAAAAATATATCCCAAAGATAATTAATGTTAAAACAATACCTAAACAAAAATATAAAATTTTGTCAAAAGTAGAACTTTTTTCTACTATTTTTATTATTTCTTTCTCTTTTACTAGTTCTGTATTATTTTTTTCTAATTTTACATTTTGATTTATAATATTGTTATCTTCTACTTCAATACTAAATTCTTTAGTTTCTTTTGTAATAACTTGTTGATTTTTTTTATCATAATATTTTAACTTTATACTTGGTATTACTAAAGATTTATTAGGGACAATTGAAAAAGATTTTTTATAAGTTCCTTTATATTCGTTATCAATAAATTCTGCTTTAATCTCTGGTTTATTTTCATAAATAGTAGCATCATTAATATCAAGTTTTATATCTTCAATATCTTCAATATTTCCAACTCCATTTATATTCAAAATGTAAGATATTGCTTCACCTTTTTTTACTTTTAATTTATCAACTGTAGAATTAATATCAAAATCACCAATTAATTTTACATTTTGAGGAAGGGCTTTAACATCAAATTCCAATTCATTAGAATAAATTTTAAGTACTTTTGTAGGATTTGAAAACATTGAAAAAGAGTTTCTATTTAAATCAACAATTTGAGCTTGGATTGAAATTGGATTTATTTTAATTTTTCCAACTTTTAGTGGGAACATTAAGAAATTCAATTCTTGAACAACATATTCTCCTTCTTGATACTGTTTAGTATCATTAAGCTGTTTAAACCAAAAATTATCAAAATTTGGTTTTTCAAAAGCTAAATCTACTATTTGAGTGTCTCGTTTATATTTAAATACGAGATTTAAAATAAAGTTTTCACCAACAAAAACATCAGTATTATTAGCTTTTATATTTAAATCAAATTGATCAGATTTTGTTTTTGTTGGATTTGTTAATTTTACTTTTTTTTCCTCTGTGTAAAAAGATTTTGAGTCAATTTCAAATTCCAAAGATGGAAGTGTAAAGTCTTTTGTTGGGTAAAAAGAATAAACTTTTCTAATTTTTTTTGTAATTTGACTATTAATTATATTTGTAGAACTTGAACTTGAAACTTCATTTATTACATTTCCATCAATCTTTGACATATTTGGAAACTTAATATTACTTCCTGACACTTCTATTGAGAAAATTAAAGGTTCACCTCTAACAACTGTACTTGGGATTTGCAGTTGCACATCTGCAAATAAATTTAAAATAAAAATAGAAAATAAAAATAAAAATCTATATGTTTTCATATTAGAACTCTAATGTACCTTCGATTGCAAAATTAGCTTTAGAATCAAGTTCTGCATGTGATAAAACAGCAACTTGTAATCCAAATTTTTCATATATTTCTGAAACTCTTTTTCTTAATACAGGATCAACAACCATAGCAACTTTTGTAAATCCTTTTACCTCAACTTCATCTAAAAGTTGCTTCGTTTTAGTCACAAGATTATTAATTTCTGCAATAGAAAGCATAAGTTGTGAAACTCCATGTTGTTCTTGTAATTTACCTATAAACTGTTGTTCTATGTCTGGTTTAATAGTAATAATATGTAAAACACCATCATTGTCTTTAAATTTTTGTGTAATTAATCTATAAAGTTTTGCTCTAACATGTTCCAATAAAATATCAGGAGCTTTTGTAAACTCTGCAATATCGGCAACCGCTTCAATAATAGTTAGCATATCAACAATTGGGACTTTTTCATGTAATAAATCTTTACATACTTTTAATAATGAACCATAAGATGTAACTTTCATAGCCTCTTCAATAACAATTGGGAAATCTTTTTTAATTCTATCTACAATATCAACAATATCTTGTCTAGTAATAATATCTTCAGCATGTTTTTTTATGATTTCTGAGATATGTGTAGAAATAATAGTAGGTGCATCAACCACAGTAAAGCCTTTCATTAAAGCTTCTTCTTTTAGTTCCGGACCAATCCAAGTTGCATCAAGGTTAAATACTGGCTCTTTTACTTTTAATCCAACAAGCTTCTCATTCCCTAATCCGCCCATTGCTAAAAGTTTTTCAACTTCAACTTTACCTTTAACTAGAGGAATCCTTTTTAAATAAAATTGATATTCATTTCCACCAAGATTTGCATCATCAGAAATTCTTATTTGAGGTATTATAAAACCTAATTCACTTGCAATTGTTTTTCTAATTGCTTTAATTTTATCAAGTAACTCAGAATTTCCTTGAACAAGTTGTAATAATCTTATCCCAAGTTTTAATTCTAAAACTTCAAGTTTCATAATTGTCTCAATAGTTTGAGCTTCATTTTCAACAGTAGCTTTTTTCTTTCTCTCTTTTAAGACATCAATATCATCATCAACTTTTGCTTTTTGGGTTTCAGGAACTGTTTTAAAGAATCTAGTTAATGCATTATCTTGTTCATTTTCTATCATATTAATTACATAACCTATAAACATCAATAAAGTTCCCATAACTAGTAAAATTCCAGTAGGGAAACCAGGTACAAATCCAAATAAAACCAACCCTAATCCAACTAAAACTAAAGATCTACTATCTTTAACAAGTTGAGCAACCGATTGATTAGCAAATTTATCTTCATCCATATTAGATCGAGTGATAATAATTGCAGTTGCTGTAGATAAAACAAGTGCTGGAATTTGTGCAACTAAACCATCACCTATAGTTAGAATTGTGTAAATTTCTCCAGATTGAGCAACTGTCATATCATGTTGAAATAATCCAATTAATAACCCACCAACTAAATTTACAATAGTAATAATAATACCAGCAACAGCATCACCTTTTACAAATTTTGATGACCCATCCATTGCTCCGTAAAAATTTGCTTCAGAGATAAGAGTTTTTCTTCTAACTTGTGCTTCTTTATCATCAATAAATCCAGCATTTAAATCAGCATCAATTGCCATTTGTTTACCAGGCATAGAATCAAGGGTAAATCTAGCAGTAACTTCAGCAACCCTTGTAGCACCTTTTGTTACAACCATAAAGTTAATAAGTACTAAAATGATAAATACAATTACACCAATAACCATATTTCCACCAACAACAAATTCTCCAAATGCCGCAATTATTGAACTAACCGCTTCAGGACCATTATGTCCTTCACTTAAAATTGACCTAGTGGTTGCAATATTTAAGGAAAGCCTAAAAAGTGCAAGGATCAATATGATTGTTGGAAAAGTTGTTAAATCTGATGGTTTTTGAATATATAAAGATATTAATAAAATTAGTAAAGAAAAAGATAAAGATACAATCAAAAAGAAATCTAATATTCCCTTTGGCAAGGGAACTATTATAATCATCAGTATCGCTACAAAAAGTGCAACTACTAATAAATCTTTTGAAAATATCTTTTTTAGATTCATATACTATTTAATTAGTTAAGAAAATTAACTAACGACAGTTGATTTGTTTTACTTATTGTTGAATATAAAGCTGTGTATGTTAATTCTAAAGCTTTAGCTTCCATAGCAACTTTAGATAAATCAGCAGCTCCAATTTCTTGTGATAAAATATTATATTGAGTTAATTTAGAACTAACTTTTTCTAAAGATATTTCAAATATTTTATTTCTACCACCAAGTTCTGCATGGGCAACATTTACACCATCAAAAGCATCAGATATATCATCTAAACCTTTTGAAATTCCTGCTTTCGCAATATCATTTGAAATTGGATTTCCTAAGTTATCAACTTTATTTAAAGAATTAATGATCTTATCTAAAACATCAAAAATGTTTGTTTTTGCTTCAAATTTTGTTCCATCAGTATTTGGAACAGTTACACTTCTTTGAGAAGAAGGACCACTTGTAGTTAAAATGGGTAATCCGTAAAAATCCCCATTTTCATTAATTTGACGAAGTTGATTTACTGCTAAATTTACTAAGTTATTAGGTACTACTGCTTCATAATAAATCCCTCCAGTATTAACTGCAGGAATTGAGTTTCCAATACCATCTTCTAATTGAGGGATACTAGCATTTAAGGTCCATGTATTACCTTGGTCATCGATTATAGGATGAGAACTAACAAAAGAAAATGTATTACCTGTTGTAGCAAAAGATCTCATGCCCCATTCTTTACCATCTTCATCAAAAATTTGATCTTCAGAAGAAAAAGTTAAAGTTTCCCCTTTTGTTGCAATAGAGGATGAATACATCATCATATCATAACCATTTATTCCTCTTTCTCTATAAGAACCTTCATCAACAATTACTTTTCTTAATTTATTATCTCCATTATATGAAATACTTCCATCACTATTTTTACTAAATGCTTGAACAGAAGAATCCGAACCCGAGAATAAATATTCACCTTCAACTTGTGTATTTGCTAAGTCAAACAGGTTTTCTTTTACACCTGAAATTGAAACAGCAATTGCTTTTAAACCTTCATCACTTGTTGTTGATGTATTTGCTTTTATAAGCTCTGTTTTAACAAATTCTAATAGTTTTTTAATTTCACCGACACTTGAATCAGATACTGCATTTTGTGCTGTTGTTCTTTCTATTTGAGTTTTTAAGCCCTCGTGTACTCGAATTTTATTATCAACATATATTTCTCTTGCATATAAAACAGAGTCATCACTTCCTTGTTGAAGTTTTTTCCCTGTTGACATTTGATATGATATTCTAGTTTGTTGTGCATCTAGATTTGATAATCTATAAAGTGTTTGTTCTGTTTGATTTATCATTGTAAAACCTTTCTCAACATAGATACTATTTCGTTAAATTCAAATTTATCTTGTGTATTTTGTACTAAGAACTCACGAATTTTCTCTTTTCTAGCCATTGCATTATCAAGTTCTGGATCCATCCCAGCTTTATATGCACCAACTCTTACTAATACTTCATTCTCTTTTATTAATGATAATACTCTTTTTAACTTTAAAAAATCATTATAATGATCTTTACTAACCACCTTATCCATTACCCTTGAAGCTGATTTTAGTAAATTGACTGGTGGATAAAATCCTTGCTCAGTTAAATCTCTGGTTAAAACAATGTGACCATCTAAAATTGACCTACTTTGATCAGCAATTGGATCGTTCATATCATCCCCATCAACTAAAACTGTAAAAAATGCAGTAATTGAACCTTTTTTATTATTTCCAGCTCTTTCCATTAATTGGGGTAAAAGTGCGAATACAGATGGGGGATAACCACGACTAACAGGTGGTTCTCCAGTACTTAATCCAATTTCTCTTTGTGCCATGGCAAATCTTGTAACTGAATCCATCATAAGTAAAACATCGTGCCCTTTATCCCTAAAGTATTCGGCAATTGCCATCGCTGTAAATGCTCCATATTTTCTCATTAACGCAGACTCATCAGAAGTTGCTGCAATAATTACAGTATTTTCTAGATTATTATCTAAATTATAGTGAATAAATTCAGGTATTTCCCTACCCCTTTCACCAATTAAAGCAACAACTTTGATTTGTGCCTCACAACCTTTTACTATCATTCCCATTAAAGTAGACTTTCCAACTCCTGAACCTGCAAAAATTCCTACTTTTTGACCTTTACCACTTGTTAACATAGAATCAATTGACTTAACTCCAGTTGAGAATCTTTCATCAATAATTCCTCTCTCAAGAGCAGGCATTGAAAGTTTATTTATCGCAGCACTTTCATCTAAATTTTTTATTTTCCCTTTACTATCGATTGGTTCACCTAAGGCATTTACAACACGTCCTAGTAATCCATATCCACATCTAACCGATAATCCATCTTTTTGTAAATAAACCTTATCATGGATTCGAAACCCTTCAATAAATGAAAAAGGAACAATTGTAAAACTCCCGTCATTAATTGAGGCTACCATACCTAAGACTGTATACAAGTGCTGGACAGATTCTATTTTAACGATATCTCCAACTGCCACTTCTAAACCAACAGCAGTTACCGTTGTAGAAGATATATTCTTTATTCTTCCAAAAGCAATTGATAAATTTGTAGAGTCAATATTATTTATAAAATCTTCAATATTCATTACATCTCATCACACATTTTTTTATACAAACTATCAACTGAGCCTTTAACTTCTTTACATTTTAAAATATACTCATCTTTTTTAGCATTATTACCTAAAAGTTCATATGTTTTTAAAATATCATAATAAATTTTAACCTCATCATTTGCTTTAAATCTTCGTGTATTGTTAACAGCCTCCAATAAATAATCCAATGACTTTTGAGTTTGATTTTTATCTTTTGCTAATTTTGAAAGTTCTGTCTCTACAAAAGGTGAGTAAATATAAGCATTCAAACTTTTTTGTTTTTCGTATAATTTATTCAATATTTCGATTGCCCTATCCTTCTCATTATTTTTTACTAAATAAAGATAATAATCATTATAAAAGTCTATAATTACAGGATTATTTTCATTTAATGATATAAAGTTCTCATTTTGTCTTGTATAAGAGAAAAATTTATCTAACGAAATTCCATCAGCTTTACTTTTTAAAATCTGATATCTATACAAGAATTCTTTAACCAAAATATTTTCATCATTAACCATTTCAACCTTAGAAGAATAATCGATAGCTTCATCAATCAAACCTAAAGAATATGCCATTCGCTCTAGATATAAATATATATTTCCATCTCTACTTTTATTAAAAGTATCTTTTACTTGCAAATATGCTCTTTCATATGGAACTTCAATCAAGCATTCAAAAAATTTATATTTGATTGTTTCATCTTCAATTAATTTTTCTAAAGTCTCTTTTCTTGAAGTTTTTAATATATTATTTAACTCAAAACATTTACCTTGTACAAGATAGTTTCTAATCATATCAATATTAACTTCATCAAAAATTTCGTTTATATTTTCAAATCCGAATCTTTTTGCTATTTCATTTGATATTTTTTTATAAACTTTTTCTGATTTCAAAATCAATTGATATTTTTTATCCATCTTATCATTTAATAGTTCTTGTAATAATGCTTTTTGTTGCATAGATTCAGATGATTGATATTTAGAAGCTACAACAGAAGGTTTTATTCTTCCTTGTCTCATTAAAATTTCATCAATAAACATCTTAGATTTTTTTGAATACTGGCCTTGAGGATAATCATTAATAATATCTTTATATAATTCCTTTGCTTTTTCTAAATAATAATTTGTTCTATCATACATTATCATATAAGTGTTTGCTAGTTTATACTTAAAATCCTCTATTGACTCTTCTTTTGTAGTCTTAATTAATAGTTCTCTTAAAATTTCACTTGCATGTTCTGGCATATTTGCTTTAATAAGTTTATTAATTTTTTTATTAGCTAAATATGAATCATTAGCATAGTAATCTATATTATTTTTCAATACTTGCCCAATCAATTCATTTGCTTTTTCTAATTGTCCATCTAAAACATATACATCGAAAAGTTCATCGGCAACGACAGTTGCTACTAATTTATCTTTAGTAATTGTTAATATTTCATATAGTACTTTTATAGCTTTTTGATAATCTTTTTGGTATTTATAAACTTTAGCAAGGGCTATTTTCCCCTCAGTTTTTGTAAGCTCATTATCAAAATTATTCATAATAATTTGCGCAAAATATTTTGCTTCATCTATTTTATTTATTTCTAATTTTAAATCAACTAATAACATATAAGCTTTTGGTAAATCATACTCATTAATTGAAGATGAATTAATAGATTCTTCTAACTCTTTTGCTGCATCAATCATAAACCTTTTAGAAATTTTTTTTAAGGATAAATCAGCATATAAAATCATAATATCTGATTTTAAGACTCTAATATCATTTTTATTTTTATAGTCTACTAACTGACTATAGGCTTCATCGATTTTCCCATCTCTTGCCATATTTCGAATAGATTGAAGAACATCAAAACCATCACTAATTGACTGTTTTCTTTGCTCACTAATTTGTGTTCCTGATGAATCAATAAAGCTATAATAAAAATCTTTCTTTGCATTTAAAAAAGTTAATAGTAATAAAAATATAATTAGTAGTCTCAAGGTTTACCTTTTCCTTTTCAATTCATAAACATAAGAAAATATTTCAGCAATTGCTTTATAAAATTCATTTGGAATCTCTTTATCAATATCAATTTGATCATATAAAGCTCTTGCAAGTGCTGGATTTTCAATTATTGGTATTTTATTCTCTTTTGCAATATCTTTTATCTTAATAGCTAAAAAATCTATACCCTTAGCAACCATTGTTGGAGCAGAGTTAATTTTATTATCATATTTTAAAGCAACTGCGTAATGGGTAGGATTTGTTATAATAACATCCGCATCAGGAACTGAACTCATCATCCTTTTTTGTGCCATTTGCATTTGAATTCTTCTAATTCTACCTTTTACTTGAGGATCACCCTCCATATTTTTATATTCGTCTTTTATCTCTTGTTTACTCATTTTTAAAGATTTCATATAATAATGTCTTGTAAAATAAAAATCTATTATAGCAAAAATAATTATAATTAAAAGTATAGCTGCTAGAAAATAACCAGTAAGTTCAATCATTGAAGCTATTGATGCATCTGTATCTTGATCCATCATAGCTAAAAATTTTTTATTAGTTAATATAAAAATAATAAACATAACACTTACAATAATAAATAATTTTAATGTAAGCTTTAACGCCTCTAATACTTTTTTTAATCCAAATATATTTTTCATGCCTTTAATTGGATCTAGTTTTTGTAAATCAAATTTTAAAGGAACAACAATCATTCCAAATTGCATCCAATTAAATGCCAATGCTAATACAATAACTAATATAAATATTGGTGCCAAAGCTTTTAGGAAAGTCATAAATACAGAATATGTAATAGAATAAAAAACACTATTATCCATATCTGTACCAATAAAACTGTAGCTAAAAAGCATTAGTTTTTTTATTTCGAACATTGAAAATGATGAAAAGAAGAGTAGATACATTGATCCAAAAGTTAAGATAGCGGCACCTGTAACTTCCATTGATTTAGATACATTTCCTTCTTTTTTTGCATCTTCTATTTTTTTGGATGTAGGTTCTTCGGTTTTTTCTTCATCATCAGCCATAACTAACCTCTAATCACTCAAATTTCGTGATAAAATAATTTGTGAAAGCTTCTGTAAAAACTTCCATACCAAATATTAAAAATATAAATATTAATGCAAATTTCAATTGAAAAGTAATTACAAATGGTGAAAAAGACGGCATAGATTTAGTACCATATCCATAATAAACATCCATAATAAAACCAATAAAAAAAAGAGGTAAAGCAAATGCAAATGCAAATGCAAACATTCTTTTTATTTCATCAATGGCTATTTGTATTCCATCATAAGTAAATATATCAAAAGCTCCTAAATGTATCAATGAAAAACTTTTTACTAAAATAACTAAGGTCATTTCATACATTCCAGTTTGAAAAAACATAACTAAGGCAATCCAATAAAGTAATTTAGATATCAATCCTTCTTGAGAACCAGTACTAGGATCAAACATCATGGCCATTGATAAAGCTGTTGAATATCCAATAAAATCTCCAATAATCTTAACTGCTGAAAACATTATATTTACAAACATTGATGCAACTAAACCTAAAGTTATTTCTGAAATCAAACCTATTATAAAATTGTTTTCATTTATAGTGGTTTCTAAACTTACTAAAGGAAAAATGAATATTGTGATATAAAAAGCAAATGCAATTCTAATTGTTGGACTTATAGCACTATGTCCAAAAACTGGCATAAAAGCTACAAAAGCTAAAATTCTGGCAAGTAAAAGTAGAAATTGATATACAATATCTTCATTTAATAAAGATAAAAATGCTTCCATTACATATAATCTGTATTTCTATCTTCTACTTCTAAGTTATCTTCTCTTGATTCTAAAATAGATTGAGTTGCAATATTATCTTCAAATTTTCTATTTCCACTTTGATTATTGTTAGATGATTGATTATTATTTTGTTCATTCGAATTAAAATCTAAATTAAATTTTGTAGTATCTTCAAATGTTTTATTTAATGAATTTCGTAATACATTCTGGTTATCAACCATAGCATCTAATGTAGAATTATTTGAAACACTCATACTAATTGATAATGAATTATCTTTATCATTTTTCATCATAATTGCAATAGAACCTAAATGTAAAGGGTTTAAATTTATTCTAAATACAGTAACAGGAGGTTTATAATTTTCATACATTTGTTTTGCAATATCAGACATCATATTTGACATTTGTTGTCTAGCACCAATAATTCTAGTTTGAATATTTTGAGATAAAGGTGAATTTACAGTTAATGTAATATCATCAATTTTTGTAATTGTATCTTCGATTAATGCTTTACTTGCTTCAACTGATTTCGTAATTAAATTTTTAATATCATCATGCTTAATATTTTTATCAAAAGCTAATCTATCTAAAAGATTTTTTCTATCTACTTGTTGTAAATCTACTTTTTTATCTAAAACTAACTCTTTATCAATATCTAAATCTTCTAATCCTAAATCTAACATATTCGCACTATTTTGAATATCAGTTACCGTTTTCCCATCTTTTGCAAGATTTACTGCTTCATTTTTGTTAAATAATGCTTGATTTGAAATTGAATTTTTTTGAGAACTCAAATATATATTTGTAAGAATATCTTTTGAGCTATTTTCATTTTTAATAATTCTATTTTCAAAATCATTTAAAGTTGTTATTTTTTGTGTCTCTTTTGAAACTACATTTTCTTCAACAGCTTTATTTTTTTCAATTAACTGATCCATTAAAGATTTTTTTTGATTTATATTTTCTTTTTCTTCTACCTTATCTGAAGTTAAAACATTTTTTTCAATATTTACAGTTTTAGGAGTTTCAGAATTAATATTTGCTAATTCTTCTGCCGCTTTTTGTTTATTAACATCTGAATGAGAAGAATTAATATCAGTTACTTTTGTATCATTTGATATTTCAGAATTTATTTCTACTATTTTTGAATTATCATTTTTTGATATTTCTTTATTTTCTACTTTTACTATTACTTCACCATTATCTTCTGCAACTTTTGCATTTGACACTACAGAATTTGTTTCTACTTTCTGATCTACTGTTTTATTTTCTATTTCTAATTCTATTTGTTTAGGTACTTCTACTTTAGTAGTTTTTACTTCATTACTATTTTTATCTACTATTTTTGAATTATCATTTTTTGATATTTCTTTATTCTCTACTTTTACTATTACTTCACTATTATCTTCTGCAACTTTTGCATTTGACACTACAGAATTTGTTTCTACTTTCTGATCTACTGTTTTATTAATATCAGCTTTTTCGATATTTTCTTTTAAGTTAGCTGATTTTTGCAGAGTTTTACTTACTTCTTTATTATCAACTATAGATTTATTATTTTGTATTTTTAATTCTTCTACTTGAGGAGTTGATTCTTTTGTTGTTTTAGCTTCTAAAACTAATCTATCTAACAAAGAAGTTGAGTTATTTGAATTTGTAGGGTTAACTTGATTTTGAGGAGATGTTAATGATTCAGTATTTTTTCCTACTTTATTTATAATATTCTCTTCAGTATTACTTATTTGAGTTGTAGTATCTTTAAGATTTTTTTCACTTGTAGGATTACTTGGATTTTTAATTATTTCAGTCTCTTTAGAAACTTCACTTGAAGTTAATGTATCCTTTAAAAGTGAATCAAATAATGATAATTGACTTTTTTCAGCTTTAACTTCAGTTGCTGAAGTTGTTGTTATCGCAACTTCACTTTTTTTGTTAGTAGCTAATGAATCTAGTAAATTTGCCATAACAATCACACATTTAAAATATCTAAAGTTTTAGAATCAATATTTTTATGAGTTGTAAACGCTGCAACATTTGCTTCGTAAGATCTCATAGCCTCAATTAAATCAACCATTTCAACAACAGGATTAATATCTGGATATGCAACATACCCTTCTGCATTTGCATCTGGATGAGTTGGTTCATATCTCATTACAGGTTTTGCATCTGATTGAAGTATTGATTTAACCCCAACACCTCTTAATGCCATATCAGATTTAGAACTATTTGTTGTTTCTACATCATTTGAATTTGTTTTTTTAGTTTGATTTAATAATACATCTTCAAATACAACTTGTTGCTTTTTATAAGGTCCACCTTCAGCAGTATGAGTAGTTTTTGCATTAGCTATATTTGCACTAACAACATTTATTCTAGTTCTTTGTGCACTCATACCAGATGTTGCAACATTATAACCATCAAAAAAACCCATAATAACTCCTTATTAAATTTGCATTCTCATTATCTCTTTATATGCATTAATTGCTTTATTTTTAGTTTCTAATGCAAGTTTCATAGATAATTCTGCTTCTTCTATTTGTTGTACTGCTTCTTGTAAGTTTGTAACTTTACCACTTGCAATACCTTCCATTGCTTTGTAACCTTCAACTTGTTGAGTATTTACTTCTGAAATTGCGTTATTTAGCATACTTTCAAAAGAATTACTTTTATTATTTACTTTTGAGTTGTCTACACTATTATTCAAACTAATTGAATTTATTGAATCAGCTATTGAAGATATATTCAAATTTTACTCCTTAAGTAGCTTTATTTAATTTTTGACTAGATTTCATTGCTTCATTAACGCCTAATTCACTAAGCATTACGTCAATTTTTTCTTCGTTATATTTGAAATCTAATTCGTTTCTTTTCCCTTCTAGACTAAATAATGAAATGATTAAAGATAACATCATATTACTAACACCTTTTAATACAATTGTTATTCCAATTATTCCAAAAATCATTTCAATAGGCGTAAATAAGTCTGCATTTACCACAAAAAATATTAGCGTAGCAAAAAATCCAGTTGCTATATACAATCGGAATATTCCACTGTTTATAACCTCTTGTGAGAATCTTTCAACTACCATGATTCTTCATTTCCAAAACAATAATAAAAGCATTAACCGCGTAAAATGCTTGCACTTATAACAGACCTTAATGAATATTTTTTAGTAAATAATCTATAATCACCTGCAATTGTTTTGTTGACTCATCAGAAAAAAACTCTTTTGTAAACAACTTTCTCAACCTTCCAGTTGTAGAAATATTCGCAGATGTAGAAACGTTTCCTATATATTCTACCATAAAATCTTCATTTAATCTATTCTTTTTAGCCAAATTTACTAAAGAAGTAGCAATAGTTTCACCAATTTGATAATTTTTTGTATGATTAAAACATAACATTAATTTATTTTTGTCAAAAGAAAGCATTTTAATCAGAGAATAAACATCAGTTAAAGCACTAGGATCAGTAGTTGTAAGCGCTAAAATATTATCTGAAATTGACAAAAATTCTTTAACATATTCATTTAATCCAGCACCAGTATCTACTAGTATAATATCAAATTTATTTAAAGAAATAACATCTTTTACTACTCTTGAAAACACAAAACTATTAGAGTTTTTTGTATATTGATAACCACTTTTACCAGCTATTAAATATACATTTTCATAAGCAGTTTTTAGTGTAATTTCATCTATAGTTTTTGTGCCATCAATATAATCAAAAAAAGTACATTTTGGTCTTAAATCAAAAAGAACCTGCATATTTGCAAGTCCAATATCTGCGTCAATTACCGCTACTTTAAAACCTCTTTTAGCAAGTAAAAAAGCAATATTTGCAGTAAAGGTGGATTTACCAACTCCACCTTTTCCTGAAGTAATTGTAATTAATTTTGTTTTTGAGTGCTCTCTTTTTACTCTATTCGTTAATTTAATTAACTTGCTAGCTTGAGAAGAAATAGTATCAAACAACAACTATCTCCTAACACATTGACTATTCATAAAACAATCTATTAAAAATGTTGAGTCAGAAACAATTAAATCATCTGGAACATTTTGTCCAATTGAAAAATAAGTAATTGATTTTTTTGTTTTATGAGCAAAAGAGATTAAATTTCCGAAGCTTCTAGTTTCATCTAATTTAGTAAATGTTAAATAATCAATATTTAGTCTTGAATAGTTTTTATAAATTTCTAATAAATCACTATGTTTTACATTTGCAGGAAGAACTAATATTTTTTCGATTGGTAACTCTTCTACTTTTTTTTGATATTCATTTATTAATTCTATTTTATCAATATCATATTGACTAGAACCAGCGGTATCTATAAAGATATAATTACAATCTTTTAATCTAAGTAATGCTTCTGATAAACCTTCTGGCTTTTTTACTATTTCCAAAGGTAATCTCATAATATTTGTATAAGCTTGTAATTGTTCAATTGCACCAACTCTAAATGAGTCTAAAGTTACTATTCCAACCTTATAATTTTGTCCTAATTTATACGCATAACGAGCAGCTAACTTTGAAATTGTAGTTGTTTTCCCAACACCTGTAGGACCTACCATCATTATGATTTTTCTTTGATGTTTTCTCAATGGAACTTCATGCTTTATTGGTATCACTCTTCTTAAAATCAATTTGAAAAAATCATTTACTTTTTTAGGGTTTGATTTTAAGGAAACAGGCAATTGTTTAATTGTTTTTTTCATAATTGTATAAGTCATTTCTTGATCAAATTCATTTTGTTCAAAAAGACTATACATAGTTGCAAATTCAGGAGGAATAGTTAAATCATATAATTGGCTTTTTGGATTCCAAATAGATTTTTTTACTTGTTCTAACGCACTTTGCATTTTTAGAATTTCTTCTTTGAAATCATATACGTTTGCATGCATAGGCTTAGAATTATTATTAGACTTAACTGTTGCTTGTTTCGTATAAGTCATATTTTTTTTATCATTTTTATTTTCATCTTCAATTGCAACAACAACTTCATACATATCTTTTCCATACTCTTTTGCATTAGATATTTTCTTTGTTGATATTACAATTGCTTCTTCACCACACTCTTCTTGTGCTTGTCGTAATGCAATAGTAGGTGTTTCTCCTAAAAAAGAGAGCATATTCATTTTAGTCTTCCATCTTTATATATTTTTTCAATTGTTCCATCTAAATTTTTTATACGAATGAAATCATCATTTTCATAAATGATTTTTCCTTTCTTTTCTATTTGAAGTGCACCAAAATTAAATAAAATAGAATTATCTTTATATTTTTTAACATCTTTAAGACAAACTATTACATTTTTATTAATGTAATGAGTTGTAATATATTCATTATTTTGTATTTGACTTAACTTCAATGGAATACAAGATTTATTTAATTCTTTAATATTCTCCATTTTTAATTTGGAAGGATCTAGTTTTTCTTCATAATTTATAGCTTCTTTTGTAACTAAAACACTTAAAGCAAAAACATTAATAGAAAATAGAAAACAAATAAAACTAAGCCTTAAGATCAAATATTTGCCCTCCATTTGCATCACTAATCTCTTGAACTAAATCTTTATACATTTGTTGAACTGGTAATACTATAGAAGCTAGTTTTTTATTTAAATCATTTAATTTATTTAAGTCATTTTCTAATAAATCAACACTATCTCTATAGATATTAACATCAATACCTTCATTTATTTTAGCGATCAATTGTTCATTTAAATTAGCTTTTAAAGTTGTTATTTCTTCTATCATAAAATGTTTTTCATCATTACGCTTTAATAACTCTTCATGTTTAGCATTTTTTATATCTTCTATATCAAGTAAAATTGAATTTTGTAAATTTTTAACTAATTTAGTCATTCTCTCTATTGTATTTTCAATCATAAAAAACCTTTATTTATTATTCTTAGTTAAAAACTCATACAACATATTACTAATACCTAAAGTACCAGTAGAATTATCTGCAATTGATTGAGTATACATTCCTTTTATTATATCAGATCCAGGACCTTCTCCTGCAACTTTAGTTGATTTTAGTGATATATCCATTATTTGATTTAAAAAAAATGATTCAAAGTCATTACAAACTTTTTTTAGTTGTTCTTCTTCTAAGTTTTTTGTATCTATATTATCAAACTTTTTAGTTTGAAGAAGTGATTGATTTATTAAATTATTACTATTGATTTCCATTATTCCAACCTATCAAAGAAATTTTCTTCACTTAGTATATCTTGTTGATTTTCTTGAGAGAAAAATCTCATTTCAACTCTTCTATTATCAGATGCTACATCACTTTTTGGATGATAAGAAGCATATGCAGATACTTTCAAAATTGCAGGATCAATTCGGTTTTTAATTAATTCTTTCACCACAGATATTGATCTTAAAGCTGAGATATCCCATGCATCTCGAGGTATTGTATCACTTTTTATTCTATTTGTATCTGTATGTCCAATTATCTCAATATTAAAAGTTTGAGGCATTGTTCGGATAACTCTTGCAATCTTTGCAATAAATTTCTTTGCATTAGCATTTGAAAGATTATATTCACCATCTTCAAACATAATAGTTGAAGGTATATCTAATATGAACTCATTTTTACCTTTTTCAATACTAACTTGGTCACTTTCAATATTTTGTGTTGAGTTAACTTCAGAAACTATGTCACTAACTTGTTGCGACATTTCATCCACTGTACTTTCTGATTGTGATTGACTTTCATCTGATTGAGAACTACTCTCTTCTGTTGAATTTTTATCAGTTTGTGTTTCAACAGAAGTATTAGCATCAAGAAATCCCATAGCTTTTTTCATAATGTCAAAATACTCTTCTACTTTCTTTTTATCCATTACCGCCATAGAAAGTAATAAAATAAAAAAAGTAAGAAGTAATGACATTAAGTCACCAAATTGAACTAACCAACCTGGTAGACATTTTGGACACTCAGGACATTTATTTTTTGCCATTTAGTAATCTTTACTCATTTGTTTCTACCAAAATTGCATTTAACTGCATTTTAATATTTCCAATAGATTCTTCAGCTGCAATCATAGTTGCACCTTGAATTATAACTTCACAAGCAGTTGCTTCTTTATCATGTTTTTGAGCTAATTTACTTTCAATAATTCCTGCAAATAGTGTTCCAACTAAAGCTCCATACATTGTTGTAAGTAAAGCAACAGCCATAGCTGGACCAACCGCAGCAGGATCTGACAAGTTTGCAAGCATTGCAACAAGTCCAACTAGAGTACCAATCATACCCATTGCTCCTGCTGTTCCACCTATATTTCCGAAAATACTTATCATCGTCCCATGTCTTTTACTCATATGTTCAAGTTTTATTTCAAGCAAAGGCTGAAGAGCTTCTGCTTTTGTACCATCTACAAGTAATTGAAACGCTTCTTTAAAAAATGGATTAGTCTCCTCAAGAACTTTTTGTTCTATTTGCATTACACCATGTTTTTTTATTTCTGTTGCATAAAAAACAATTTTTTCAACTAACTCAGGTAAAGGTTCTATTTTTACTTCATTAAAGGCTACTTTTAATGCTGGAGTAACTCTTTTTAAATCTGAAGCTTCAAACTGTCCAGCTGTAACTGCAATTGTTCCACCAAACACAATTACAACAGATGGAATATCAATATATGGACCAAATCCAACTCCACCTAAAATAATTGCTAATGCAACTAGAGCCCAACCAGCTCCAAATCCTCCTGCGGTACTTTTATCCATAAACTACAATCCTATTTGATTTAATTTAAAATCATCATTTCCAATTTTTTTGATTTTTAATCCAAATTTACCTTCGACAATAACAGCTTCACCCTCACCAATTTTAATTCCATTAACTAAAATTTCAAGTGGCTCATTTACCATTTGTTCTAGTTCAATTATTTCGCCAATATCCCATTTTAAAATATCTTTTAATAAAACTACTTTAGTACCAAGTCTTACACTTAATTTTAATTTAACGTTATATAATAAATCAAGATTTTTAGGTGTTTGAATCGATGTTGCACCTATACTTGATATACTTGTTGAAGAATTCTGAGCTATATTTGTACTTACAGGAGTAGTAGTTGAAGAATTATCCTCACCTTGAACTCCAGTTATTGAGGAAAAAAATGGTAATATGATTTCATCAAAAGTTAAAATTATTGGTAATTTTTCATCTTCTAAAGAAAGAATAAATTCAAAACTATTCTCTTTTGATTGTAATATACTTCCCTCAACTATAGCAGCACTTTTTACTTCTGACTTTATTGAATCAATATCAGTAAAACCTTGTGCATTTACTGAAGTACAAAAACTTCCACATATATTTGAAATTATCTCATTCACAGCATCAGTAACTTCATCATCTATGTGCTCTTTTAAGTCACCCATTCCACCTAACATTAAGTATTCAAATTTTGCAGCACTTATTGTTGGTATATAAAAATACCATGTTGATGAAATGTCTTTGAAATCAAATTTAACTAAACATTCAATTAATTGTGTTGATTCAAAGTTTTCACTACTTAGTTTACTAACAACATCAACTTGAGAACTTTTAGATAACAATTGCTCTAAAGTATTTGAAAGTTCATCTTTAAAAATATTTGATAAATCTGATGCCAACTAAATTACCTTCAATTATTTATTTTGTGAAGCTTCTAATTCTTGTAAAATATACGCTTTTACCTTCATCATATCCTCAGTAGGATACTTATATTCCGCTTCACCTCTTGTAACTTTTACAAAAAAATCTTTTGAACTTTTATTGTACCCAAATCTAACATTATCTAAAATAACTTCATTTTTATCACTAATATTCTGAGTACCTAAAGCTTTTTTATATTCATCTTCTTGGATTACTTTCTTATTTTCATCGACATTACTTATCTTTTGAATTTTTTCAACATTATTAACTTTTGCATTATCTATCTCTGCAACTCTTCCAATTTCCATGATAACCTCCTGTTAAAAGTAACGATATTAAGTTATTATAGCAGAAAAAAATTAAATTATTTAAGATTTAAGGGGATATTTTATAGAGATTCTAAATAGTCATCAAAACCTACAAGTTTAAAATCTATTAAGGAATCGAGATAAGGTTCATTCAAATATTGCTTTGC
>Ga0193951_1000322_pt1 | contig 22449 bp, 24 predicted proteins | sample BB_2_MG_FD_140370 | JGI IMG/M metagenome (GOLD analysis project Ga0193951, IMG submission 140370) | Microbial mat bacterial communities from the Broadkill River, Lewes, Delaware, United States - BB_2_MG | ecosystem: Environmental > Aquatic > Freshwater > River > Microbial mats | place: USA...
ACCGCATTTGAATCTTAATATGAAAACACCTAATTTTATACACAATAAAAAACCAGAGAAGATAACTTCTCTGGTTTGATTTAATTTTATAAAAACTGTCAACCTATTTTAGGACGACTCATTTAAAGAATGACCTACTCAAATTTCATTTCAAATAGTAGATAGTGTTTTATTCCAAATTTCTCTCCCCAGTTTTCAATATCCTTTCCTGAAGTACCCACATCACACCAAGACAATAAACCGTCTTCTCTTTCGTAAGGTAAAATATAAGCTAACAGATAAAATGGCTTATTGTAGTTTATTTCTAAATTACTTTCTTCTACTAAATTCCTCAAACTATAGTTTTCAGAATCAATAGCATCATAGTTTTTAGTCACACTAAATCTAGGAAACTTAAAAGCCATTTTTAGTTGGTTATCATCGGTATGTTTAGAAATGACTTTCATTTTAAACACTGTATCACTTAACGTTTCAAATTGCTTAACACCAATACTTCTACTGTCCATAACAATGGTGTCAGATACGATTTTCCCATCCCAAATTTCCTTTACCGTGAGTTTGTAACTTTTTCCTTTTAGTTGATCGCCTGAAAACTTTAGCTTCATATAATCAATGCCTTCAAAACTTAAAAGATCACTTACCTCTTCAATATCTGATGAGTACTCGCTTTCCATTTTTAAACCTGAACCCGTTTTAGAATCAGCTTCTTTTTGTTGTGCTAGCAGTCCGCTTAAACAAAAGAATGTAATAGCGAAAATTTTTATTGTTTTCATAATAATGTTTTGATTAATTGTTGTAGGAATAAATAATACCATTGATAATGTCAAAGAAAATTAGACCAGAAGATTTCTCTTTTGAATTTAACGCCTTAGACATTAATCGATTTCTCTCCTTACTTTTTGGTTGCATTGTTACTTCAAAATTGTCGTTTACATAAACATTCCTAGTATTGTAACCAATGACATCCAAACCATAGTTTAATTTTGGATAGAAAAAATGAATTTTTGAGTAGTCGGAAAACAGATCAAAATGTTCAAAATCTTTAGTCCAATTGTAAAAGAAATATTCACTATTAAAATCTGTAATTTTATTATTGTTTCCTAATTCACCAATTTCTATATTTGAGAATTCAGATTCAATATCCACATTTTTTAATTCTGTTATTAATGCCTTAAAAACTCTATCAGTTTCTAATTTACCTCCAGAAATAGTATGAGCGATCAGTAAAGAGTTATGAATTTTTAATTCATTTTTTGGGTTTTCTATTCTATTAATATAGAGCCTTCCATAATCTAATCGAATGGATAATTGATTATCAAATTCGTCATGAAAATTTAGCAAGCTGCCTTTAGCTACAATTTTAAGCCTGATGTGTTTTGGAATTTTTATTATAAAATTTCTTTTAAAATTTCTATTATTTTGCCATTTAACTGCCTTTTTTAAAAGTCTCTCTTTTCGCTTTAAATCGTTAGCATATAATATTTTTGCTCTTGCTTCATGATATGATTTGTAAGCTTTAATCTCTGTAATTTCATTTGAAATATCCGACTTTAGTTTTCTAGTTGTTGTTGTTGTTGTAGAAGTATCTTTTGTTTCATATATAAGTCTATCTAATGAAAAAACAGAGATATATCTAGATGTGTTTAGACTTTGCTTAACATTTGCATACTTCTTAATACTTATTAGATTATTTTCTTGGATAGCTTCAATTCTTACACTATCGAGTATTCTTTGATGTTCTTTTCTAGGTAATTTAATAAAATTGATATTGTAATCAACATGAATACTATCATCTGGAGAGGACACAAATTTCACTGAACCGTCAGGTATCTCAATATATACGCTTGTATTTTTATCTGTTTTAAAGCTTTTAGAGAAAACCTCTACATTTTGCCCTAATACTATTTGCATTTTGATGAGTAATACAAATAGTAGCTTAAATTGATTTTTCATGATGTTCGTTATTTTGATTTAATATATTGATGTGTTTCTGAATGTCTTTTAAAATTTGCAATCGTGTTTGAAGGTTTTCTACTAATGCCTCTATGACTAAAATGTTACTTGAATCGGCCTTAAACTGTAAAGAAATAGCTTTGTAATCTGCATCTAATTCTTCTAGCTTTTTTCTAAAACGCTCCACTAAAACAGTATCGTCAGTAAGTGCTACAAAACTTTGCCATTCGGTTTCTATATTTTTAAGGTATTCTGCTTCAACCGCTTCTACTTGGGCAATTATTGGAGCCGTTTGATTGTGTTCTGGCTTTGCTTCCTTTTGCATAACATTAAACCCAATAGTTAAGGCAATTATTAAAATAGCCGCTGCACTTAACCATGCATAAGGACTCCGTTTTGGTTTGGACTGTTTACTAAGTTTTTCAGCAAACTCCGTTCTATGGTTTTCTGGAAGCGTTTTTAAATCATCTTCCTCGTTAAATAGGTTTCTAATATCTTGCTTCATTGTACTTTTGTTTTAAGAGGTCTTGTAACTTTAATTTTCCGCGTCTTAAGTGGGTTCGTGATGTTTTAACAGGAATTTCTAATATCTCTGAAATCTCTTGATGATCATAGCCTTCTAACAAATAGAGCTGCACCACTATTTTATATTTTTCATTCAATTGCGAAATAGCAAATAGAATTTCTGCTTTAGTTATGGTGCTTTCAAATTTCCAATCATCGTCGTTTGTAACTTGAAGTCCTGAAACCTCTACCTCATCAAATTCTAACTTATTTCTTTTTAAAACATCTAAACATTGGTTGATGATAATGCGTTTTAACCAGGCACCAAGTGTCGCTTCAGGCTTATAAGATTCAATATTTCTAAATGCTTTTAAAAAGCCATCTTGCATTGCATCTTTGGCGTCTTCTTCGTTTAAATAACGACAAGCTATGGTAAACATCGCCTCACAATATTTATCATAAAGCTGCAATTGCGCAACTTCATTTCCTTTTTTGCAAAGCTTAATAAGTTTAGTCTCTAAATTATGCATTAGTCTGGTTAGCAGTTTCTATTATTAAAAACGATAGAATTCGGAAAGGGTTTCAAAATAGGATAAAAAAGATTAATTTTAATTGAATATGCCTAATTTTAACCTGAATTTCAATCCTCCCAATAAAATATGAGCGACGATTACAAAAAACCTGCATTTAAAAAATTATTAGATCGGTTACAAGAAGAAAGTTGGCAATTAGAATTGCTGATTTCAGGTTTCGCTATTTATGGATTATTCTCAGCCTATCCTGCTTTAGAACTAAAAATGGCCCATCACCAATCTCAAAACGATAATAATCTGTTTTTTACGCTGATTTTAGTTCTTGCACTTTCTGCATGTTCCATATTAATTTTCAACTTACTTCTCCACGTGCTTTTACGAGGCTTATGGATTGGTGCTTTAGGATTACGATATGTTTCTGGCGACATTGAATACGACACTTTAAATTACACTAAACGATTTAGCAACTATCTAAAAATAAAAGTAGGTTCTTTTGATAGGTATATTGCAAGATTAGAAGACTACTGTAGCATCATTTTCGCAATCACGTTTTTACTCATCTTTTATTTACTCGCTCTAGTTCTAATCATAGGATCAATTGCTACAATAATTTCAGTGTTTTTTTATGGTCATACATTTCGTGATTTTTCTACGTACGTTGGTATTATCCTTTTATCATTTGTAATTATAGGTATGCTACTTACGTTTATAGACTTTATTACTCTCGGTTATTTAAAAAAGAAAAAATGGCTTAGCAAAGTATATTTCCCGTTCTATTGGGCTTTTAGTATTATCACACTTTCCTTTTTATACCGACCATTAGTTTATAATTTTCTCGACAATAAATTTGGAAAACGCCTGAGTCTCTTTTTACTTCCTATTTATATTTTATTGATATGGATGACTTCTTTATACTACAATCAATCTAACTATTTTAATTTTATTGAGGACTCGAGTACTAACATTTCTAATTCTTTAAATTACGAAGATATGCTAGTTGAGGAATCTGATTTTATTAAAAATATTGCTATTAATAGTAAAGTGATAAGCGATCCGTACGTTAAAGTATTTATAGCTTTTGATAAATATATAGAAGATGAAATATACCTCTTCAACCCGAGTTTAGAAGTTGAAGACGATACCAGAGGTATTACATCAGAAATCAGCAAAATCAATTATGATTCTAATACTAGTGTAGTAAGGAACGAATATTTAGATACATTTAATAAGATCTATTCTGTCGAAATTGATTCTACTTTATACAAAACCGAATTTTTACTCGGTAAAACTGTAAAAAAACAAAACGGGTTTGAAACTTATATCGGTATTAAAAACCTAAAGGAAGGAAAACACATGCTTTATGTAAAACGAAGAGAATTAAAAGAATCGGATACCATAACTAAAACTGAAGCTTCGATACCTTTTTGGTATTATCCAAATTAGCATACAATATAAATAATGTATCTTTAAAATCTATAAACTTAACCATGTATAAAATTTTATTTATTCTTTTATTTATTGGACAAATCACATTTGCCCAAATTACTATTAAAGATAGCATCACTTCGTATCCTGTTAGTTATGCCACTATATCCTTTGGGAATGGTAATGGCCTTTTTGCAGATGATGAAGGGCAATTTATCTTCACTGAAAAATTATATCCAGATATTGACTCTTTGTTTATTTCGGCCTTAGGTTTTAAAGATCTAAACATTGCAACTCATAATTTACCTAGCGAATTATTAATGCAACCAGAAGCACATCAATTGGATGCCGTAATGATTGGCAACAAAATAGACCGAAAATTCAAAGAGGAAAAACTAAAACCTTATTTAGACGACGATTATTACAATTGTTGGCTACCAACTATAGAATCGGAAATAGCCGTTTATTTTCCTAAAACAACTAGCCAAGACCAAAAACTAAAAACTGTTTTATTTCCTATTGCTCTAGAATCTAAAGATTGGAAAAAAAGAAACAAAAAAAATAGTGAAAAGAAGAAATTTTCTACCTTATTTAAAGTGAAATTTTATGCTAATAACGAAGGGATACCAGGTAACGTATTAACCAACGCAACCATAGTGTTTAGAGCCACCGAAAAAGAAGGAGACGCTTACAACTTAGATGTTGATGACTATAACATTTATATTCCTGAAACTGGTTTTTTTGTCTCGCTTCAAGTTTTAGGTTATACGAATAAAGAAGGGAAATTACTACCCAATAAAAAATATAAAGAAATCGTTTCAAAAACAGGAGGTGTTGTAAAAATCCCTACCAATTTTAGACCGCTTTTACCTTTTACAGATGAAATTGAATCAAAGAACACATTTATAAAACGTGTATTTCTTAATGAGAATAATTGGGTGAAATTTGACAAAGGAAACGGTTTGCAGTCTAGCTTATTAAAAAAAGACTTATTTAATTACGGCATTGGTTTAACCTACAAAACCTATAAGGATGAATGAACCCATCGGACTTTATATGATGGCTGCCATGTATATAGTTGCAGGACTAATGCACTTTATAAAACCTAAGATGTACATGCGAATTATGCCCAAGTACTTACCAAATCATAAGGCTTTGGTGTATTTAAGTGGCTTAGCTGAAATTTTATTAGGCATCGGTTTATGTATTCCGGCACTAAAAGCAATTTCTATTTATGGCATTATTGCGATGTTAGCGGTATTTCTGCTAGTTCATTTTTATATGCTTTCAGGTGAAAAAGCATCTGCAGGCATTCCAAAATGGATTTTAATTTTACGCATACCACTTCAATTTGGGTTGATGTATTGGGCTTGGATTTATTTAAACTAATCGGCTTTTGAAGTTTAAAATCAATCCAACTACCAAGGTTTTAATCGTTATAATCTTTTCTCAGTTTTGTTGCACATCATTATGGTTTGCAGGCAATGCTATTATTGATGATCTCATCCTATTTTTTAACCTCAGTTCTGAATCACTGAGTTACATTAGTTCATCAGTACAATTTGGTTTTATAATAGGAACGTTTGTTTTCGCAGTTCTCACGCTAAGTGATCGGTTTTCACCATCACGATTATTTTTTATCTGCGCGGTATTGGGAGCGACCTTCAATTTGGGTATTCTTTATTCTGAAAATACGTTTTATTCCATACTTGGATTTCGATTTTTAACTGGTTTTAGTTTGGCTGGCATTTATCCTGTTGGCATGAAGATAGCCGCAGATCATTTTGAAGAAGGTTTAGGTAAATCTCTAAGTTTCTTAATTGCAGCTCTCGTGTTAGGCACTGCTTTTCCTTACCTTATTCAGTCTTTTGACTTAAATATTAATTGGAGAGCTGTTATTTACACCACATCATTTTTAGCCTTAATTGGTGGTTTTTTAATTCTGTTTTTAGTTCCTAATGGACCTTATCAAAAATTAGCAGCTAAATTTGATGCGTACAAAATTCTAAATGTATTTAAAAAACCAAGTTTTCGCGCTGCTGCTTTTGGGTATTTTGGGCATATGTGGGAACTCTACGCGTTTTGGACCTTTACTCCATTAGTATTAACAATGCATCAAGAATTACATGATGTACAACTTAATATACCCTTATTTTCTTTTATCATCATTGCCTCTGGAACCTTATCTTGCATTTTAGGAGGCTTTATATCGAATAGATTAGGAGTTAAGAAAACAGCAACTTTAGCATTATCTATTTCTGGGCTTTGTTGTTTAGTATCTCCTCTATTTTTTATGATCAATTCCACTCCTGTTTTTATAGTATTTCTAATTATTTGGGGCATGTCGGTCATCGCAGATTCTCCTTTGTTTTCGACCATGATAGCCCAAAATTGTGAAGTAGAGTCTATTGGAACAGCTCTTACTATTGTTAATTGTTTAGGTTATAGTTTAACTATAGTGAGTATTCAAATTTTAAGCTACTTAATAAGTCATGTTTCTTACACACCGTTGGTTTTTATGACATTAAGCATCGGCCCAATTCTTGGGATAATCGCGTTAAAGAAGACTAAAATTACTCCACTTCAAAATCAAAATAAGTCTTAGGGAAAGGTTCCCATCGCAATGTAAAATGCCACCACTCTTTTGGGTAGTTTCTAAAATTATGTTTCAACATAACTGTTTGTAGTAACTGTCTGTTTTTCTTTTGTTCATCGGTTAAATTTTCATGAGCGACCCAAGAAGCTTCACCAAAAAAATCAAAAGGACTTCCCATATCTAAAGGCTCTCCAGTTTCACCATTCATTATTGTTAAATCAACTGTGCTTCCTCTACTATGGCCAGAACGTGATGCAATGTAACCCGCTTTAAACAAGTTTTTCTTTTTAACTTCTGGATAAAAAATGGATTTATTAATGGTATCATTCAACGCACGAGCCCAACGAATAAAATGATTAACCGCACGTTGTGGTCTGTACCCATCATATACCTTCAGGCAAAGATTTTGTTGTTGTAATTCATCTTGAACTAGTTTTAGTTTCTCTGCCGTCTGTTTGGTTAAGATTAAACGGTTAGCATTATAACCATCAATGGTATCACCCACAAAATTATTTTCAGAAAAGTAACGCAATTCTACATTCAAATCAGGAATCACAGATTCCACATATACAAAACCATCTGGCAAGGTTTGCTTTTGTAGAAAACCTAAAGTCAGCAATATCAGACTTCCTAAATAAATAAAAGTTTTAATAGTCATATTGAAGTACTAATTTAGTCAAAAATAAAACTATGAATTTGTTTTCTGAAGAGAAACAACATTTTAAACTTCCAAATGCGGAATTAATATACATTCCCAATTTCTTTTCTATGCAGGAGTGCGAAACGTATTTTAAGACCATTAAATTAGAAACCCAATGGCAACATGACGACATTACCATCTTTGGCAAAACCTATAAACAACCAAGGCTAACGTCACTTTTTGGCTGTACTGATCGACCTTATAGTTATTCTAACATTACTATGCATCCGCAAGTATTTACTCCAACACTGCTTACCATTAAAAAAAAAGTAGAACATTGCTCAAACCGTATATTTAACACCCTCTTAATTAATTTATACCGAAATGGCAACGATAGTAATGGGTGGCATGCCGATAATGAGAAAGAATTAGGCAAAAATCCACTTATTGCTTCTGTGACATTTGGTGAGACACGCCCTTTTCATTTTAAACATAGATTTATAAAAAAAGAACGTCATAAACTAAATCTGGAAAACGGCAGTTTACTCATAATGAAAGGAGAAATGCAGCAATATTGGCTCCATCAAATTGCAAAGACAAAAAAACAGGTAAACGAAAGACTAAATCTTACCTTTAGAACTGTTTATTAACTGATAAAAAGATTATAAAAACAAAAAACCGAGATCCCTCAATCTCGGTTTTCGTTTATTTGCTTTTTTTTATGCTGGTAGATTCAGGGTCTCTAAGCCAACTCAACATAAGGCAAATATTAATTAATTAATCCATTGAACTAAAAACTAAATTTTAGTACGAGTCAAATATATAATTCATTTCGAAACCACACGCTAAAAAACACATTTAATCGATGAAATACACTTAATTTTAACATATAAAGATAAAAAACGCATTTCATCGATGAAATACAGTATTGAAAAATTAGAATTTTTTATAAAAATGAGCTAAATTTGTATAAATTTTGAAACAATTATAGATTTCATTTCGATATGAATTAACTTTATGCGTCTTAAAACTTATTAAAATGAAACAGTGTGTAATTTTAGTGATATGTTTATTGAGCCTTACTGGTTTTAGCCAAGAGAAGTCATTTAATGAGGTAGAGTTATCTATTTCAAAATGGATTGATGGTACCTTACTGACTCCAAATGCATCAGAACACCCCAATTTAGCCATTATCATTGCTGGTTCTGGACCAACCAATAGGAATGGCAATCAAAATTTTCTCAAAAATAATTCGTTAAAGAAATTAGCAGAAGGATTAACTGAAAATGGTATTGCTACTTTTAGATATGATAAACGCATTGTAAAACAAATTCGCAATAATAATGTGGATAAAGAGATGATGTTTGATGATTTCGTTGAAGATGCTTCAGATGTTTTAAACTATTTTAAAGCAATAGATAGGTATAACAAGATTTATATCATTGGTCATAGCCAAGGTAGTTTGGTTGGTATGCTCGCAGCAAAAGACAAAGCTGATGGTTTTATCTCACTCGCAGGTGCTGGCAATAATATCGGAGACGTTATTATAGATCAAGTAGCCAAAACCGCTCCTATGTTTAATGACGATACAAAACGGATTGTTAACAATTTGAAAGAAGGAAAAACGACAACCGATTACCCACCCGCTTTAGCTTCGATATTTAATGTAGAATTACAACCATTTATGATGAATTGGATGACGCACTCCCCTTCTGATATTATAAAGAAATTAAAGATACCTGTCTTAATTATTAATGGAACTAAAGATCTTCAAGTTTCAGTTAGTGAAGCAGAATTACTCAAAGAAGCCAATGAAGACGCTGAATTACTACTTATTGAGAACATGAATCATGTACTTTTTGAAATTGAAGGTAGTGACTTAGAGAATTCAAAATCTTATAACGAATCCTTTAGAACTATTTCCTCTGAACTTATCACTGGTATAACATCCTTTATAGAAAAATAATTTTTTTCTTTAGTACATATAAAACAAAAAGCATCTCAATTTATTTTAATCAAAAATGAGATGCTTTTTTAACTTAACTAAATGAAAAGCATCCCAACCACGAGATGCTTTTTCTAACTAACCAACCAAATGTAATGTTGCAATTTTGTAGTATGTTACCCTTAGGTAACTATCGCAATTATCATTACGTCTAATATATTACAAACGGCGTGCCAAACTTTAATTTATTTATTTTTTTCATTTATATGTAACAAAATGTTTGAGTTGCATACTTATATAATAAATCATATCTTTATGATATCATAATAATATCATTTTGATAACTGATTGTTACTAACCAATTAAATATTTTAGATCATGAAAGAAGAAAAAATTATTGTCCCAGCAAACGGTTACCTAATGCTCTTTTTATTTACACTGCTTTTCTTTGGCAGTATAACAGCCATTATTATTACCCATTTAGCATGGCCTGTTTTTGGTATTATTATGGCATTAATTCTCGCTTTTGGTTTTCTTATGGTACAACCCAATGGCTCTAGAGTGCTACTTTTATTTGGAAAATATGTAGGTACAGTAAAAAAGAATGGCTTTTATTGGGTAAATCCATTTTTCACAAAAAAGAAAATTTCACTAAGAGCTAGCAATTTTGATAGTGAACGGTTAAAGGTGAATGATAAACTAGGAAACCCTATCATGATCAGTACCATTTTAGTTTGGCGTGTTCAAAACACTTATAAAGCAGCTTTTGATGTCGATAATTATGAAAATTTTGTACGTGTACAAACCGATGCCGCTGTTCGCAAATTAGCGAGTATGTATCCGTATGATAATTTTGCAGATGAAGGTGTTGACGAAGACATCACTTTACGATCTAGCGTAAATGAGGTCAGCAATGCTTTAGAGAAAGAAATAGATGAGCGTTTGTCTATTGCTGGTATAGAAGTGTTAGAAGCACGGATAGGCTATTTAGCCTATGCACAAGAAATCGCGAATGCTATGTTAAAGCGGCAGCAAGCAACAGCCATTGTCGCTGCAAGACACAAAATAGTTGAAGGTGCCGTAAGTATGGTAGAAATGGCTATTGACGAACTTAATAAAAAACAAGTTGTAGATTTAGATGAAGAGCGTAAAGCTGCTATGGTTAGCAATCTTATGGTAGTTCTTTGTGGTGACAAGGATGCTTCTCCAGTTTTAAATACCGGTACTTTAAATCATTAAAAACATGAAAGAATATAAAGTTATAACTCCTAGAATCGGTTTTAGAAACCGTATTAAGAACTTTGAAGACCTTCTCAATCAATATGCTAGAGAAGGTTGGGTTGTTAACCAAATTGCTGTCAATTGATCTACTGTAGTATTTGAACGTGATAAAAATAGGTAATGAGGATCTTTAACGAAGAGCAACGATTTAATCAAATATGGTTAATTGTAATTTTACTCATCTCAGCAGTAGTTCCTATTTCGATTTATGTAAAGGAATATTTAGATTCCCCATCCGAAAATTCAACTTTAGAATTATTTTCATTAATAGTCATAGTATTATTTGCTATGGGATTCATTTTTTTCTTTAAACTTACAACCCGTATTGATCATATAGGGATTCATTATAAGTTTTTTCCGTTTCATTGGAATTTAAAAAGTATTAAATGGAACGAAATTGATGAGGCCTATGTTAGAACTTATGATCCGTTAGGTGAATATGGTGGCTGGGGACTAAAAGGTGGCATTCTTTGGAATAAATCTAAAGGAAAAGCAATTAATGTATCTGGTGATATTGGTATTCAAATCGTATTTAAAGACGGTAAAAAATTATTAATCGGTACACAGAAACAACATGAAGCTAAAAACGTATTAGCCACGTATAAATCAAAATTTAATTAATGAAATTATAATGTCTAAAAAGAAAGCCTTTGCATTACGTATAAATGAAGATATGCTGAAAGCCATTGAAAAATGGGCTTCGGATGAATTTCGCAGTACCAACGGCCAAATCGAATGGATGCTGATGCAAGCTCTAAAAGAGCATCATAGGCAGCCGAAACAAAAAGATAAACCTTCAGATAAAAAGTGACCCTATATGGTCGCTTTTTTTCGTTTTAAATTTTTGTATTTTGCGAGTTCTAAACAAACTAAACTATGGATAATACTCCGATTTTTACTGATGATACTATTGTATTTGGCCTGTTAATGCTTGCCTTAGGATTTGTATTTGTTACAGAATCCATTAAAACAGGATTTTGGCCAAAATTTTATAAAATAGTACCAGGATTGTTTATGGCTTACATGGTACCTGCTGTATTAACCACAACAGGTTTAATTTCTCCAGAATGGACAACCGTCTCAGATGAAGGTGTGATAACAGAACACAGTTCTAATCTTTATTATGTGTCTAGTCGCTACTTATTACCTGCAGCTCTAGTATTGATGACGTTAAGTATTGACATAAAGGGAGTATTTAATCTCGGTTGGAAAGCCTTAGTAATGTTTTTTACAGGGACTTTAGGGATTGTTATCGGTGGCCCCATAGCCATATTATTAATTTCAAGTGTATCTCCTGAAACTGTAGGTGGCGTTGGACCAGATGCTGTATGGAGAGGTCTTTCTACACTCGCTGGAAGTTGGATTGGTGGTGGTGCCAACCAAACCGCCATGTTGGAAATTTATGGTTATAACCAAGCCAAATATGGAGGAATGGTATTTGTAGATATCGTTGTAGCGAATATTTGGATGGCCATTATACTTATTGGTATAGGAAAACGGAATCGCATTAATCAATGGTTAAAAGCAGATACAGCTTCTATTGAAGCACTCAAAGAAAAAATGTCTACATTTTCTGAAAAAGTTAAACGAAATCCATCACTTACCGACATTATGATTATCTGTGCAATTGCTTTTGGTACTGTCAGTATTGCACATTTAAGCGCAAATTATTTAGCACCATTATTTGAAGGTATTGTAGCCAGTATAGAGTCACCTACCACTAGAAACATTTTTACATTTTTAGGCTCAAAATTTTTCTGGATGATTAGTGTTGCTACAATTATAGCCATTTTATTATCGTTTACTAAAGCCAAAAATTATGAAGGAGCTGGAGCTAGTAAATTTGGAAGTGTTTTTATTTACATACTTGTGGCGAGTATTGGTATGAAAATGGATCTCACCATGATTTTTGATAACTTAGGTCTTATTGCCATTGGAATTGTATGGATGACCATTCATGCACTACTATTAGTATTTGTAGCCAAATTAATTAAAGCTCCGTATTTCTTTCTAGCTGTGGGGAGTCAGGCTAACGTCGGTGGTGCAGCCTCTGCGCCTATTGTTGCGTCGGCATTTCACCCTTCACTTGCCACTGTTGGTGTGTTACTCGCTGTATTTGGATATGCCGTTGGGACAATCGCTGCCATAGGTTGTACAATTTTAATGGAATTAGCAGCCATTAGTTAGTAAAAAATAAAACAATTATTAAGATATTTGCGCACCTAATCATTCAGCAAAACATGACAACATTAAACAAAGTATTTAGTCTCATCATTTTACTAGCATTAGCGGTTTCATGTGGTAAAAATAATGATGCCAATTTCACCTTAAAAGGACATATTAAAGGTTTAAAGAAGGGTGTTGTATACCTTCAAAAGGATGGAGACTCTAGTATCGTAGATTTAGATTCTATGTCAATAACAGGCCAATCAGAATTTACGTTACATACCAATATAGAAGAACCGATATTGCTTTATTTAAAACTTTTTAAAAATGATGGGGAAGAACATTACATTCCATTTTTTGCAGATAAAGGTGTTACTGAAATTAATACAACCTTAAAAACTTTTAGTTATGATTCTGAAATCAAAGGTTCTAAACAGCAGGAACTTTTAGAAGAATACCTCGGAGTGATGTCAAAATTTAATAGTCAAAATTTAGATATTATAGAAGCTAGTTTTACAGCGCAAAAAAAGAACGATAGTATATCATTAGATTCTTTAGATAACTTATCTAATCAAATTATAAAGCGTAAGTACGCGTATACTATTCAATTTGCCATGAATAATAAAGATAACGCAATAGCACCTTACCTGGCATTATACGAAGCACAGAATGCAAATCCGGTTTACATCGATTCTATATATAACAACCTTAGTACAGAGGTTAAAAATTCACTTTACGGTAAAAAGCTAGGTGAAGTCATAGCCCATAGAAAATCTTCAGATCAATAAACACAGTACTAGGTAGCTTATCGTTATAACTAAGAACGTTTAAAATAAAAAATCCAATCATATAAATGATTGGATTTTTACTTTTTAAGAGCCGATGGAGGGACTCGAACCCACGACCTGCTGATTACAAATCAGCTGCTCTAGCCAGCTGAGCTACATCGGCAATAAATCGCTTACTTGTTTCTGTAAGCGAGCGCAAATTTAAAATAGATTTTCAAATTTGCAAACAAAATTATTTTAATTTATTAATTTTTTCAATTAAAGCTCTTCCTTTAGATTCTAAATCTGTGTTAATAGCTTTAAAGTGAGCTTTCTTATTTTCAACACTTCTATCGTTAACACGTGCAATTAACTCATCGAAAGTAGAAATTGCTTCATCTATAACCGCTTCGCTTTCTTTTGTTGGCTTTTCTGCATTTGCTAGTTCCCAAACGTAAACCGCTTCAATGATATCTCCTAAAACGTAATTGATATCTTTTTTTAATTCTCTTTTATTTGCCATAATAATTATTTTTTTAATAACCGCAAAAGTACTAAATCCTTTTAGTTATTCGATTCTCCTTGTTAATTTTTATCTGAAGTTTTAAACGTATACCTCTAAAAGTTTTCCGTAGTTAGATTTTAGTTTAAAATTTTTAAGACTTGCAGGTACTAATATCGTTTCACCTTTAGAAATTTTATCACTTGTAGCATTAGTAGAGACTTCAACCTCACCGTCTACACACATATATATCATAAAAGAATCGTGGGTGTTATTAACCTCAATATCAGCATCTATTTCTATAAAATTGGTAGTAAAGAAAGGACAACTGACCATTTCATTAGAGGTGTTTTTATGTGAATTATAATCAACTCTAAAATCATTTTTCATTTCAAAATCAAATGCATCAATAGCAATATCATTATGTAACTCACGTGCATTACCTTCATCATCAACACGATCCCAATCGTAAACACGATACGTTACATCACTAGTTTGCTGAATTTCGGCTAATAAAACGCCGGCTCCAATGGCATGTACTCTTCCTGCTTCAATAAAATAGGTATCACCTTCTTTTACTTTATCAAAATTTAAAATTTCTGTAAGTGTATTGTTTTCAAGATGCTTTAAATAAGTAGCTTTATCAACCTTTCCTTTAAATCCAACGATTAAGTTCGCATCCTTATCTGCTTGCATTACATACCACATTTCAGTTTTACCAAAAGAATTGTGTCGTATTTTTGCTAATTCATCATTAGGATGCAATTGAATACTGAGGTCTTGTTTGGCATCAATAAACTTAATCAGCAAAGGAAACGCGTTACCAAAACGTTTCCAGTTTTTTTCACCTAAAAAATCAGCTTTATATTTATCTACTAAACTTTGAAGTGATTGTCCGGATAATTCTCCATTACTCACCACAGATATATCATTTGGAACTGTACTTACCTCCCAGCTCTCACCTAAACTTTTAGAGTTAGAATTTTTATTAAAGTACTGATTTAACTTTTCTCCTCCCCAAATTTTATCTTTAAGAATGGGTTGAAATTTTAATGGATGTAGCATAGAAATATGTTTTTTTTAATTCCCGGAATAACTAACAAAGTTACGAGGTGTTTCGTAAAGTGTTATTTCGAGGTGAAATTTAGGGTTAAGTTTTGGCTTAATTTTATTATAAATTACCACTGCAATATTTTCAGCTGTAGGATTAAGTTCTTTAAATTCAGGTACATCGAGATTTAAATTCTTATGATCAAAAGCATCCTCTACTTCAACTTTAATAATATCTTTTAACGTCTTAATATCAATAACATAACCTGTTTCTGGGTCAATCTCTCCCGTAACGCTGGCTATTAATTCATAATTGTGTCCATGATAATTGGGATTATTGCATAAACCAAAAACAGCTTCATTTTTATCAAAACTCCAGTCTTTTCTATAAAGCCTATGTGCGGCATTAAAATGTGCTTTCCTATGAACTGTAACTTCCATTATTGATTAACGTTTATGAATTCATAAAACTTTTCAAAAATGATCTTAAACCAAGCTGTATATAGCTGAGGATTTTTTGAAATATCAGACTGTACGTCCTCTAAAGACATCCATTTCCAGCTCGCAACTTCTTCTGGGTTTACATTAGGATCTTCATTGTAATACCCAATCATAATATGATCGAATTCGTGTTCGGTTAATCCATTATCAAAAGGTGCTTTGTATATAAATGATGTTTTTTCTTGAAGTTCAGTGACAAACCCCATTTCTTCTTGTAACCGACGTTTACCAGCTTCTAGATTACTCTCTCCATCACGCTGATGACTACAACACGTATTAGTCCACAACCCTGGAGTATGGTATTTATGCAATGCACGTTGCTGAAGCATTAATTCATTCTTTTCATTAAATACAAATACCGAAAATGCGCGATGCAAAAGTGCCTTTTCATGCGCCTCCATTTTGGGCATTAATCCAATTTTAGTATCATTTTCATCTACTAAGATGACTTGTTCTTCTATCATAATGCTAAATTAACATCTTAATATGATATAAAAGTGAAGTAATTCATAAAAAATTAAAAGTGTAATTTGTAAAAAGCGAATCACAGATGTATTTTAATTGTATTTAATAATAGTATCTTCGCAGTCATTTTTAAGTGTATTATGAGTTTTATAAAAGAAATTAACAGACGACGAACTTTTGGAATTATTTCACACCCAGATGCTGGTAAAACGACCTTAACAGAAAAACTACTTTTATTTGGTGGTGCCATCCAAGAAGCTGGTGCTGTAAAAAGTAATAAGATAAAAAAAGGTGCGACCAGTGATTTTATGGAAATAGAGCGTCAGCGTGGAATCTCTGTAGCCACTTCTGTTTTAGCTTTTGAGTACAATGGTATTAAAATTAACATTTTAGATACTCCAGGTCACAAAGATTTTGCTGAAGATACATTTAGAACTTTAACTGCTGTTGATAGTGTTATTGTTGTTATTGATGTTGCCAAAGGTGTTGAAGAGCAAACCGAAAAATTAGTAGAGGTCTGTAGAATGCGTAACATACCTATGATTGTATTCATTAACAAAATGGATAGAGAAGGTAAAGATGCGTTTGATTTATTAGATGAAATTGAGCAAAAACTAGGACTCACAGTTGTACCATTGAGCTTTCCGATAGGCATGGGCTATGATTTTAAAGGTATATATAATATTTGGGAAAAAAATATCAATTTATTTTCTGGAGATAATAGAAAAGATATTGAAGAAACCATTGAAATCTCAGATTTAGCCTCATCTGAGTTAGATAAATTAGTTGGAGAAAAAGCAGCAAACACATTACGCGAAGAAATTGAATTAGTAGATGGTATATATCCACACTTTAATAAAGAAGCATATTTAGACGGACAGCAACAACCCGTATTCTTTGGGTCTGCATTAAATAATTTTGGTGTAAGAGAGTTGCTAGATTGTTTTGTAGAAATTGCTCCAAAACCGAGACCAAAACATAGTGAAGAGCGCTTAGTAAAACCAGAAGAGGAACAATTTAGTGGTTTTGTATTTAAAATACATGCCAATATGGACCCTAATCATCGAAACCGTTTAGCCTTTGTGAAAATTGTTTCAGGAGAATTTAAACGAAATACTCCATACCTACATGTTAGACATAATAAAAAGCTTAAATTCTCTAGTCCTAATGCCTTTTTTGCGGAAAAGAAAGAAATTGTAGACATATCATACCCAGGAGATATTGTGGGATTACAAGATACCGGAAGTTTTAAAATAGGTGATAGTTTAACTGAAGGAGAAATACTAAATTATAAAGGAGTACCAAGCTTCTCTCCTGAGCATTTTAGATATATTAATAACGCCGATCCTATGAAAGCCAAACAGCTTTATAAAGGAATCGATCAATTAATGGATGAAGGAGTCGCCCAATTATTTACACTAGATTTAAATGGCAGAAAAGTCATTGGTACCGTTGGTGCTTTACAATATGAAGTAATTCAGTACAGATTAGAACACGAGTATGGAGCAAAATGTACCTATGAAAACTTAAATGTACACAAAGCATGTTGGGTTGAAGCTAAGGATAAAAAAAGTGAAGAATATAAAGAATTTATACGCGTTAAACAGCGTTTCCTAGCAAGAGACAAACAAAACCAATTGGTATTTCTGGCCGATTCTATGTTTTCTTTGCAGATGACACAACAGAAATACCCAAGTATTACATTTCACATGACTTCCGAATTTGAATAACACATTAAAACCGTGCCGTAAACGTTAAAATAAAACGTATTTCATCGAAGATTTTTGCTTTTTAACCTTGTATTAATTACGTTTACTTCACTAGAAATAGTTTAAAATGAAGATTAACCCAAACTAATCTACTTATTATGGATAATAACGAAAACGTTTTCAGTAACGGTAAGATTACAGTAAGCTATACACCGCGATGTTGCACCAACGCCGGATTCTGCGCCAAACAATTATCAAATGTTTTTAGAAGTTCTGTAATCCCATGGATCGATTTAGACGGAGCACAAACGGACGTCATTATTAACCAGATTAACAAATGCCCTTCTGGTGCTTTAAAATATCGCCTAAATAAAAAAGAAGTCGCATAATTTTTTAAAATTAATACTACTAAAAAAACCTTTGAATCATAGTTTCAAAGGTTTTTTTGTATGTCTAGCGTTGGTAATAATTCAACTTATTATTTTACAAACCACATTAAGCTTGACCTGTTGGTCCAAAATTAAGTGGAATTGGTGGTTGTTCATAATCTTTAATTTCACCATGAGCCTTTTCAAAACGCGATACGTTATCAGCTAAAGCTTTTAATAAACGCTTTGCATGCTGTGGAGTTAAAATGATTCGAGATTTTACCTTACTTTTTGGTGTTCCAGGCATAATGCTTACAAAATCCACTACAAATTCTGAAACGGAATGATTGATGATTGCCAAGTTGGAATAGATCCCTTCTGCTATTTTTTCGTCCAACTCGATATTAATTTGTCCTTTTTTATTATTCGGATTATTTTTTTCGTCTGCCATCGCAAATTTATTTACACTCCCTTGATGAGGGAGCGTCTGATTAATTATTATTTAAAATATAAAAGCCTTCATGTAAAAATACAAGAAGGCTTTTAATTCATTAATTATTTTGAAAAAAAACTATAGAATTAATTAAAATTCATTTCTTCTTTAGCCTTCATCATTTCATTAAACTCTTCTCTAGAGCCTACAATGATGTTTTCGTATTCTCTAACACCTGTACCTGCTGGAATTCTATGACCAACAATTACATTTTCTTTCAGTCCTTCAAGTGAATCTACTTTACCATTTACAGCCGCTTCGTTAAGTACTTTAGTCGTTTCTTGGAACGATGCCGCAGAAATAAATGACTTAGTCTGTAATGATGCTCTCGTAATACCTTGTAATATTGGAGTTGCAGTCGCAGGACTAGCATCTCTTGCAGTTACAAGATTTTTATCTTCTCTACGTAAGCTAGAGTTTTCATCTCTTAATTCTCTAACCGTTACAATTTGACCTGATTTTAAATTCTCAGAATCACCAGCATCTTCAATCACTTTCATACCGAAAATTTTATCGTTTTCTTCAATGAAATCAGATTTATGAACCAATTGGTTTTCTAAGAAGATAGTATCACCAGAATCAATAATTCTAACTTTACGCATCATTTGTCTTACGACAACTTCGAAGTGCTTATCATTAATTTTTACCCCTTGTAAACGATATACTTCTTGTACTTCATTTACTAAGTATTGCTGAACTGCAGAAGGGCCTTTAATATTAAGAATATCGTTTGGTGTAATAGAACCATCAGATAACGGCATACCAGCTTTTACATAATCGTTTTCTTGAACAAGAATCTGATTAGATAATTTTACTAAGTATTTCTTAACCTCACCTAATTTAGACTCGATAATGATTTCGCGGTTACCACGTTTAATTTTACCGAAAGATACCACACCATCTATCTCACTTACTACAGCTGGATTAGAAGGGTTACGTGCTTCAAATAATTCTGTTACACGAGGTAAACCACCTGTAATATCACCCGCTTTTGCTGATTTACGAGGTATCTTAACTAAGATCTTACCGATATCAATTTTATCACCATCGTCAATCATTATGTGTGCTCCAACCGGTAAGTTGTAAGAACGGATCGTTTCACCTTCCTTATCAACAATTAATAAGGTTGGAATTAACTTTTTGTTTCTAGATTCTGAAATTACTTTCTCTTGGAAACCTGTCTGTTCATCAATCTCAACTTGATATGTTATACCTTGCTCAATGTTTTCATACTTCACTTGACCAGCAAATTCAGATATAATTACACCGTTATAAGGGTCCCAAGAACAAACTACATCTCCCTTTTTAAGTTTATCACCTGGTTTTGCATAAATGAATGAACCGTAAGGAATATTATTAGTACTTAATACAATATCTGTTTTAGCATCTAATAATTTTAATTCTGAAGTTCTAGAGATTACAACATCTACTTCGTTACCTTCATTATCTTTAGATTTAACGGTTTTTAAATCTTCAATTTCTGCAATTCCATCAAACTTAACAGTTAACTTGTTGTCCTCAGAAATGTTACCTGCAATACCACCTACGTGGAACGTACGTAAGGTTAACTGTGTACCTGGTTCACCAATTGATTGGGCAGCAACTACACCTACAGCTTCTCCTCTTTGTACCATTTTACCGGTAGCAAGGTTACGACCATAACATTTAACACAAATTCCTTTTTTAGCTTCACATGTTAATGGTGAACGCACTTCAATAGCCTCCAGTGGAGAATCACCAATTTTCTTAGCGATGACATCATCAATATGACCACCTGCTTCAACTAATAATTCTTCAGTTAAAGGATCGTATACATCATTAAGAGATGTTCTACCTACAATTCTGTTCTCTAAGCTTTCAACGATTTCTTCGTTTTTCTTAAGTGCAGAAACTTCAATACCTCTTAATGTACCACAATCTTCTTCATATACAATTACATCTTGTGACACATCTACCAAACGACGTGTTAAATAACCAGCATCGGCAGTTTTAAGAGCCGTATCCGCAAGTCCTTTACGTGCACCGTGCGTAGAAATAAAGTATTCTAAAATTGAAAGTCCTTCTTTAAAGTTAGAAAGAATTGGATTTTCAATAATCTCACCTCCACCTGCATTGGATTTTTTAGGCTTGGCCATTAATCCACGCATACCAGTTAACTGACGAATCTGTTCTTTAGATCCACGAGCACCAGAATCAAGCATCATAAATACTGAGTTAAATCCTTGTTGATCTTCGCGAATACGCTTCATAGACAACTCTGTCAATTCAGCATTTGTAGACGTCCAAATATCAATAACTTGGTTATAACGTTCGTTGTTAGTAATAAGTCCCATATTATAGTTACCCATAATACCATCTACTTGTTTATTTGCTGAATCAATCATTCCTTGCTTTTCAGCTGGAATAATGATATCACCTAAACTAAATGACAATCCACCTTGGAATGCGAACTTATATCCTAAAGTTTTAATTTCATCAAGGAAATCAGCCGTTTCTGGTACACTAGTTTTCTTAAGAATACCATGAATAATTTCTCTTAAAGACTTTTTAGTTAAAACTTCATTTATATACCCTGCAGCTTTTGGTACTTTTTCGTTGAAAAGTACACGACCTACAGTAGTTTCTATAATCTGAGTAGTTAATTCTCCTTCTTCATTAAAATCGGTTGTTCTAACTTTAATTCCGGCATTTAAGTCTACTTGCTTTTCGTTGTAAGCAATGTTTACTTCCTCTGGAGAGTAGAAGGTTAAACCTTCACCTTTAACGGTATAATTTTCATCCGTTTTACGCAACTTAGTCATATAATATAAACCAAGTACCATATCTTGAGAAGGTACAGTTACTGGAGAACCATTCGCTGGATTCAATATATTATGCGAAGCCAACATTAATAGTTGACATTCTAAAATTGCTTCTGGTCCTAATGGTAAATGCACAGCCATCTGGTCACCATCGAAATCGGCATTAAAAGCCGTACATACTAATGGGTGTAACTGAATTGCTTTACCTTCAATAAGCTTAGGCTGAAAGGCTTGAATACCAAGTCTGTGTAACGTAGGAGCACGGTTTAAAAGCACTGGATGTCCTTTTAAAACATTCTCTAAGATATCCCAAACTACAGGTTCTTTTCTATCTATTATTTTCTTTGCAGATTTTACTGTTTTTACAATACCTCTTTCAATTAATTTTCTAATTACAAAAGGTTTGTAAAGCTCTGCAGCCATATCTTTTGGTAAACCACATTCAAATAATTTCAATTCTGGTCCAACAACAATTACAGAACGTGCAGAATAATCAACACGCTTACCAAGTAAGTTTTGACGGAAACGCCCTTGCTTACCTTTAAGTGAATCTGATAATGATTTTAATGGTCTGTTAGAATCTGTTTTTACTGCAGATGATTTTCGTGTGTTATCAAACAATGAATCTACTGATTCTTGCAACATACGTTTTTCATTACGCAAAATCACTTCTGGTGCTTTTATCTCAACTAATCTTTTAAGACGGTTGTTACGGATAATTACACGACGGTATAAATCATTTAAATCTGA
>Ga0193951_1000324_pt1 | contig 22391 bp, 16 predicted proteins | sample BB_2_MG_FD_140370 | JGI IMG/M metagenome (GOLD analysis project Ga0193951, IMG submission 140370) | Microbial mat bacterial communities from the Broadkill River, Lewes, Delaware, United States - BB_2_MG | ecosystem: Environmental > Aquatic > Freshwater > River > Microbial mats | place: USA...
AAAAATAAGAAAAGCTTGTATATTTGCACTCGCAAAAGCAAATTGCATTCCTCCTTAGCTCAGTTGGTTAGAGCATCTGACTGTTAATCAGAGGGTCCTTGGTTCGAGCCCAAGAGGGGGAGCTTTCTTAGACATCCCGCTATTTATAGCGGGATTTTCTATTTCTAAAAGTTTTAATGGTTTGATATTCAGAAGAATAAGAGCGAACAATTCATTCATTGAGGTGGTTCGATACTTATTTTTTACAAAAGTCAGTTTTTCAGGAAATATCGAACCGACAATCTTTTTTTTAATATTAGAAGGAGAGCTAGAATAAAGTTTATCTACACCGTGTAAGAAGGAAATACCAAGTTTTAAGTATTTATCAATATCCTTTTCAAGGTTTATAAGAGTATTGTATTCAGTATGTAACTCATTGATTTCCTTTTGAATTTTTGGACTTGCAACAAAAAACTGTACAATTAATTGCGAGATTTAAGCAGCTACATTTTGATTATACATTTCTATTTCAAATTCATTAATAGTTTTATACCCTAAAGTTGAGTGTATCCTTCTTTTATTATACCAAGTTTCAATCCAAGAAAATATAGATAATTCAGCTTGTGATCTATAATAATACTTGTGTTTATAAACCCATTCCGTTTTTAAGCTTTTAAAGAAGGATTCAGCAACAGCATTATCCCAACAATTTCCCTTTCTGCTCATAGATTGTATCACTAAACCTTCATGTTTTTTTATGATATCTGTAAAGCGATAACTAGCATACTGAACCCCTCTATCAGAATGAAAGATGAGTTCTTCAGTAATTACATTAGATGTAATAGCCATATTCCATGCAGGCACTATAGTATCCTTTGTTGTTAAATTATCACTCATAGACCATCCAACTATTTTTCTATTAAACAAATCTATAATTACTGTTAAATACATCCAGCCTTGCTTAGTTTCGATATAAGTGATATCTGACACCCATACTAACTTTTAGAACTTTACACATCTTCTCAACTGAAAACTTAAACTTATGGTGTTTTATAAACCTAAATTTTTCTTGTCGCTCTTGGAGAAGATGCTCACTGCCTTTTTTAATATCTCATTCTCTTCTGAAACGTCTTTTAACTGACGCTTTAATAGTGCTATTTCTTTTTGTTCATCTGTTAATTTTGGCTTACCGCGACCTGGAAAACTGTTCTTTCCATAATCTTTTGACTCGCTTCTCCAACGATGTAATACCGAATAAGGAATATCTAACTCCTCACATATTTGCTTAACACTACCACGTGCATAGCTTAATTCTACTGCCTTTTGCTTAAAGGATGGACTGTAATTTCTGTGTTGTCTTTTCATAATTCAAAGTTAATTTATGTAACTCTAAATCTCGCATCTTTATGTCCAGTCTAATATAGTAAGTCCAAACTGATATAATTCAAAAATCAAAAGTTCCAATTGCGAAGAAACCTAATACAAAGAAAAATGAAAAAACTACTTAGGTATCCAAACAAACAAAAAGCGATTGATAAAGCTTTATGGCTTAATTTTGAATATAGAACCAAAAGCAAAACTTTTGGTGTCATTCAAAGTGCTCAAGGCGAATATCTAGTTGTATTAACTGATACTATCAGTTTTGAAGGAGAAGCTTTTGAACAGTTACCTAAAAATTATTCGAAACTTTCTTACAAAAAGATTCAAATGATTGCAAAGGATGACGATTCACTAAACCATTGGGAGGAAATTCGAGGTATTTTTTCTGTGATGGATGGTGAAATCCTTCGTTACATTTTACACAGCAAAATTCCTATGGAAAAGTTTATTCGCTTTGAATTAGCTTCTCGTGGATTTGATAAAGATCACAATTGGTGTGGTTTTGAAAATGCTGAAGATATTTGGTTTAAATAACTCAATATAAAATCATTAGTTGTATAGCTAATGATTTTTTTGCTTGAATGAAATAATTGCCTATTTTTATAAAAAATTGAATGCTATGAAAAATATTTTAGATGTGTTAATTATTGAAGATCAAGAAATTATATCCGAAGTTTATGAAAAAGTGTTAAGAAATGTTGAATTAAAAGAAAATTCATGTGTTTTTAAAATTGAAAATGCTTTTGATTGTGAAAGTGCGTTGAAAAAATTAAATGACTCTTGTTTTGATATTGTTTTTTTAGATATTTCTTTACCTTCAAAACATGAAAAAATAAAGTCTGGGGAAGATTTAGGCCTTTATATTAGAAAGCACTGTAGTGATACGAAAATTATAGTTTCGACATCCCATAATTCAACTCAGAGAATCCAATGTTTAATCAAAACTTTAAATCCTGAAGGTTTTTTTATAAAAAGTGATTTAAATTCAAAAGATTTAGAAAATGCAATTGTAAATGTGATTAATTGTCCACCATACTATACTTCAACAGTATTAAAATTTCTACAAAACAGCGTGTTATTTGAAAATTATGTTGATCAAACTGACAGACAAATTCTTTACCAACTTTCAATCAGTACAAATATGAATGAGCTTTCAGAATATATACACCTTTCAAAAAGCGCAATTGAAAAAAGAAAAAATAAATTAATGCAATTTTTTAATATAACCTCGCTAAAAAACAGAGATCTAGTATTGAAAGCAAAAGAAAAGGGATTTATATAATTCAATTCCCATAGTATTCCACTATTTTTAATTTGAAAAAATAATCATACTTCGCTTTAATAAGTTCTGAAGATCTTTGAATATACTTGGACTTACTTTCCAAAAATTCAAAATTTCTAAGATTTCCTAACGTATAATTTTTCTGCGCAATATCAAAGGCTTCTTTTTGAGTTTTAAATGCAATTTTTGAGGCTGCCAATGAAGCCTTAGCCGATTCTGAATCATTTACCGCTATTTCAATGATGTTGTTTAGCAAGAATTTAGTATTTTTCAATTCAGCTTTATATAACTTCAAATCTTCTTTTGATTTAGCATAATTTACCTTAGAGTTAAATCTATTGAAAATGGGAATGCTTGCAGAAATACCAATATAATGTGTTTTATTATTCTCAAGTTGAGTTAAAAACCCATTGTCAATCCATTCACTAGTTGTTTGATTGAAAACCCGATCTTGTGTTCCTTGTAAATGATAATAATTACTGCTATAAGAATAATTGAAATTTACCTTTGGCAAAAAAGCAGCTTTCGCTAATTTTATTTTTTCTTCTTGAATTGAAACTTCTAATTTAGACAACTTCAACAATGGGTTTGAATTCAATGCAGTACCAATAATTTCAGATTTAACAGGTGCTAAGAGTCTAATTTCTTCATCCTCAAATTCAATTGTATCTATTTCGAAATTATCATTATCCTTCAAGCCAAGTAATTCTTTAAGTTTGATGGTATTTGTTTTTAAATTATTTTCTGCAATAATTACTTCTTTTTGATCAACAGCTAAAATGGATTCAATTTCTAGTATTTCCTTTTTTGAAACTAGTGCATTTTTAAAGAGTTTTTGTAAACGGTTATAATTTGAAGTGCTAATTAAAACCTGCTCTTCTGCTACGTTTAGTATTTCTTTTGAAAATAAAACTTGTAAGTAGGCATTGGTTATATTTATAGAAACATCAAATTTAATTTTATCCAAATTGGCTTCCCCTTTTTCAATATTCAATTTAGCCTGCTCTAGTTTAAACTTGTTTGAAAATCCGTTGAACAAATTGGCTGAAGAGGATAAGCTAAAACTATTAAATCTACTTTCTCTTCTACCAACATTTGTAGAAACATCAAAAGAATTTCCTAAACTAAACCCCTGTGAAGCATTAAAACTAGCATCAGGCAAATAATTGCCTTTTGCAGAAAGCATATCATATTTCGAGTTGTTATTATTAATTTGCTGTTTAATAATTTCTATATTATGATCATTTGCATAATTGATACAATCGTCTAAAGACCATTTTTTCTGAGCATTAACCGAAATAATATTTAATATAAAAAGATATAATATAATACGTTTAAACATGAATTTTACTTTTTACTTAATAAATAATACATCAAAGGAATAAAATACAAACTAATAAAAGTTCCTAGTAGCATTCCGCCAATAACTGTCAGCGCTAAGGGTTTCTGTAATTCAGCCCCTAAGCCTTCAATAAAGAGAAAAGGACATAATGCTAAGATAGTGGTTAAAGAAGTCATTAAAATAGGCTTCAATCGTAGTTTACCTCCCAATTTTATAGCGTCTGTAAGTTCCATTCCCTTCTTGCGAAGTAAATTAATGGTATGTAATTTTAAAATACTATCATTTATAATAACTCCACTCATTACAACAATTCCAATTGCCGCCATCACATTAATAGTTCCTCCAAAAAGCCATAAGAGCAACAAGGCAGCCCCAATATCAATTGGAATTTCCAAGAGAATTATAATAGGTTGCCACAATGATTCGAATTGAGCTGCCATAATAAAATAAAGTAGCAGTACAGCAATTATAATCACTACAAATAATTCTTTTCCAAGCGCATTTATATCAAAATAGTTACCGCCAAATTGAACATTGTAATCCTTTTGAACTTTAAAAACCTCCTGAATATCATTTATATCTTGCTCAATATTATCTCCCGAAATTATTGAGTGTTGTAAATATTCTCCATTTCTATTTGCCTTAATCGTTTTATACTGTTGTACACTTTTTACATTGATTAAATTTCTTATTGGTATCAACTCTTTATTTTTGTTATTTACAAATAGTTGATTTAAGCTATTTTCAAATGTTTGGGTGTCATAGTATAACTTGATAGGAATAAATTTTTGAGCAGTTCTTAAATTATCAACAAAATTCTGATTGAAATTTGTCTTTAATTCATCGATTAAATCATTGTAATTAACGTCATACAATAATACATTTTCGTGAACAATTTCAATAAAAGCAGTTTGTTTAAGAGGAATTTCAGCGGATGATTTATTATTAAAAAGTGTATTGATTTCATCTAAATTTTCTTCAGAAGGAATTTCTAATGAATTTCTTGAATAAACCTGAGCAACCAAATCAGATTTATGAGTGCCAAATAAATACTCAAAAACATTTTTTGGATTTTCAATTGTATACAACGCATTTGGGTATTTTTTAATTAATTGACTTTTTATGTCCTCTTTTATTTTCTCAAGTTTTTTTATGGATGTTGATTTTAAATAAATAACCGATTCCGAAAAACTTTTGGTATTTTCATTTTGTAAAAGAAACTGTTGTTCACCAATCTGGCTATAAATGGTTTCAATATCGTTTACTTCTGAAAAAACCGAGTTTAAACGTTCTTGATTTTCTTTTACATGAATATTTTCATTCCAGTCAATTTTTACAATTGTCTCATTTTGATTGATTATGGGTAATTGAGAATACCGCATTGTTTTAAACAAAACAATTGCAATAAAAAAACTCAAGATTGAAATCCCTAAAACAATCCATTTTCTTTTAAAAAAGAAATCATACCACTTCTCATAAACATTTTCTAATCTAGTTGCTCTTGAATTTAAATGAAGCCACTTTTCAAATTTGAAATTTCTGTTTTTTAATTGTTTATAAAGTACGGGAATAATTAAAATTGAAACAACTAATGAAGTACTCAGCCCAATGGAGACTGCAATTGCCTGGTCATAAAATAATGCACCAGTAATACCACTTAAAAATAATAGAGGTAAAAATACAGAGCATGTAGTTAACACGGAACTGATTAACGGACTGATAATTTCATTGGTTCCTTCAATGCAAGCTTTTGACAATGATAAACCAGCCTCTAATTTTTGAGTAATATTATCAATTACAATAATTGAATTATCAATCATCATACCAACACCAAGGATTAACCCTGAAAGCGAAATAATATTTATCGATAATCCGAAAACATATAGTAATAGCATACTTATTACCAATGAAACAGGAATGCTAATTGCAATAATTAATGGCGATTTAAAATCTTTTAAAAAAACAAACATAATTAATACCGCTAGCAAGCCTCCTAAGAATAAACTTGTCTTTAAATTATCTATAGATAGTTTTAATAGTTTTGTTTGATCTTGATTTGTATAAAATTCTAATTCTGGGTAGTCATCTTTAAAAGACCGAGATAATTCCTCTAAAGATTCTTTTAATTCATAAACTCTTGCATTAGACTGTTTAATTATGGCTAATACCAAGGCTCTTTTTCCGTTTTTATACACAAGCCCTCTATCTAGCTGGGGTCGTAATTTAACAGTAGCTAGATCCTTTAATTGAAAGAGGCGACCGTGAATATTTAAGTAAATATTTTCAATGTCAATTTCAGATTTTAATGGGTTTGCAAATTTAAAGTTGTATTGATAAATTCCATTTTGAACTAATAAATTACCTAATTCGAAGTTGTTTTGTTTAATTGCATTTATTAACTCATTATTTTGAATCCCTAAACTTTTTAATTTGTGTTTAATTGGTGAAACAACAATTTCTGGGCTCGTTTTACCGCTTAAATCTGCTATAGCGATATCTGGTAGTTGTTCTATTCTTTTTTTAAGAACTGTTTCGGTAAAATCACTAAGTTTTAAAAACGCCTCGTCACTGTAATTTTCTTTCAGAGAAACGGTTAAATTAAGTAAGGGAATATCGGTTGCTGAAGCTTTTATTACTTTTGGGCGCTCTAGGTTTCGAGGTAGAAAGTTTAGTGATGCATCTACCTTTTCATTCGTTTCAATAAAGGCATAATCTGTATTTGTGCCGTGTTCAAAAAGTAGTTTTAAGGTGGCAAACCCATCTCTTGTTTCAGATTCAATATCTTTTAAATTGGAAACCTGTAGTAATTGATTTCTAAGTGGGCGAACAATATTTGTTTCTAATTCACGTGCTGTATTATTTACAGCACTAAGTTGTACTGTAATTTCAGGGATTGGAATGTCTGGCATTAAAGATGTAGGAATTCTACTAGATGCGACTACTCCTAAAAGTAAAAATGCCAAAGTTGCCATAAAAACAGCAACAGGTCTATGTATTAAGAATTTAACCATTCTTAATCTTTGTTTTTATCAATAAAAGTTGCATTTACTTTTGCGTCATGTGATAAATTCATATTACCCGAAACTATAATAGTGTCACCAAGGCTTAGACCATCCTTTAACGCATAAGATGTACTATTTTCATCTAAGACATCTACATAGTTCCATTTGGCAAGTCCATTATCTAATTTAAAAACAACTTTTCTATTAGATCTTAATACCAATGCTTCTTTGGGGATTACTATAGTATTTTCTAATGGTTTATTAATAACAATTTTTACATTCATGCCATCAAACAACTCAGCAATTTTACCTTTTAATTTGGCCTTTACTTTAATTAATCCATCTTCATCTACCAATGGGTTAATTTCTGAAATTGAACCTTTATAACTATCATCAGTGTTGCTAAAGCTTTGGGCTTCGACAAGTTGTCCTTTTTTAATAAAATGAAACTCGCTTTCTAAAACAGCAAATGAAACTTCTAATTGCTCCTGATTGATAAGTGTACAAAACACTTCTGATGCTCCAACATGATACCCTACTTTAGTTTCTATATTTGCAACAAGCCCACTAAAAGGGGCTTTCAAAAGCGTTTGATTATATACTAATTGTGCATTCTCTAAATTATTTTCAGCTTCTAAAAAACCGCTTTTAATTTTAAGTGTTTTTAAAATTGTTGATGGTATTTCATTTTCACTAGCAGCTTCTAAGCCATAATTTATTTTTTCTTCTTGTAATTTTTGTTTGGCCTGCTCAAAAGAAATTTGAGCTTTTTGTAATTGATTCTTTAGTAAGCCATTTTCTAAAGAAGCAATTAAAGCTCCTTTTTCAATAAATTGTCCATTTTTAACTAAAACCTTTGAGAGCTGCTCAGTTGTTTTAAAACGCAATTGACTTTTTTGCAACGACTCTATTTTACCATTAGCCACTAATTGTTGGTTAAAGTAAGTTTCATTAATAACTTTTGTTGATACATTAATCTCATTGCTGTGGATAGTACTAGATACAGTAGATTCTTCTAATCTTTGATTTTGCTGTTTACAGCTAATGCTGAAAGATAATAAAAGAAGGAGAATATATTTTTTCATGATTTTTAAATCAAATTTAATAATATTAAACTTAAGATTAATTATTTATTTTTTTTAACTGGAAGAAAAGACGCTCTATAAGTCTTATATCCTTTGTTATAATCTCAGCTTTACCGCGCATTTCTTGTTTAAATTCTATTTCATTGTTATAAGAAGTTATTAATTTATCTGGCAAAGAAACATCAATTGTATAGAGACCATCTTTATTCGAAATTTCAGATATATTATTTATAGTTCCTTTTAATACCCCAAATTCATAATCTGGATAATTTTGCAGTTTGATATTTACGGTTTGTCCGATTCTTACTTTTCCTAAGTTTTGTGCAGCCGCGTTTAATTTAGCAACAAAAGAAGAAATTTCATTTGGGATAATTGTAAAAACTAAATCTCCTTGATTCACGGTCTGATTTTGACTCCAATAATTTAAAAAAGAAACTTTACCATTGATTTTTGAACTAAGTAAATATTGCATTTCCCAATCTTTAACACTCTTTTTTAACTGGTTGAATGACTGAATTACATTCTTAAGTAATTTCATTTCTTCTCTAATACGTGATATTTCTGTTCCTTTGGATGTTTTTTTGTTATTAGAAAGAGATTCTCTTAATTGAGAAATAGAAGAAGATATGTTTTTATAATTTCTTTCTGCTTGTAAATATTCTAATTGTTTGGTTTCATATTGTTTCTCAGAAATAACACCTTTCTCAAAAAGATATTTACTTCTTTTTAAGTCTTTTTGTTTGAATTCTAACTCTCTTTTATTTAATAATTTTTGAGATTGTAAATTTCTCAATCTACTATTTAATTCTGAAGTAGTAATTTTATTAGCAATTGCCTCATTAGAAAAAGGATCTAGTTCTTTATTCAGAATATATTGAATATAATTATTTTCAAATAAAGAAAAGCTGGTTTCGATATCGCCTAGAAATAAAATAGGCATTTTACCAATTGGAAAAATAAATGATTGTTTTTGAATCTTAATAGTGTCGATTATTGATTTCAAAAAGAAAACATCATTGTAATTAGCTGTATTCTCTATGATGGCTAAAGGCTGATTAATAACAGTATTTTGATTGTCAATTACAAACAACGTATCAATTTTCCCAGTTATTTTTGCATATTCTTTTTGAGGGGGAATTTTTGTAGTAATAATAGCCTCAGATGGAACAATATCAGGGTATTTTATAAACCAAGACATTGCCAAAAGCATTAAAATTAATAAAAATACTAAAGTCATTCCCCAGCGAATCATCCAATTCGGTACAAAACTTAATATTTCTTGTACTTCTTCGCTACGAATTTGAATATCTTTCTTTTTCTCTGACATTATTTAATTTCCTAATTCTAATTGGTTTTTTACTAAGTTGTAATAATTCCCTTTTTGTTTTATCAATTCTTCATGATTCCCAACTTCAACAATTTTCCCACTATCTAAAACTACTATTTGACGTGCATTTTTAACAGTGCTTAATCTATGAGCAATAACTATAGCAGTTTTATTCGCAAAAAAAGTATTTAATTTTTCCATAATTACCTTTTCATTGTTAGCATCTAAAGCTGAAGTAGCTTCATCAAAAAATAGATATTTAGGATTTTTATAAACTGCCCTTGCAATTAGTAAACGCTGTTTTTGTCCTGTACTCAACCCGGAACCTTCATTTCCAATCTTGGTATTATATCCTAAAGGAAGTCCATCTATATAATCTGAAATATTTGCTACATCAACTGCATGAAGTAATTTTTTGGTATCAACATAATCTTCTCCAACAGCAATATTTTTAGCAATGGTATCATTAAAAATATAACCTTCTTGCATAACAACTCCACAGTTTTCTCTCCATACTTTTTGAGAAATGTTCTTCAAATTGAAATTCTTCACCAAAATTTCTCCTTTATCAATTTCATAAAAACGAAGTAGTAATTTCATTAACGTAGTTTTACCGCTACCACTTGCTCCAACTATGGCAGTTGTTTTATTGGAAGGGATAGTAAATGACACATCCTTTAGCACGGGCTCTAAGCCACCAGTATATCTAAAAGAAATATTTTTTAAGTAAATATCCGCATTTACAGGAATATTTGTCACTTTTTCTTCGCCTTCTTTTTCTTCATCTTCTTTATTATGAATTTCCCCCAACCTATCTAAGGAAATTTTAGCATCCTGCACATCACGCATAAAACTAATTAGCTGTGTAACTGGTGCATTTAATTGTCCAACTATATAACTAATTGCCATCATCATACCCAATGTAATCTCACCGTCAATCACTAATTTGGCAGAAAGAATTGTAATAAACATATTTTTAAGTTCATTAATAAAATTTGAACCTACACTTTGGGTTTGTTCCAATGCTAAACTTTTGGTGGAAATTTTAAACAAACGTGCTTGAACATATTCCCAATTCCAACGCATTCGTTTTTCTGCATTATGTAATTTTATTTCTTGCATTCCGTTAATAAGCTCAATAACCTTACTTTGTTCCTGACTTTCTTGAGAGAAGCGTTTATAATCTAGCTCTTTACGCTTTTTAAAGAAAAATAATACCCAAACTATGTAAAACACACTTCCAAAAGCAAAAACAGCGAATATTTGAAGACTATAATACCCCAAAACAAAACTAAAAATAACCAAGTTAAAGAGCGAAAACAAGATGGTTAAAGATGAGGTGGTTAATATACGTTCAATACGTTTATGGTCATTAATGCGTTGTAGCAAATCTCCAGTCATTCTAACATCAAAATAGGAAATAGGTAACTTCATTAATTTAATAAAGAAGTCCGAAATTAATGAAATATTTATACGTGTACTAAGGTGTAATAAAATCCAACTTCTAATAATTTCAAGGCTTGCTTTTCCAATAAATAAAAATAATTGAGCAAAAAGAACTAAATAAATAAAATTAACATCCTGGTTTTTTATACCAACATCAACAACACTTTGTGTTAAAAATGGGAGAATTAATTGCAATAAACTACCCGCTAATAAACCAATAATTAATTGAACAATAAACTTTTTATATTTAAACAGATATTTAAAAATAAAGTTAAATCCAAAAGGTTCATCTTTATCAAACTCTTCTTGATAAAATTTAGGTGTTGGTTCAACTAACAAAGTAATACCTTCTTCTGTATTTTTATCGGCATTATTTCCTATCCAGTGACTAATAAACTCATCTTGATTATATGTTATTAATCCATGTGCAGGGTCCGAAACGAAGACTATTCCCTTTTTAATTTTATAAACAACTACAAAGTGGTTTTTGTTCCAATGAATTATGCATGGAAGAGGAGCTTCTAATAGTTTTACAAAAGTTAGTTTGGCACCTAATGAACGAAATCCAATTTTTTCAACGGCTTCACTCATGTTTAATAAACTACTACCTTCTCTAGTGGTTTCACTTAATAATCTTAATTGATGGGTATTAATAACTTTGCCATAGTATTTGGCAATAATTTTAATACAAGTTGGGCCACAGTCTTTAGCTTCAGATTGCCTATAGTTTGGAAATGTTTTCAAGAGTTAATAAATTTTTTAGTATATTTTTTTCGAGCACACCTTGAATTATATATTCTAAACATAAAATCATAAATAACCATTTCATGCATTCGATTCTTTGTACGAAATAGTCTATTCATTAACATATGTATATAACTTGAAATTAGAAAATCCAACTCTATTTCTAAATAGTTATTATCCTTCAAAGCAATTATATCTCCAACAATTTCCTTAGTCATTAATTCTTTCTCTATAATGATTTTATATAATGGTAAATAAGACGAGTTTAACTCATTTTTAGGATCTAAAAAATTTTCTATTCTTTCATTTTCTTCCCTGAATTTAATGTCTAATTGTTTTTTTAAAGATCTTGACATTCCAAATTCTTGTCCAAAGGATTCTTTCAAGTGTTCAAGTAGTTCTCTTTTTCTGTTTTCATCGTACATAAAAGAATTAAGTAAACTATCAATTGCCTTTATGCCAAATAACCACCTTATTTCTTCTCCTTTGTCTCCGACAATTACGTTGAATAGTTTTAGCATCATAACACTATCTATGAAAAACATATTTTCAGAATTGACAATATTAGATATTCCGTATCGTTCCAATTCTCTTTGATAAGTTTCAATTTGGATTTTCCATATTAAATCTTCATCAATAAATAATTTGAAAGACTGTTTTAATAACCTTATTACTTTTCCAATATGCTCAGTATTATTTAAATAAATTCGAATTCTAATATGATAATGAGGATCTGAATATCTAATGAAAAACCATTTTTGTATTATATTATTTTTAAGTAATTCTTCAACTACTGGTCTAATTGACTCTGTTAAAATTAATTCTGATGTTTTAGCCCCTGTGTATATTTTATAATACAACCAATTATCTCCAATTATGAAAGTTCTTTGAGCTTTATGAGTTTCCATTTTTAGCTTAATTTTTTTTGATATTTTGAATTATAAAACGAAACTACAATCTGATTATTAAATTGATTTCCTTGATAATCTTTAACAATAGAATCATTTAAGAACAAAAACTCATTTATTTTAAAAATTGTCTTTTTTTTGACTGTCATTAAAAACATTTTAATAAAAGAAATATTATTCAAGTTTATTAATAATTCATTATCGCCCTCTATTAAAAGAATAAATTGAGGTATCTTAAGTTTTCTTCTCCAATTCTTTATAGATTTTAAAAGTAACTTTTCATCATTTAGTTCCTTATATATAGATTCTATACTCTCCCTATAAATAATCCAACTCGCAACTGATATTATTATATCATCATATTCTACTCTTGGTAAATATTCATATTCTTCTACCAAAGGTGTGAAATTGAATCCAATAACATTTCTTAATCCTTGTGACTGCAAATCACACAGAAAATGATATATAGGAAGTGAATTATGTGTGAAGTTATGTGCATTACTTAACCTTGGGGTTATTATTTTATTATGCTTAATTGATTTTAAAATAAACTCATTATTACTAATCTTTATTGTTAAATCATTTAATTCAATCTGATTTCTATTATATACGTTTGATTTTGCAAGATATGGAATTTCAAATTTTCTAAATGATGGTCTTAATAAAATATTTCCTAATCTTGATTCAGGCATATGAACTATTTCCGTTAATAGTTCATCTTTATATATATTTTCTTCAAAATCAATTATTCTTTTAACATATTGAAATAATTTTGAATCACTATTACAAAACCTACCTAATAGATTTACAGCACTTGATCCGCTTACATCGCTCATAACAATCTTTTCAACTCCTGAAATTTCAACTACTTGAATTAAGCTTGACATTGTATATGGTAAATCATTCCAATCAATCTGAAAATCTTTGAAATGCTCATCTTTTAATTGAATTACACTTTTCCGAAGTTTAATTGAGTTTATTAGCTCCTTCTGCATTATAGAGTGTACATTTGTCCACCTTATGTCAATAAATTTTTCTGAAGTATTTGATGAATTCAATATCAGATTGTCAATTAATGGACTAGTTTCATTATTTTTTAACCCTTGCTTATATCCCAGACCAATTTCAACATCCAAAGCTTTTGATAAGAGTACTTCTCGTTCCTCATATCTTTCTTGAAAAGCTTCATAAAACTTAGATATATTTGTGTTTTGATCTTTAGGCGTGATTTTATTTAAAAATAATATTCCTTTTTTTACCTTTTTTAAAATATTCTCACTTAAAAAATTAGCCTTTGATTTTATTTTTAAATCCGCTTGAAATAAATACTTAATATCAAAATCTACACCAACTTTTTTTAAAACATCACCAAGCTCTATATAGTCTTTTGGAGAATTCCCTAGTTTCTCATCTAGCTTAAGCAACTTTGATTTAACATATTCAAGATTATTTGTAATATCTTCGAATCCGTTAATTCCTTTTAAAGTTGTAATAATTTGTTCCAAAGCATCGTCTCCTGAAACAGAGGGCTCAAGCTCATTAACCAAAATTTGACTACTTATTAATTCTAATATAAAGTCTTGAGCTATATCTTCATTGATATCATCATCTATTAATGAAATAACTAAATCACTAATCAAAGAACCTTTCCTTGATTTTTTCAAAATTTTCTCTAAATATTGGGAGTCATCAACTTCTATCAAGTTATGTTTTCGATCTCGATTTAAATATACATATTCAATATACCTTAACTTATTTCCAACTTTATAAATACTTGAATTAGGATAGAACAGAATTTGACTCCTTATATTTTTAACCTTCCCTAATCCTTGTGACAAAGCGACTAGATAGTGCATATCTAACCTTGTACGTCTCCTATATGTATTAACTGTGTTTAATGTTATATCCGTTTTTTTTGAAAATTCACCAACATTAGTTCCTGCGAATAAGCCAAAAGGTGTAGATCTAGAAGACATTCTACTTAGATATTTTAAAATAGTATACTTTATTCTTTCTTCATCCTTTTCACTTTTAGTTTCATCATTTAACCACTTCTCAATTTCAAAATATAAAGAAGGTGATGCAAGAAACAGCGCCTCTTTGGTGATTTTATCACTACAAATTAATTTCAATTGTTTATCTGAAACTTCAAAATCCTTTGAAAGGTTTTTAAAAAAATTAATAGAAAAAAGTGGAGATCTAAGCAAATAATTATTAAATGGCTCGTACATAATAAATTAACTAATCATTAAACATTCATCCCATTCTTCTTCAAAATTTGTAATATGAGAAATTAAACTTAATCCGATTCCAGATATACCTTCTAATAAACCATAATAATCAAACCAATCTCTTACACCCAACCAAACTTTAAATTCTATTCCATTTTCATAATTAGCCATTTTTATACCTTCCTCTTTCCAATATAATGATGATTTTTTAAACTGTTCATCATTTGTTTCCCTAAAAAGACTCCCATAAATTTGAGAGATTCCAAATGCACCGTGACACAAACCAGCATCGAGAACTGCATTTTCTAATAAGTGTTTTCTAGTAGTAGTATGTTCTAATATTCGTTTTGACGTAAATTCTAACTCTGTGTTTTTAAGGGCTTTTGAAGCTCTTAGTATCGTTAACCCAATTCCTAGGTCTCCATAACACCATCCTAACCTACTCGGATTATTAAGTGGTGGGTTTAAAATTGCATCAAAAAATAAAGATAGTGAAGAGGGGTCCTTTGATTCATTCGCTAATAAAAAAGAAATAGCCTTTTTTATTAAGGGTTCAATCCTATTTGCAAATATTTGACTTTTATAAACCCGAGTTAAAAAGTTAATAATTGACGTAATACCATGAGCTAATCCTAAATCTATAGAAATATTATCATTTGTCTTCTCACGTGACTTCCATTTAATTCCATGAATATCGTTTATAGAAGTATTTTCAAAATAAGTAATCATTTTTTCAATATTATTTTTATAGGTGAGTTTAAGATCTACATCTTCAGTATTATTGTAGCGTTTTAGAAAATAAAAACCATATCCCAAAGCACCATGTAAGAAATCATAATTATTTTGTTTCAAGTTTAACTCCATCACAGAAATTAAAAAACCATCCATTTGAGACAGAAATGAATCAACCTCAAGTTCAATTATTCTTTTCTCACTTAAATGCTGCAACACCCAACAAAAACCTGCTATTCCATTACAATAAGTAGGTCTATTAAAACCATTATTTATTTTCCCTATTGCTAAATCAATCATTTCATACCCAATATCAAATTCAGTATTAGATTTAACTGTTTTTGAATATAAAAATTGAAAAAGTATTATACCAGATAGTCCTGAAAGAATTCCTAAATTTTCTATTTTTAAGTAATGTTCCTTAAGTTTTTCATTTATTTTTTTAATTAAGAGTAAATCCTTTTTTATTATTATTGATGATTCTTTCATAGCATCTTCTTTAATTATCACTTATAAAGAAATATTTATTTAAATTCTTGGTAATACGTAAAAAAATAAAACAATGTCTAAACTATTTCTAATGTTTAATTGATACGGATTATTTGTAAATTTCATAATACTAAAAAAAGCGCTAGAATTAAACCCTAGCGCTATTATTAAACAATAATTAGTCTAAGACGTACACTTCCAATTTGTAGTTTCACCATGACAACACCTCGTTATACGAGTTAGTGTAGTGTTCATGCTGTTACATTTTGTATCATCAGATTCTCCCGGCAGTGCCGGTACTTCATTACCACCTTTTACTGATTGTAATGAGCTAACAGTTAATTTATTCAAATTTAATTTTCCAAACATTAATTTTTTCATAATTATAATTTTAATCTATTTTAATTTCTTGAAGTATTTAAAGACTCTCAAGTTTTAAGTCTATTCTTCGAAAAATATTTTTTATTTGGTTTTTAATATTACTAATACTGGATTTGAATTTTCAGTAATGTTAGTTAGTTCTGGGATACCCAATTCATTTTTTTTGATAATTAAATCTTCTATTGAAGCCGAGCAAATTAATTCAGCATAATAATCAGTAAGGGGTACTATTTCTATATCGTTTATAAAAAGACCTTTTTTTAATGATGAAGTAGGCGAATGAGGAAATACTAGTTTTTTGTTATCCCAAACTAAAGTGGAAAATTCACTTTCCATTAAGCCATTTTGAACTTTAAAAAGAGTTATATCATCAAAAACTAACATGTTTTTTAACCTATAAAGTTGTTTCCATTTTTCTGCAAGAGAGAAATCAAAATCTTTTGGTTTAAATGCCAAATCTCCTAATTCCAAAGAACAAATACTATCTTTTTTAAGATCCGAATTAATACGATAAATTACGCTTCCAAATTCTTCTTTGTAGTATATGTTGTCATTCTTGAAATAAATATTATTAAAATAAGATATTCCAGTATGTCTGACTTTATTAGTTGTAAGGGTTTTTATATGAGAGCCGTCAAGAGAAGTCACTTTTATTAAGTCAACTGAATCTTTACCTTTAGGTTGAGCGATATCTGGTAAAATAAAAAACAGCCTATTTTTATTATCCAAAGCCATAACTTGATCATCTATATCATCTAAAGGTGTAGATTTTATAAAATTCCCATCCATACTATAGTGATAAATTTTGCCATACACATTTAAATATATTTCCTCATTAATTTCGTCAACGACGAAATCTATGAGATACGTATATTCTTCAGGTCCCTCGCCTTGTTTTCCTATTTTTCTGATAAATTTACCGTTGATATCAAATTGAAATAAGTTCATTGACAAATCATCGGAAACAAATATGTAATTTTTAGTTTTAACTACTTTGTTTAATTCTCCAATGAAGCATTTTTCATTTGTTTCTAGTGGAATGTATTTAATAGTATTGAAATATTTTTCAATTTCAAAAGAAGTGCTATTTTTTATTGCTTTCTCGACGTTTAACTCTTGAAAATTATTAACTATTTTTTGTTTACAACTTATACTCATAGTTAATAAAGAAAACAAAATGATTTTTTTCATAAAATTTTTTATTTAGACAATTATATAGTCCCAAAATAATTTGAGTATGACGATTTAATTTTAAAAAAAGAAAGGCACACAATATCTAAAACCGATCTTTTTCTTTTGCTAGCAATTGTTAAAAAGGTAGCGAACCTTAAAACATATAATAAATATATCATTTTTTTCTAACAGAGTATTGTGGTTTATAAATTTAACATTTCAATTTGTAAAAAATGCGGATAATGAGTATGATAGCAATCATAATCCGTAATTTCAATGTGATTTTAAAATTCAAACACATTGTGAATACATAAAATAAAAAGAATTCTTAAGTTAGCATTAAAATATAAAAGTGCTTAAACTAGAAAAAGTATCTTCATTTCAAATACTCATTATTTTTGTAGTAATGACATTTTTGGGTGTGTTTATTATTCCAAAATTATCGGTACGGTTAAACCCTAGCGAATCTTTACCAACAATTTCAGTGTCTTATAATTGGGTAAATGCATCTCCTTATACATTAGAAAAAAAAGTAACGGCTACATTAGAAGGTGGGTTTAGCTTAATAAAAGGGGTTTCTGATATTAATTCAAAATCTTCAAAAGGATCTGGCTATATTACTCTTGAATTTGACAAATATACAAATATTGACATTGCTAGGTTTGAGGTAGCAACTGTTATTCGCCAATTGTTTAATAAGTTCCCAAATAGAGTAAGCTACCCACAAATAAGCGTTAATAAACCCGATGATGACACGGAGCGCGCTTTTTTATCTTATAGTATTCACGCAAAACAAACACCTTTTGAAATTCAAAATACGGTAAAAAATGTTATTGAACCTCAAATAGGTGCTATTGAAGGAATAGATAAATCTACCGTTTATGGAGCGCAACCTAAGGAATATGTGATCCGTTATAAAAACCATTTACTTAAACAATTAAAAATTGAGAAACAAGCAATTATTACTGCTATTCAACAATATTATGCCAATGAAACACTTGGAGAAGTCAGTTATTATCATGAGTTTATAAACATAACTATTTCAAATAATAAAGAACTAGATTGGCATATTCCAATTAAAAAGATTGGTGACAGGATTTTATATGTTGATGATATTGCTGAAATTAATGAAATTGAACAAGAAGCACAAATCTATTACCGAGTTAACGGAAAAAATGCCATTACCCTGTCCATATATGCGTCGAAAAACGCCAATACTATTGTATTAGCAAAGCAAGTAAAACAGCGATTAACTGAAATTAAAAACCTACTACCTTTAGGTTATGAAATTACAGAAACCTATGATTCTACAGAATTTTTACAAAAAGAATTGAATAAAATTTATAAGCGTACCATTTATACGGTTATTATATTATTACTATTTATTTTAATAGCAAGTAGGAGCTTTAGATACTTGTTTGTAGTTATATGTAGCTTATCGGCTAATTTAGGTATTGCATTTCTATTGTATTTTGCTTTAGGCATTGAAATACAATTGTATTCTTTAGCAGGAATTACCATATCCTTAGGATTGATTATTGACAATGGAATTGTAATGATTGACCATATAAAAAAACAACATAACAAAAATGTTTTTATCCCAATTTTAGCATCAACATTAACTACAACTGGAGCCTTAGCAATTATTTATTTTTTAGATGACAGTTATAAGGTGAATTTAATGGATTTTGCTTGGGTTATTATTATAAATTTAGTTGTATCCCTTTTTATCGCGCTCTTCTTGATTCCTGCTTTACTTGAAAAAGTCAATATTAAAGTGAACAAACCAAAAAAATGGAGTTTAAAACTACAAAATTTCTTTTACCAAATTTATTACAAACTCACAGAAATACTAGTGCGTTATAAGAAATCAGCTATTGTAGTTATTATTTTTGTTTTTGGTATTCCTGTTTTTTTATTGCCACAGAAAATAATAAATGAAGAGGAGACTTTCTTTTCTAAATTATACAATACAACACTTGGAAACGAATGGTATTTAGAAAATGTAAGACCTCATTTAGACGGTTATTTAGGTGGTAGTTTTCGATTGTTTAACTATTATGTTTTTGAAAATGCTTATTATGGTAGAAATGAAGAAACAAAATTGTTTGTAAGGGCTTCCATGGAAAAGGGAGCAACAGTACACCAAATGAATGAAGCATTTTTAGAAATAGAGAATTATTTAAACCAATTTAGTGAGGTAAAGCAGTACGTTTCCAGAGTGTATAATGGTTATAATGCCCAAATAGAAATAACTTTTAAAGAACAATATGAAGATTCTTCATTTCCTTTCATTTTAAAATCAAGATTGATACGGAAAGTTATTGATTTGGGTGGAATGGAATGGAGTGTTTCAGGAGTTGGACAAGGATTTTACAATGGAGGTGGGGTAAACGAACCTATAAATTTTACAGTGGAGGCTAAAGGTTACAATTATGAAATTTTAAATGATTGGGCAGATACTTTAAAGGTAGGATTAGAAAAACATCCAAGAATTCAGAAAGTACTTGTGACGGAAAACTCCTATCGAACTCGGAAACCTTCTGTGGAATATAAATTTGAGCTGGATAAGGAAAAATTGGCATTGTTAAACACCAGTCCTTCACGAGTTTTTAATGAATTAAAAACTCTAACGTTATCGAAACAATCAGATATTTCATTGAATATAAAGGGGCAATATATGCCTATTCGCTTGGAATCTGAAAATTCAATCAATTATGACATTTGGAAAATTAAAAATGCTCCCATTGACAGTTTAACGAGGCCGCTAAATTTAAAAGAAATAGCTACTATTACGGAAGAAAGAGAAGCTGAAAATATCTATAAGGAAAATCAAGAATACATTAGATTGGTACAGTTTCAATATACTGGATCAGCCAAATTCGGAGCAAAATATTTAGATGAGCAATTAGAAGTATTAAAAAATAAACTGCCATTGGGATATCAATTTGAAAGAAATAGTAATAGATGGTTTTTAAATGATGATAAAAATAATAATTACACTTTTTTATTGGTGTTAGTTCTAAGTATCATCTATTTTATTTGCGCTATGTTATTTGAAAGTTTTAAACAACCTTTTATCATTTTAAGTGTAGTTCCAATTTCATTTATAGGTGTGTTTTTAACCTTCTATTTGTTTGACTTTAATTTTGACCAAGGTGGTCTTGCTAGTTTTGTTTTGTTAAGTGGAATTACTGTTAATTCCTCTATTTTTATTATTAATGGGTTTAATAAGTTGCTAAAATCAAAACCCAATGAGGAAAAATTAATCTTGTATATGGAAGCTTTTAAGCAAAAAATATTTCCAATTATTTTAACTATTATTTCTACAATATTAGGTTTTATTCCTTTTGTTATGGATGGTCAAAATGAAGTCTTTTGGTTTGCAATGGGAGTGGGAACTATTGGTGGCTTACTTTTTTCTTTACTAGGAATATTAATCTATCTACCGCTATTTACGCTAAAAAGAGTTAATTAAAAAAACGTTTTTTAGAGAACACATAAATCATTTTTCCTTGAATATAACTTTCAGGAACAAAACCAAAAACTCTAGAATCGGCTGAATTGTGTCGGTTATCGCCCATCAAAAAATAATAATCGTTTTTGAATGTGTAGTTTTCGGAATAACTTTCATTAATTTCTAAATCTGAGTTTTCAAATTTTAGAATCAACTTCATATAAGTATTACTATTTTCTTCATTTAAAAGGATTTTCATTCCTTTTTTTGGAATCAACAATTCCCCATAATTATCTCTTGTCCAAACGCCTTGTTTAGATTCAGGAAAAATTGATAAACTCTTCTCAGGTGTAGTTTTGTTTTGTCTTTCTAAATTGATTCTTTCTTCTTCTGAAAGCTCTTTAAATTCCTGAATAGAATAATTGGCAACAGTCGCAAACCTATTTTCTTTTTTACTTAAATAATTGAAACTAAAATTTTCTTGCTCTTTTAATTCAACTGAATTAACGAATACTTTTGTATTACTTATTTTAAGAGTTTCTCCTGGCAGCCCAATTATTCGTTTAATTAAATATTTATTAGTGTTATCTACTGCTTTAAAAACAGCAATGTCTTCTCTTTTAAAATTTTCAAAGCCTTTTAAAGAAGTGTATAAATCATTTTCTTGGCTATCGTCTTTAAAAGAAAATAATCCTCCAATTACCGGAGTATTCCTTAAATGTTTCGGAATCTTAACACCGTATTTAATTTTATTAATTAATACATAATCACTTGGAAATAATGTTCGTTCCATAGAACTTGAAGGAACAAAGTAAACATCGAAAAGGAATGTTCTAATAAATATTGCAAGCGCTATTGGAATTAAAACGAAAAAGCAATACTTAAGAATAAGTTCAAGTTTTTTGGTATAAATAATTTTAAGAATTTCTTAAAAAAACCAAATGTAAAAAAATCAAGTATGATTAATAATATGATGGTTATCGCAAATATTTTAGTCCAAATATAAAATGCAACAATTGTTAATAAGAATACAATTCCAAATAAAATTTTAATAAGTTTTATAGATTTTTTCATGCGCCTCAAAAGTAATATAATTTTTTATTGAATAATCATTATTTAAATTGGATTTTAATCAAAAAAAATGATGAAATTTAAACAATGCAAATATATTAAGTGAAAAAAGCTAATATAATGAATAGGACTTTGGTTAAATGGTTGGATAAAAGATTATTTTCTATTAAATTCTTTTAAGAATTCGTATTTTTGTTTCGATAACGCCCCAAGAGGGGGAGCAAAATACGAAGCCTGTATTTTATGCAGGCTTTTTTGTAAAATAAACCTACGTTTTACTAATTTATGAAATATAGTGTCTTAGCTTTTTTTATGTTTTTTTCTTCAGTTATGTTATGTCAAGAAATTGGTAGTATTGAAGA
>Ga0193951_1000327_pt1 | contig 22342 bp, 24 predicted proteins | sample BB_2_MG_FD_140370 | JGI IMG/M metagenome (GOLD analysis project Ga0193951, IMG submission 140370) | Microbial mat bacterial communities from the Broadkill River, Lewes, Delaware, United States - BB_2_MG | ecosystem: Environmental > Aquatic > Freshwater > River > Microbial mats | place: USA...
AATCAAACTTTCATTCTTAATACTCAATTATTCATTTTAAAGAATTTCTTTTTTTAAATTAACTTCCAAATATTTTCAATCATATATTATTAAAGTAGTCAAAGCACCAATAGTCTTTGAAATCCACATTAAATTATAAGGGGTAAAAATCACACTAGAACCAAAAGAGATAATAGTTTCTACACAACAACCATCAATACTAAACAGACTATTACATAACTTTATATGTAAAGAGAAAAGAGGTGTATTATGAAAATGAATGATTTTGATATACAACAACAAACAAATAACTTTTTACAAAACTTAGACTATGAAGAGTGGCAAAGGGATAATAATCCACAGCTTAATGATATGAAAAAAGTATTTTGTAAAGCTACTGTTTTAAAAAACTGTAAAACACCACTCAATAACTTACACTACAATAATCTACAAGGAGCATAAAACAATGTTACCACTAGGACAAATACTTACTATTGCAATAGCAGTAGGTACAGTAATAAAAGAAAATTTAGAGGAAAAATAAAGTTTTAGCCATAGGCTTTTAACAAATGATATAAATATAAAAAAGGATATTCAAATGTCAAAAAATCCATTAACAAACGAACAACTAAAACAAGTAGCACCATCAATCTTTTCTGAAGCACCTATTGAGGGTGTTTCAGATAAATATGCCTTTGTTCCAACACATTCAATACTTGATACATTTAGAGATGCAGGATACTATCCAATTATGGCAAGTGAGAGTAAAGTAAGAAACTCTGAAAACCAAGGCTATCAAAAACACATTATTCAGTTTAGAAGTGTAGATAATATTCTAAGACCAAATTCAAATGAAGAGTATGCTGATATAGTACTTACCAATTCACATAATAGAACATCATCATTTATAGTTGATTTAGCTTTCTTTAGAATCATATGTTCTAACATGCTTGTTGTACCAAGCCAGAGCTTTGTACACCACTCTATTATGCATAAAGGCTTTAACCTTTCAAAGGTTAATAATGCAATTAGTGAAGTAGTTTCATATATGCCAAAAATGAAAGAACAAATTGAAAGCTTTAAATGTATTTCTTTATCTTCATTAGAACAACATTCACTAGCTAGTGCTGCTATTGATATTAGATTTGATAGAAAGCTGCATGAAGTGTCTTCAAATGAACTTCTAATAGTAAATAGAGAAGAAGATGAGGATAACTCTTTATGGACAGTATTTAATCGTATTCAAGAAGCAATTATAAGAGGTGGAATAAAAGGAAAAAATAAACATACAGGTAAAAGTTTTACTTCTAAAGCTATTACAGCAATCGATGCTAATTTAAAGCTTAATAAAGAGCTGTTTACTACTGTTCAGAATATGGCAATGCTAAAGTCACAAGACTATGCAATGGCTGCATAAGGAGTATGTTATGAAAATTAAAAAGTATAGACTTCAAACAGAAATGGAAAATCTAAAAGTAGGAAGTGAAAAATGGTTTAAAGATTATCTAAAAGAGTTACTAGAATCAGATAAACCATACTATGAGAAAGCAGATTATATTGCTTACTGTGTTAATCAAATACAAACAAAGATAGATTATGTATCTTCTGAAATTAAACATCTTCAAGAAGTTAAAAAGTCTTTAGCCTCTTCAAAAGAATTAGCTATGGAAGTAACTGCATCTGTTTTAGCTGAATATGGAATTGATAAGATTGAAGGAGTAAATATCTCTTCAATTACAGTAACTGCTTCAACTACAAAAAGTAAAGATGTAATTAACTTTAAAGATGAGAATAAAATCATGGGACTAGGATATGTAAAATTCTTAGTTGATGAAGAGGCTGTAGAAAAAGCTTTAAAAAACAATGAATCACAAGAACTAAAAGAGCTTGTAGATATTGTAACTATCAAAGAGACAAGTCCTTCTAAGATTAAAATCAATAATAAAAGAAATCAATCAAACAATGAAGTAAAAATAGAAAAACAAGTAGCATAAGGAGAAAGCTATGTTTAATGATAAACAAATAAAGACATTAGAAAATGAGTTAGACTCTTCTAGAATTAAAACAAGAGAAAAAGGAAACATCAACCTCTCTTATTTAGAGGGGTTTGATGTAATTGAAACTGCAAATAATGTATTTGGTTTTGGTAATTGGTCTTATACTGTATCAAAACTAGAACAAGTATCTCAAGAAACAAATGTCAATCAAAACTATGTAGTATGCTATAAAGCAGTTCTTAGAGTACTAGTTTATAATAATACGCATACTATCAATGTAAATAGAGAAGATGTAGGGTTTGGAAGTGGAATTGCTAAGACTTTAGCAGATGCCCATGAGAATGGAGCAAAAGAAGCTATTACTGATGCATTAAAAAGAGCACTAAGGTCTTTTGGAAATCAGTTTGGTAACTCACTATACGATAAGAGTAGAAATCATAATAACCAAAATCAAACAAACCAACAAAACAAACAAGTAAGCCCTAATCAACAAACTCCACCTTCAAACAATCAAAATCAAAGAAATACTAATCAAGGGTTTAACCAATATGAGTATCAATCACTTTACAATTTAGGATTAAATATCATTGAACAAAATGGCTTCTTACTAGTTGTAGGTGATGATATTTTTGCTAAGAAGGATTCAATTAAAGCTTGTGGCTTTAGATGGGATGGGAACTCTAAGCAATGGTATAAATCACTAGAACAAGGAGCTGCATAATATGACATTAGAGAGAATATATCATAAGAAATATAGAGGAAGCATCTAAAAAGATACTCCTCTTTTAAAAGCTTTTATTCGTGTATTTACAATTCTTTAACTCTGAGTGAATGATATGTAAATCTATAAATAGTCTTATATACCCTTCACTTCAATTAGACCAATAACGTATTTCTAACATATATTGTTGACTATTCTCATCCTCAAAAAGGTAATGTACACTGCCATATTGTTTTAATTTTTTCTCTCTTTCTTTATCTACTTGTTCTTCCGTCATTGTCGATTCATATGAATATGTTAGTTTATAAATTGCATCTTCTGTTTCACAATTATATGCTTCAGTAGTTGTCTTAAAGCGACTATCCTTATGCATACTACTATGTTTAAACGCACAACCTGTAAATATAACCATACTAATAACTATTAACAAAACCTGATACATAATATACCCTTCATGTTTATCTTAAATCTGTCAATATAAAGACACAAATCACTAATATTAGAATCAATATTAAAGACTTAAACCATGAGCTACTCCAAGCATATGTCCAAAAGCCAATTTTAAATTCACTTGAAAACTTTATCGGAAAACAAAACTTAACAATTTCCCAAATTAAGATGCACATTAAAAGCAATATAGTGAGATTTAAGATCATTTGTAATCCTTCTAATCTTCTTGAGACTTATAAGACTCAATCATCATCCCTTTATCATAGGTACCATTTTCAATCAACTTTTTGTTTCGATTATAATAACCTTGTGACTTTTGAATATTAACCTTATTTCTGTAATCTTTATTAGTGTCATAAGAATTCTTTTCTTCAAGAATTTTAATTAACAGCGGCAATAGGTCACAAGCCATTATAATCATAATGGTTATTAAAACTGATACTTTTATGAGATGTTTTTCATTTACCATCGTCATCAAGGCATCAAGCTTTGTTACAAAGTCATAACTTTGATTTCGTTTAACTTCCATGACTTTTGCAAGTGCTTTTTGTTCTTTTCTTTCTAGAAGTTCTTGATACTTTTGTTCACTTACTAAAAGTTGATTTGATTTAATTTGTCTTTGTTTTTCAAATAACTCAATTTTCTCTTCAACTTGTCTTTGTTGTTTCTTAAAGGATTCACAGTTAGGACCACATTTAGCTTGTTTATTACCATAACCATTTCCAGTTTCTTCATTATGCACTTTTTGTACAAAAATTGATCGTTCATTTTCATAATTATTAATCTTATTATCTAATGCACTAATATCTTTGCGAAGTAATTTAATACTAGATAATAAAGGAATTTTTTCATTCTTTACTTTCTTTTCCACATACTCAGCTGTTTGAAGCATGTTTTGTCTTAAATAATCAGTAATATTTTGATTAAATAAGGCCATGAGAATTGGTATAGAAAAGACAAAAGAAAAAAGAAATGAAATGGGTACTCTAAAGAACACAAGAACTATACTGTTTGATGCGAGCATAGAGATATTAAATATGGTTACAAGGCCACTAAAAAGTAAAGCACCTACAAAAATAAAGACATACTCAAAAAATGTAATATGACTTTCCCCTAAAACATTATGTTCTTCCATTAAAAATGAAATCAAATGAAATGCACCAATGAAAATGAATAAGGCAACACCAATATTCATCAAGCCAAAACGTTTTCTAACAGACTGCAAATACTCAGGTGAATCTGAAATAATAACTCGATCCGTTCCTGAGAATTTATATAAGATATTGTTTAAATCATACATGTTAATCTCCTTTAATGATTTATAATATTATGACTGTTGTTTATTGGAAGACATTGGAAGTTGAAGAGTTTTAAGAAGATATCTCAATTATTTCCAGAGCTGATTTTTTATCATTTTTTGCATAAATTTCATATTTCGATTTGAAAAGAGGAAGTATTATTTCACCTCTTTCTTGTACTTGTTTTAGATTAAATTTTTTATAACCTCCTTTATAACTCTCATGATATGTAGTTAATAAAACTTCATTTGCATTCTCAATATCCCAAGATAATATTCCAATGTCTTTTTCTTCTTTGTATTTCATCTTGATTTTAGGGGGAAATGCACCTTTTTTTTCACTTTGAATTACATCAAAAAGTACACTTTCCCATTCATCTAAGTTTGGTCTGAGGTTAGGATCAAAACTCCCCTGATCTAAACATTTCTGAAACAAGTTTTGTAACTGTACATCTAACAATTTATAGTTGTTATGAGGGCTAGTTGGATGATAAGAAATATTGTGTTTTTCTTTTCCATGGACAAATAATCCATTTTTCAATAATTCCTCTTGAGTATGTAAATTCTTATAATATGCAGAAAAAGGATTTACTCCAATTAAGATGCAATAAACTATACTCCCCAAAATGAAATAGTCCCAGTTCTTATTTACAGGTTCATTTTTATAATCAATAATTGAATTTTCTCGAGGTACATATTCACGAGTAACTACGTCAGCAGGATAAAATACTTTATTGGTATTGATTTGAATACTATCCAGATCAATTAGGGAGATATCACCTTTTTTAGATACTAAAATATTATCTGGTTTTAGATCAACCAATACAACATCATCTGTCCCATGTAATAATTTGATTGCTTTAACAACATTGTAACTAATAATAAGTCTGTTTAAAAAAACTACATCTTTATCTTTAGTCGAACTTAGATTTAGGTTATCCCAAGAACTATCAACATCATTTAGTAATAACTTAATTAATGAAACCTTATCTTTAACATAGGGCATTACATATCCAATAAACTCATTATTACAATATATTGTATCAATTGGTAAAATCAAGACATCATTTAACTTTCTTGTACTAACCTTTGAAATTAAATGTTTTGTCATATACTTTAACTTGGTTTCTTTTGTCATCATTTTCTTTTTAAACTTAGCACTACTCTTTTTTCTATATATTTTGGCAACACAGTTTTTATACTGACTAGGTTGAAGAATCTGATAAATATCTGCTTCTCCACCCTTATCAAGTTTTTTACTTGATAAAACTAATGTTTTTCCTAATGAAGTTTTATATTTTCTCATCATAAACTCCAATAACCATTGTTTTATCATCTTTTTCTAATTCTAATTCAGGAGTACCATTCATTAAAAACTTCTCAAACTCAGATTCAAGTTCTTCTTGACTTTTTTTAGACTCTTTAATATAGTTAATTAAAGGATTGAAAAATCCCTCAAAAGGCAAGTTCTTATCATATATCTTTTTTGATACTACATCCTCTTGTAAACATTCAAAAGCAACATCTTCTACTCCATCACTCAACGAAAAAATGCTTTTAAACTCTCCTTCATAAAGATAAGCTCTGACATTATTCTGTAAATTATCGCTAGTAATAAATACAGTTTGACCTACTTCTTCTCCATGATAAGGAGAAATAGAACTATACCACTCATTTTTATTACTTAAATATCCTGCACGTCCATCTCCAATATTTAATGCTAAGAGCTTATTTGGACTGCAAATATTAATAATAACAGTCGAAGCCAAAGATTTTATATTCAATTTAAACCTGTTAGAAACCTTATAGAAATAAGAACGAAGTTCTTCCATTAGAAAAAGTACATCCTTTTTCCATTTTTCTTCAGTAATAGAGAGAAGTTCATTATCATTAAGATATTTTTTAATAATTTGCATTCCCACTTTTGTGACAATTCGTGCTCCAATTTTAGAGTGAGAATAACTTCCTGCCCCATCAGCAACTATTGTAATAACAATGTCTTCATTAAAAAAATCATAGGCAAAAGAGTCTTGACACTCTTTATGCCCATTACCTTTAGAAGAAGCTGCGATAAGTTTCCATTTACCCATAACTCTAACCTACATGAGCTGTTTGAATAAAAGGATTATTATCTTCATCTGGCGTCATATCAACTTCTTCATTATCCCCAGATTTAGAAAGTGCATCGATACTAGAACTAAGCCATGTAAAAAAAGTTGCTAAACTATCTACCCCTGCAATTTTTGCAACAATTGAAGTTTCTCCTTTAATTGAATTTAACTCATCCATATTTGCATCAGCAACTCCAAATCCCATAAATTGAAACTTTTTATTTTTTTCAGCATTTTTAATTAGTTCACCAAGTCGTGTTACAGATTGATTTTCCCCATATGTCTGACCATCAGTAAGTAAAATAATATATGGTCGATAGTAGGGAATTTTGTTAGCTTTGTAATATGCTTTTCTTTCCTCTACCAATTCTGAAGCCTTAATCATCGCACTTTCGGTGTGTGTTAAGCCACCTGCATAAAGTGTAGGCATATCAACATTTGTTTGAACTGTTGCAAACTCACGAACAACATCAATATTATTGTCATAAGCAATAATTGAAAGTTCTACTCTTACTTTTGAGATGCTGTCTGCTGACATATTTTCAGCAAATGCTACAATCCCTTTATTTACTTCATTAATCGGTTCACCTGCCATACTACCTGAACGGTCTAATACAAAAACCACTGGACATTTTTGCTGAAAATTCTCAGCTGTTTCTACTCTTAATTTTTCCATAATATACTCCTTCGTTTTGTGATGGTGTAAGCATGACATTATTTCATTGGAGGTTATTGGAATAAATAGTATTTATTAGTTATAGCTAAAACACTTTTTTAGTCAATAATATTTCATAAAATTAAGAATTAAATAAGTAAAATATAATTATTTAATTAAAGGTAACAATTAGTGGAACAGTATAAGTATGATGTTTTTATTTCTTATTCTCATGCAGATAAAAAATATGGAAATTGGCTTTTTAAAAGTCTTCGTCGATATAAAGTTCCAAAACAACTTGTTGGTAAAAAGAATTCTCGAAGTGAAATTATACCAAATAAATTTTCTAAAATTTTTAGAGATAAAAATAGTACTCCCGCACACTCAAATTTACCTAAACTTATTCAAAATGCACTATCTCAGTCTAAATACTTAATTGTTATTTGTTCTCCTAATTCAAGAAGTTCAGAATGGGTAAATGAAGAAATTAAACTTTTTAAGAAAATTCATGGAGAAGAGAAAGTTTTAGCTCTTATTGTAGATGGAGTAGCTAATGCATCTTTTAATGAAAGTATTGATAACGCTCTAGAGTCTTTTCCAAAAGCATTGCAATATAAAATTAATATACATGGAGAATTAACAACTGAACGTACGGACCCACTTGCTGCAAATATCAATGAAGATGATGAAAGTTACTCAAAAATTGAAAAGTTTATAGAAAAATTTTTACTATTATCGAATAAGGGCGAAACAAAGGCAAAAATTAAATTGATTGGAGGACTTTTAGGATTAGAAGACTTAGAATCTCTTTATAATGAAGAATTAGAAAGAGAGAAACGTCAAAATATCTTTTTTTTGGTAGCTTTTTTATTTGTTTGTTTTTTATTATGTTTTAGTTTATATCAATGGAGTGAAGCTAAAAAAAGATTTATGGAATCAGAATATAACCTAGGGACAGCTTTATATGAAAAAGCTAACTATTTTGTAGAAAGCCATAAATATGAAGAAGCAATTTTACTGTATTATGAAGCTCTTAATAAAATTAAGAATAATAACTTGACATTAAAAAGAAGCATAGAGAATAAAATACCAACATTAAACTCTTACCTCTTATTAAGAAAGAAATTCAATTTGAAAATAAAAGACATAAATTATAATACAAAAAACCATAATATAAATATTTTAACTGAAAATAAAATATATTCCTACAACACAAATGAAAAAAAATTACTTGAAAAACACTCCTTTAAAAATAATGAATATACAAATTTCTTAAGTAGTAATTTAATTTATTCATGTTATCAAGATCAACTAAGAATCAAACTTCTCTCAACTAAAGAAAAAAACTATAATTTAGATAATATTAATTGTTTTACCCCCATAAGATTTAATGAAAAAAGTTCTGAAATATATTATGAACATAACCATAAAATCACCAAAATTAACGTTAATACAGGAATAATTACTAATCTACAAAAAAGGAATTTTTATTTTGATTCATTTGATATTTTAGAGCATAATAAAATATTACTTTATGGTAGGGGAAAATTCTTAATATTGGGTTCTAATACTAATGAAATGGTTTTTAATTTAGATGAAGAATCTTATCTTATAAAATATGCTGGAAGTTCTAAGAAAGGCAAAGTTCTTATAAGCTTACACAATAATGAAGGTTTTGAAAAATCAAAAATTTCAATATATGACATTAAAAATAATCAAAAGATTTTTGAGACTTTAATAGCAGAAAAAATTTACTCAAGTGAAATATTATTATCTAAAGATGAAAGATATTTAGCTATAAATTTAACATCTCAATCTAAAATTCTTCTTATTGATATTAATACAAAAGAAGAATTTCATATTGGCTTATCAAATATAGATCATATGAAATTTTCGGATGAATATTTAATTGTAACTTCTAATAATAGTGTGAGTATTTATAATCCTTTTAAGAAAAAAGTCAAAAGGATAACTAGTAATGAAATACTAACAAAAGTAGATATTAATAATAATGCTACGAAATACTTAACATCTTCATCTTCAGAAATAAATATTTATGATTCATATAGTCATAATTTAATCAAAAAAATAGATTTAGGAAATAAAAGCATTTATATAAAAGAAGTATACTTTATAAAAAATAATTCTAAATTATTGGTTATTGATGAAAACAATCATCTTTTAATTTGGGATATTATCAAAGAACAAGAACAATATAATATAAAACTCTCATACAAATTTGATTCTTCAGATGTTAAATACTTAATGTTTGATGAGAAAAATAATAGCTTATATTCTGATTCAATAAATGGGAAAGTAGAAGTCTCTCCAAAATATAGAAATGTAGTAAAAAACCATTTTACAACTTTTACTTATGACAAAATCATTGAATCAGAAACAACTAATGTTATTATATATAAAGATAATAAGCTGTTATTACAAAAAATATTAGAAGGCCAACATATTATGGGTATTAAACTTTCTTCAACAAGAAGGTTCTTAGCATACTGGAATCACAATACTTTATTTTTATGGGATATCAAAATGAATAAATTGATTCAATATAACATTCCATGGTTTTTCAAGGATTTTAATTTTTCTGGAAATGATGAAAAATGTATTGGTATCACAGAAAATGGTATGATAATTATGTTTGATATAAAATCATATCTTAATGATTTTTCAGCAACAAATGTTCAAGAACATATAAAAAGAATCAAGCAAAAATTTCATTGATTTGAATTATTTTAATAATATTAAACTTATCAAAAATACATAATCAATCTTACAAGTATGCAACTTGTTATTGAATATTAAGCTCTAAATATTATTTTAGAAGTTTATTTTTGTACTTTCAATTAACTTTTCATAATCATATATTATAAAATGAAGTAAAGGCTATGGTCTAAAAAAATATTAAAAAAGGAGATACGATGAGTTGGTGATTTGGAGGAAACAATAATTGTTTCTATAATAGAAATCCAATTTTACGTTACTAAATGTGATTGTTCTGAAAAAAGATAATCGAACAAACTAAAAGGAAGGCCAGTTATTACTATTTGGCCTTCCTTTAACTAAAATCTCTTAAATCAATTTTTTCTAAATCATAATCTACATCTTGAAAAGTCTCTATTATATTCGAAAGTTCAAGAGTCAATTCATCTTTCAACTTATCTTCATGATCTTTATACATTTTTAGAAAAAACTCAAATTGTCTTAATGTTCTTTTAATTAAATCTCTTGATATTTTATTCTCTATATAATACTGAACAAGTTTGTAAATATTATTTCTAATATGTGGACTTGTTAATATCTGAAACTCTACATCAGTGATATAGGCATAATGTTTTAACTTCTCATTATTTCTATCATTTAAAATACTCTTTTGCGAATATTTATAAATTTTTTTAACATCAATGTCTATAGAATGTTCAATGTTTTCTATGGAGTTATAAACTTTTACTAAATATGCCATGTTTATACCAGGGTAATAATGATAAGAATCATTTAGATAAAAAACTTCTTTATAGAGTTCTATCATTTTCTTTAAATCTTGGTCGAGATTTTGATTTGCTTCATTTAAAAATATGAATCGCCTCACATTTGAAAGAAAAGAAGTATATTTATCTATATCTGTTTCATTTGTCAATCTTCCAATATTGTCATTTAAACCTTGTAGCATTTCATATGCTTCTTGATATCTTTTACACTCATTGGAACCTAAAGAGTGTGCTACAACCTCTTTAACCTGCATGTTTTCTCTTAATTCTCTAGAAAATTCGTATTCTAACTCATCAATAATTAAACTGTAAAAGCCTCTATCATAATATATTTTTACTAATTTAAAAAGTAATTTTTGAGAATAAGTAGATTTCTTTTTGACTAATACTTTTTTAATTTCTTCCTGTGATAATTGTCTATGCTCTTCTATAAGTTTTATCTCATCTGGACTTAATTCTTTAGTAATATTACTTTTTGTAAATTCAGGTAATAGATTATCTAAATTCAAAGTTGATTTCTTATTATCTAATCCATCTCGAATGTACCTCTGTACATCAACCTCATCACTAGTTATCCAAACCTTCGGATCAATTCCTAAATGATTACAAATCGTTTCTTTTATATCAAAATAATCTATTTCAAATGTCTCAATTTGACATTTTGATTTATTTACATGCATTGTCTTATTCTTACTTGACTTGTCAAAAGGCATGTTTCCACAACTAATTGTAGGCATGGCCATTTTTTCGTAACCACACTCATTCATGTATTTTTCTATTTCTGAATGATATGCTTCTTTAGACGTAAATGGTAACTCTGTGTATTCCACCTTATCACGATTATATAAATAGATTTTCAACTCATTATCATCAGCATAAAGAATATACAAAAAATCATTTTCTACAACATCTATTTTTGATATAACTTTTTTATATAACGGTGCTTTTTGTATATATTGTTTATAGGTAGAACTTAATTCATTAATTTTATTCTGGAGTACTCTTAAATCTTCATATTGATGTACTTCAATATTAGCTTTGAACTTTGAAATTTCAATATTGCTTTCCTTTACAAACCATGTACCATTTTTTGTAAAAGGAGACTTTAATTTTCTTTTATTATAAACGTTTTGTGATAAACCTGTCAATATCGTAAATAGTTCATGATACGGTCTATTATCATCCCAAAGATCTCGATTAATTAACTCATCACGTAAAAGTTGTAATACACGGCTATTTTTCATAATTATCCCATTTAATAATATTAGATAATTATATTATTATAAAAATTAAATATCTCTGCTTAACAGGATATGAGTATATTCTTTTTTACTCTTACATATAAGTTTGACTGTTTCTGACGTTCCCCCTAATTTATTATTAAAAGTTCCATCCCATAAAACTATAAATTCATCACATTCCTGAACGATTTGTTTACTCAAAGCAATATACTGTTCACATTTTAGTTCTTTATAATTCTTTACTGATTTTTGAGGAATCACATTAATCTCTTTTGCTTCTTGCAATAACTTTTGAAACTTCTTCATTGATTTAAATGAAAAGTCAAATACATAAACTTCTGGAGGCATTGGTAAAAAAGCTATAAAAGGGATGTTAAGCTTCTTTGCAACATTAACTACTAGTCTGTCTGCTCCATCAGCTAAAGGACTTACTATCAAAAGATTACTATTAAATATGTGTTTTTTTTTCAAAAATTCATATACTTTATTTTTGTATATTTTAAGCTCATCTTTTTTTATATTCCTATGTCCAATAACTCCTATTTTATACATTATCTACCTTCTTTAACATATAAACCAAGTAAACTTTACTTGGTTTATTTTTTTATAACGTATCATTTTAATATATTACTATTTTTTTAATACATTTGCAGTTTGATTTTTTACTGTTTCTTTTACAGCATTTATTTTTGGATTACCTGTAGAGGTACTCTTTCCAACTTTTTTATCTTGTTTTTCTCTTCCATCCATTATGTTTAAGTTTTTCATTTTTTATCCTTTTTATTTACTTTAAGAACAAGGGTAGCATTAATAACTACCCTTATTTTGACTATCTTTTATGCCGTGATACATCTGTAGTCTTTTTACTAGCTTCATATCTAGCACTACTATTTTTTCATGACCCAGATTTTGTCGAATATGCTTTATCTGAGTTTAAAGTTGCTTCAACTTTTGCTCTTGTTTCTGCAACTCTTCTTCCTGCCTGATTTTTGTCACTTCTTGCCATTTCTTCTCCTTATATATTAAAATATATGAGTTCTGTAACTCATAAGAGTATTATTACTCAGATTTATTGGAAACTATTGGAATATTTATAATAAATTTAGTTAATCATCCTTCGTAAATAAATGATGCTCTTTCCTCACATACACCGCTACCAGAACATTTAGAACATGTTTTTTTTCTTTCATAGCTTACACTTGATCTAAAAAAACTTTTTTCCCAGTATGTTTCTTTGCCTTTACCGTTACATCTCATGCATTTATTTTGATAAATTTCAACTAGTTTTTTGCCAGTGCCTCCACAAGCATAACACTCTTCTTTAAACTTTCTTTCTTTACAATATTTACCAAAAAAACCATTACCATAACTTGTTTCTATATAGGTATTCTTACCTTCACCATTACAAACTTGACATTTTTCGTTTAAAACGTCAAATTTTTTTCTAACGTAACCTGTTCCCTTTTTTAAATCACCATAAGCTTCTGCACCTCCTCCACCACAAGTTTCACACCCAAAAACTGTTATTATATGATCATAATCGCGATCAGTATATTCTCCCTTACCACCACATTCTGGACACTTTATTTTCAATATTTTTGTTTTCATAAAAACTCCTTAAATTTAGTATGTAAGAATTTCTAAATTCATTCTATTATTGTCCTCAATATTTATTGGAGACTATTGGAGTTTAAGTTTTATAATACTAAAACAATAATATTCATTAACATTTTGTAAGGAGTTCTCCGTAAGTATTTATAATAAGTGAAAGTAAAAAGAATTGTATTTTATTATTTTTAGATACTAGAGTTTAAAATAAAGAATTATTGAATGGTAATAGTCTTTTTTGAAAGTAACTAGAGATAAATAGTTATTTGAAGAAAATAAATTATAATATTGTTGAAGTTTTCTAAATTCTTAAATATTTTTGAATTATGAGTTTTATTAAATAAAAGATAATATAATTAAATATTATTATTCTTTATTTACTATTCATAATAAAATATATTTTCAAATATTTTTTTTCAAAATATTTAAATCTTATTGATGCCATTTTCTTTTGTTCTTTAAACTCTAAAGTTACTTTTTTATTTTCAATTGATTTATAAAACTCTTTAAGAGTATTTTTTATTTCATTTGCTAACTCTTTTGAAATGATTTGTTTTTGTTCAATTGAGTTTTGATTTACTAATTTAAAATCTTTATAAATTCCATCATTATAAAAAATAGAATAAGCTTTTATAAGTTGAATAAGATTAACTTTGAAGTTGCTTTTTTCTAGTTCTTCTGTTTTAAGACTAGCTAATCTTTTAAATGACAACTCTCTATCTAGATTTCTATCTGAGAATAAGCCTTTTAGATATACTAACTGCTCTAAAAGTTGTTCTTTATTTAAATCATCATTATTTAGTGTTTTTTTGAAGGGTTCATATAAAAAGTCAATATTAAAAAGAAAATGATTAATTGTTGAAGTTAAAAAAGGAATCTCTTTTACTTTAATACTCATAGGATTATATCTGTTTGAACTTGCAACAGAATCTATATATCCAGTATCTAAATTTAGAACTACACTTGCTACTTCATAAGCATCTAAATCTTTTTTTAATTTATCTACTTCTTCTTCAAGTTTTATTTGATTATCTAAATTAATATTAAGAACTATATCTTTACCTAAATTTAGTTCTTTATTAAAGTGACCTTCTATTCCTTGAATACCTTTTCTAGTTGTTAATCCATCTTTTTCATATTTATGTGTATAACCTATAATTGGTGTTAAGAAGTCTGTTTTAGGATAAATCCTTTTATCTCCAGTAAGTTGAGTGATTATTGGTTTATAATAGATAGTTTTACCATTAGAATCTTTTTTAGTGTAGTTTTTATATTTAAAAGCAATTCGATCAATTTTATTTGCATCTTCTTTTGTTAAAGAGTAAGAAAAAGGTATATATGAAGAATCATAATTTTTTAACTTTTCTTTATCAATTTTAACAATACCTTTTACTTCATTGGAAAAAGATATAAAATCCTTCAGTGAAATATCTTGTAAAATCATAAGTTTATAGTATGGTTTATTATAAGCTAAAACTGTTCCATCATTTAGTTTTATATCACCACGAGTTTTAACTGTAGCAATATCAATATTTATTTGATCTTTTTTTATAGTTGAGTTGTTTGAAATTGATTCAGAGTTAGAAGTATTTATACCTAATTTATCTAGTGTTAAAACAGCAAAAGTCTCTAGCCTTTTTATTAAATGTGGCTTTGTAATAAAAATTGTAGATAAAATTAATATCAATAATAAAAATACAATGATTTTAAAGTTGGCAAGTTTCATATTTCTTCTTTAAAAAAAATTATAATAATACTAACTTTTTTATACTTAAATAAATTATAAATAGTGTTGTTTTAAATATTAATTGAAAGACTATTTATTAGTTTAAATAAGATCCCTAACTTTGTATATAAATTAAATCTAAAAATATCTGTATATAAACAAGATGAATATTTTTATGCATAGGTATTCTTTGTATTTACTAATTCCAATAATTTAGGTTATTAAGTATTATCTAATCTAAATCTAAATCTAATAATATCATTAAGAAAATATGTAGTATTTGTAAGTAATAGGTAGTGACTAAATAGTACATAATAAATGAAATATGTTCTTTAGAAATAAAAATTTTGTATACATACCTTTATATGATAAATAAAAATATAAAGGATAAACATGGAAAAGAAAAAATATGAGAAGCTTATTAGTAAGCAAGAAACAAATAAAAAGGTAGAGACTAATAGTCTTGAAAATAAAAGACTTAAAAGTACAAAAAAGTATGTTGATTCACTTCAATCTAATTATTCAAAAATAAATGTGATTAGAGTTGATGCTTCTTATAAGAAACCTCACAGTAGTAGTATAACTTTAAATGAAGCAAATAAGGATTTTAACAAGATGTTAAATAATAGAAGAAATAATACTATTTTGATGGAAATATAGGCTATATATGTAAAAAAGAATACACTAAAGATAAGGGGGTTCATTTCCACACAGTATTTTTCTTTGATGGTCAAAAGGTGAAAAGTGATGTTAAGAAAGCAATAGATATAGGGAAGTATTGGAATGAAAAGATTACTAATAATAAAGGTACTATTCATAACTGTAATTTAAATTCAAAAAAAGATTATGGTATCAAAGATGCAACAGGTATGTTAGATCATAGAGATGCAGAAAAAAGAAAGAAACTTGATTATGCGCTTGGATATTTATGTAAAGATGATGAAAAACAAGATATCAAAGACATTAAAGATAATGAAAAAGATAGAGCTTTTGTTAGAGGTACAGTTCCAAAAAGTAAGAGTAATGCAGGTAGACCAAGAAAACAAAGTATTATCTCAAAAAAGCTTGATAAATAAGAGTTTTAGACAAAATACAAATATGTTAAAAAATAGAATAAAGACCTTTAGTAGGGTGTTCTAGCAGATATTCAGCTCTATTCTAGTCTAGTTTCATAAATTCTAGAATAGAGTTAAAAAAGGTAAGAATAGGAGTGGAATACTCCCATTCTTAAGAAATTAACAGCCTCTTTTTGCTGTTGTAAGTTTTGTTTGAATTTACATCTTGTTTGAAAAAACTATCTTTGTTTTTTAAAAGTTTTAATAGATTCTTATTGTTAGTAAAAGCATATTTAGGATAAATCAAATTAAAGTATTGGTATAAATCTTGCTTAGAAATATAACCACTTACTGCACCTGATTCATCGTTAAAATTATAGATTAACTCTTCATACAATTTTGGACTGGCTTGTACCTTTTCAAAATAAGGAATATCAACAGTTATAATTGCATGGATAAATTCATCAATTATTTGATTTAATTGCTCACTAGGGTTCACAAAATCATCAAGACTTTCAATATCTCTATAGTAGTTCTCAAGTTGATACTGTTTATGCTCCTGCCATTGCATATCAGATATCTCTTCTTTACCATGTAGTAACTTGTCAGTGTTGTTAATTTTAATAATATCATTTGAACCAGCAGATAAATAAAATTCACCAGTTTCTAATATTTCAACATCCTCAAGTTTTGTATTTAGAGTCTTGTTTATAGCTTCAAGAGTTTTATTACTATTTTTTCCAATGATTTTAACATTAGTCATAGTAGTCATTATATCTCTAAGATTAGTATCTTTTATCTGCGTAATTGCTTGATGAGCAAATGTGATAAAAAGCTTGTATTTCCTAGACTCAGTAAGAATCTCTGATATAGTAGCTGATGAAGTTATAAAGTTGTGTGCCTCATCAATGTATAGGTTAGTGTGAACTCTCTCACTCTCTTTAATATCAGCTCTTTTAAGGGCTAAGACTTGAATATACTCAACTATAAATCTAATATAGTATTTGTACGTATTAGTCATTTTTCCTTTTGGAATATTAAAGATAATAACCTTACCTATAGAGTTCATCATGTTCTCTAAATCAATTACATTATCACCATTCATCATATTTGAGAATATAGGATCATTAAGAAGCTTTTTAAGTCTTCTTCTAACAGCATCTTTTGTTACTTTTGAAGATTCAAAATCATCGCAAAAGAACTCAGATTCTAACTGGTTAGGACTATTCTTTCCAAATTCAACTAAATCTTCATTTCTAGCATCGTTATATAGCCTAAATAAATCTTGGAAACTACAATTGCCTTTCCTTAAAAGTATTCTAATTCCCATTTCTAAGTGATCTTCCATTGCTCCACTAAATGATTCATCAGAGTTAATTCCTTTTAATACATTAAGAATTATTTGTGTGACTCTTGCAATGTTAGCCTCACTTTTATTTGGTAAATGAAACAAGTTAATTGTAGGTGCTTTATTTTCACTAAGAAATGGATTAACATAAACCAATCTTGTTTTATCTTTAACTATTTTTGCAACATCTTCTGCCAAGTCACCATGTGGTTCTAGAAGTATTACAGAACCATCACCTCTTAAAATGTCTCTTAAGATAAGTGTTTTTAAAAGCTCTGATTTACCACTTCCAGTTTGTCCAGTGACATAAGTGTGCTTGAATCTCTTAACCATTGGGATTAAATTCTCAAAGTTATCATCAAATGGATCTAGCAAATTACTTTTAATAAGATTAGTTAATTCTTCATCCATATCATCAAGTAGTTTTAAGAACTCTTCTTTTTGACTAGAATTTCCAAGGTTATCATCTGGAATATTACCAAGAAATGATAATTCTTTAGATAAAAACTCTAGGCTATTATAAATCTTGCTATGTAAAGATATCTTATCTTCTTCCTCTAAATTAGTCATAATAGTTTCAATAGAGTCTACAAAAAAGACATCACTTGAACTTAAAAAGTCTTTTAAAAATGGGTCTGTATTATCTATAGTGATAATAACTTGCCCATAAATTGGAACAATCTTATCTTCAACCATGATAAACTTATCTACTAATGTTAAAATAAGTAGCTCTCTTAACTTTTCTTTATTAGCATCACTCTTAGGAATATGGTCAATATGATAAATCAACTTGTGTTTAACTATATCTTCCAGTTCATTGTTTTCCAACATTTCATCTGTTATTGTTATACAATAGTGTGAACCAAATAAAGGTTTCAATATTCTATTTAGTAAAATAGACTCTGATACATTTTTATTACCTACCAACACTATGGCATTAGAAGGCTTTAGATGTTTAAAGAACTTAGCAAGTCTATTAACTAAAAACTTCATGTCTTTAAATGTGGTCATTCTTTGAATAAAATGTTTAGTATAACTATCTTTTTCATCTTTTAAGTTAAAATCATTAAACCTGTTCTCTAAATATTGAGAATGTCTTAAATTGTTTCTAATTAATGAACCATCAAGTTTTGTATATATTTCATCTTTTATATTAGGTTCAAAACTTTCTTCATCAATAACAGGGATAGAATTATCAGATAAATATGTAGTATCAATTCTAATTTCCGTATTATTATAAGAAAGTACATCGTTTAAATCATCAACAATAACAATATTTATATTACCATACCTACTACTAATTTCTTTAGCAATTGTTTTTCTATCTCCTTTCATAGGTTTACTAAATTGAGTTGGTCTATAATAGTATAAGTTGCCACTTCTCCATAATTTAATGAATAGAAGAGGCATATTTATATTATTAAGTATAGAGTTCTCTTTCGATTTAAAGAATCCATATCTCATTGATTCATTATTAATAATATATTCATAGTTGTTTTTAGAATACCAATATTTAGTATTCAAGTTTTCAAGAGCAGAAATATTATTGTTATAATATATGAGTGCATTATTCATATTATTATTTATTGCAGTAATACTACTTACATTATTTTGTAGATTTAACTCTACTACCGGATTTTGATTATTGCTTTGTACTAAATTATTCATTTTTTTACTTTACGAATTTAAAACTATATTTAAATAGTTAGTGTCTTCACAATTAATTATAAATATTTTATAAATTAACTTAAGACTTTTGAATAGTTATTCAACAACATATTTATTGGCTTTTAAGCTTCTAGGAACTGAACTAATTCATTAAGACTAAAATATATTCCGCCACCAACTTTTTTTGATTTAATCTCACCATTTTTTCTAAGTCTGTCAAGAGTTGACTGAGAGATATTTAGTTCTCTTGCAGTCTCTTTTTTACTTAATAGTGATTTTTGATATTTTTGCTGTAGATTGTCAAAAGTTGACATAATATACACCTCCTTTCAAGTTATTTGAAAAGAATTGTATATCATGTTTTAATTCCTGTACTACGAGAATAGTATTTTAATAGGGTATTTGTTTTTTTGAGAAGTTAGGGAAAAATAGGAGGTTAATATGAATATTTTATATAAAAATAAAAAAAAATCATGTAAAAAGTGATGATATATTATCTTAATTACATGATTTTTTTTCCAATAATTAAATCTTTATATCTTAATTCATTAATATATGGGGCTATTAATCTATAATATTTATAAGCTGTATGTGGATTTATACCTGAAATTTTGAAATTATTTTCATTAAAAATATAGTTTTTGCTATCTTTATTAATATTTATTTGTAAGGAATTTATAGTTAGTTTTTTTATTTCTTCTTTTAATTTATTGATTTTTTTTGTTTTATTATCTACATAATCAGTATTTTCTATAAGTTCTAGTTCTGATTTTAATTCACATAAATCAATATTATTTTCATTTTTTTCTTTGATTTCTCGATTTTCTTGACTAATATAATCTTTTCTTTTTGTGAAATAATCATAACAAAAAAAGGCATCTTCAATATTCTTTTTTAAGTCAATTGTATGTTCAATTGTATCTTCTCTGTATATTTTATTTAATAGTTCTTTAGTGTTTCTAAAATGATGTTTTTCATTATAATCTTTTTTGATTTTTGAAATATAAGATATTATCTCTTCTAAAGGTAAGTCTATATTTAATGATATGTCTATAACTCTTGAATCCTCAAATCTTAATTTAGGTCTTGAATAAGAGGTAGTGATTTTAACATTTCTATCATATGGTATCAAATCTTTAATTTCGGATAAAAAGTCTTTTTCTAAATTAATAAGTGGTAGAAAAGAGTGTATTTCACTAAGAGTTATAGATTTATTACTGAAAGTATTTTCTTCCTTTTGAAGTAAGCAAGGAATATAGTATTTCTTTTTATTTTTTAATATTCTTCTTAATGTTACTTTTCTTTCATACTTATATTTAGGGTTTACTAAATACTTCTTAGCAACATTTTTCATAGAATGTTTTTTAACATCTTTAAATTTATGCATTAATTTTCTATCTACATTTTTAAGAGAATAAACTTTTGCTTTTTTTATATAAAAATTAATTAGTTTATTTAATCCATCATCAATATCATTAATAGTCAAATCGTAAAGATCTTGTTTACTAGGTAAAGATTGAGATCTATTTTCATGGGCTAAAAGGTAAGGAGTATTAAAATTAGTGTCACTTGGTTCTAATCCTAACTCTTTTATATAGTATAAACACTAACTCTATATGCTAAGTCATACGTTCCAATATTTTGATTAAAATGCCTGTCAAATATTTTTCTTAATTGTTCTGCATATTTTTGGTATCTAGTAGATTGATTTTTGTATTCTTCTTTTTCATTCTTTGTTGTAGCTCTTTTATATAATTGCTCTGGATAGAATATACAATTATCATGTACTAGTTTATGTTGAGAAATCCAGTCTTTTAACAAAGTTAATAACTCTTGGCTTACTCTAGCATCATAGGGCTTACCTTGTTTCATAGCTCTGATGTGAATTGTTCCTTTATCAAAATTGATATGCTTAACTTTAATATCTATTACAGCTGATGGTCTTGCTCCTGTATGGTAACATGCCTTTAGGAACAATAGTAATCTAGGTTTCGTAATGAAATCATCTAAGTTCCAAAGCTTTTCAAGCTCTTCTTCAGATAAAACTCTTCCTGCTTCATTTCTATCAACTTTGATTATATCTTTTATAATTACAGGGTTTTTATCAGTATATCCTTGTTTTATTGCCCAATTAAAAAGTGCTCGTAAATAACCTATAATCTTTTTTACTGTCCTAGGGTTAAGTGGTGTACCTTGCCTTGATGGAGTTTTTTTAGTGTGTCGCTAAGATTTTTGATATCTTCTGTTTTTATTTTAGTGATTTTCTTTTTTCCTATATTTGGGTTGACAAGTCTATAATATGCAGATTTAATCATATCTGTTGATTTTGCTGTTTTAGTTGGGAAGTAAAGTTTTGCTACATCTTCAAGGTTTAAATTATTACTCATGACTTTTTGGCGTAAAAGTGAAGAGTCTTTTTGTATTTCTTTTCTATCTTTTGATATTTCTATCTTTTTGTCATTTAGTATTTTTAAGGCTTCGTCTTTACTTGTTGCATCACATTTAACTTTTTTGGGTTTATTTTCAATATCCCTATACATTATATAATAGGCAATTGTTTTTTTATCGTGATCAGAGTCTTTGTAGTATTCGTATATGCTATTATACTTTTTGCCTTTTACTTTTCTAAAACCCACTACTTTACCTCTTTACTACAAAATAAATGTTAATATGTCACTCACAATTTATATATTAACATAATAGATGTAATGTTTTACTACAAAATTTTACTACATTTTGTATAAAAATAGCGAAAAAATGAAAAAATATGAAAATAGTTAAAAAAACAAAAAGTGCAGTCAAGCTTTATTCTATGGAGGTTTGACTAAATTTGATTAGAAGTAATAAAAATATGGAGTTAGTCTTTGGTGGACTAATAGGGCTTATTAGTACAATAATTTTATAGGATTAGGATAAAAATGGAAGAATTAGACGTTTTAGTATTACTTGATGTAGCAGGACTAGAAGACAAAGAAAAGTTTGAAAA
>Ga0193951_1000329_pt1 | contig 22267 bp, 19 predicted proteins | sample BB_2_MG_FD_140370 | JGI IMG/M metagenome (GOLD analysis project Ga0193951, IMG submission 140370) | Microbial mat bacterial communities from the Broadkill River, Lewes, Delaware, United States - BB_2_MG | ecosystem: Environmental > Aquatic > Freshwater > River > Microbial mats | place: USA...
ACGACCAACAAAAGAGAAAAAAGCGATTGTAAAATGGGCAAAATCTGTTCAATGGATACGACTTGAGGTTTTAGAAACCACAAAAGGAACTGAGAACGATACAGAAGGCACGGTAACCTTTAACGCTTATTTTTTTGAAAACGGAAAAGTGGATGTCATTCATGAAAAATCAGCTTTTGTAAAAGAGAATGAGCAATGGTTTTACTTAGGCTTGAGTCGATAGCAAAAACCTCAAACCTGACCTAGCAGGTTTTAAAAACCTTGCAGGTCTAACTTATCACTTCCAAACCACAACCTCTTTGGTTACTTCCTTAAAAGCATTATACACATGAAACAATCGCGCTTTTAAAAGCAGTTTTCGGCCTTCAACACTTCGTGTAAAAATCAATTTGCTTTGCCCTAAATAATGTTTCCAATGTTTTTGAAACACTAAGGCATTTTCTTTTTTATCGCCAAACAATTCCGGAACTGGATAGAAATTTTCAACATCTAATCGCTTTCTGAAAAAATTCGTCTTTACAATTAAATATCTTGGCGATTCTATAGGTTCTAAAAGCTCAGTCAACGCTTTTGCGAATAGCGAATTTTCAAGCGCATTAGCACCAACCAAATTACAAACCACATCGCCTTTTCCTAATACATAAGAATTCACGTTTATACTAGCTCTACCCGAAGTGATATAACCCAATTCATCTAAAGTATCTAAAATGGCTAATCCCATTTTTCCAATTTTCTTATACAAATAACCATGACGAATGTAGAGTTTTGCAGCTTTCCACAGTTTATAGCCAAACACACCTATAAAGGCCGCTAAAAGCGCATATATAAAATAAAAAACACCACGCTGTAAGATGAGATGAAAACTTTGAGCAACAAACTCCACATAAAACAGCATCATGGTAAATAACAATTCGACTATAAAAAAGCGAAGCACATCAAAATAATAGATTTGCTGTTGGCGTTTATAAGGGCGTTTGCCTTGATGTAAAACCTTGACTTCCTTGGTTAGCTTTGTGCCTTTTCCGATGGCATTATTCCATTTTTCGGTCGTTAATATACGTTTGGTTGCAACATTTAAGGTCGATTCATTTAAAGTATCAATCTGTTCCACCGGAATCTCATCAGGAATATTTAAACGTTCAAAACCATTGGAAATAAAAGGAATCGTACTGTTGGTTACACCTACAAAAGCTTCAAAGCGTCGCTTTAAAGTATCTACTTCTCTTCCGCCATCTAAATCTGTTGGGTCCACGCAGGCCAAATGCCAAATGTTTCCGGTTTTGTTGGGTGCATTGGCATCTTTTCTGATTGCTCTTCCTCGCATTTGATTAGAAGACACAAAAGATCCTATAAAAGACGCTAGAATTAAACTGTTAATAGATGGAGCATCCCAACCTTCGCCTAATAAGGATTTTGTACCGACTAAAACTCTAATATAACCTGCTTCAAAAAGTTGGGTGAGAATGCTAACGATAGAATTTTTCGGTTTTCCTTTTGAAGTTACCAATAAAAAGGATTCATCTATTTGTAAGGACGAAAAGGAAAAATCATCTAAAGAAGCAATCGTTTCAAAATGCCTTAAAATGGATTGATGAATAATAACAATACTGCCGGAAAGCACCGCTAATTCTTCAGGCCTATTACAATAATAACGAACATATTGAAAAATAGGAAGCACACCAATTTTATCGATGTCTTCTATTTCTTCAGTTTTAATATTTAAAAATTCTTTTCGAATATAATCTGTTAGAATCACGCATCTTAAATCTCGTTTTAAGCTTTCGCGTTCTGCCTTAACAATACTAACGATGCTTTTTAATTTACTTGGACTGTTAGATAAGGATTTGTAAAGCAGTTGTTCTCCAATAAAATCGACTGAATTTCGTTCAAAAACATGAAGTCGTCTTAGTTGTTTTTCTAAAGTTGAAATGTACTTTTCTTGCTCAATTAATTGTTCTCTGTCTGAAACTAATAGGTTCTGAAATAAAATTCCTAACCAATGTAAATCGAGTTTAGGAAACTGAATCAGTTCTTGTTTTTCAAAACCTAAAACTTCTAATTTTTGATGATCTATTTCAAAGCCACAGGCATATAAAAATATGAGAATGGCTGAAAAGTATTCCGTATTTGAATAGAGTTCATCCAAATGCCAATTCGGATTTTTATAAAAACGATGTTCAATTAGAAAGTTAATGAACACCTCATCCTTTAATAATTTATCTTTAAAATCGGCTATATCTCGTCTGTAATCGACGATAAAATTAATCTCTAAATCTTCGGGTTTTGAGAAGTAGACAAAATCTTGATGCGGACTTAAATCGCCTTCGCGCACCAAATCAGGTACCGCAATTTCATCATCAACCTCACCACAAAGTGTAAAATATTTAGACACCTCTGCTCTACTGCTATCGTAAGGTGGTGTTGCTGTGAGCGCAACAATGTAAAATTCAGAATTTCGTTTTAAATCCATTAAGCAATTCCACCACGCATTTTTTAAGTGATGCGCTTCGTCTAAAACTAAAGTTTCAATATTATGGCTTCTGAAAAATTGATAATAGTCGTTTTTATCTTCAAACGTTTTATAAAACGCATGAAGTGATTGATAGGTAGAAAACGTGATATCGCTTGGCGCTTTAATATCGAATGAATAGGCTTCAAAATCACAATTTTCGGTAAAAAAGTTTTGTAAGCGGTCTTCCCATTGGTTTCTTATGGTCAATGTTGGAGCAAGGACAAGTGTTTTCTTTCCTAATTTTCTAACGATTTCTAATCCTAAGATGGTTTTCCCTGAACCAGGAGGTGCAATCACGTGAAAATGATTGTCTGCAATATGACTATTAAAATGCTTTAAAAGTTCAGCTTGATAGCTTCTCCAAGGAAAAATAAATTCTAAATCATCTAGGGATTTGAGCACTCAGAAATGGGTTTTATTAGTTAACTTTGTGGTGATAAAAGTAATCATAATCCTCATACATTAAAACCTGTCAGGTTTCTAAAACCTAACAGGTCTAAAAGATATAATCATGTTTCCATTACGAAGAAATAGAAGACTAAGAACTAACGCGGCTATTAGAAGTTTAGTTAGAGAAAACTACATTACACCAAATGATTTTTTAGTACCACTTTTTGTGGTTGAAGGCAAGGGCGTAAAAGATGAAATTCCGTCTATGCCCAATTATTTTAGGTACAGTTTAGATTTACTTGAAGGTGAAGTCAAAGAATTATGGAACTTAGGTTTAAAAGCGGTGTTACTCTTTGTAAAAGTTCCGGATAATTTAAAAGATAATAAAGGTACAGAGGCATTAAACCCTAATGGATTGATGCAACGCGCTATTAAAACGGTAAAAAATGCTTGTCCGGATATGATAGTGATGACAGATGTTGCCCTAGACCCTTATTCTTCTGTTGGTCATGATGGTATTGTACAAAACGGGATGATTATTAATGACGAATCGGCCGAAGTGCTAGCAAAAATGGCCTTAACACACGCTCAAGCGGGTTCTGATTTTGTAGCACCTAGCGATATGAACGATGGAAGAACGTTACAAATTCGCCAATTATTAGAACAAGAAGGCTATAAAAACACTGGTATTATGGCTTATACTGCAAAATACGCGTCTTCGTTTTATGGTCCTTTTCGCGATGCTCTTGATTCTGCACCTGTGGATTTAGTGGATGTACCAAAAGATAAAAAAACCTACCAAATGGATTTTGGTAACCGAATAGAAGCGGTTAGGGAAACTTTAATAGATATAGAAGAAGGTGCGGATATTGTGATGGTTAAACCAGGGCTTTCTTACCTCGATATTTTAAGAGACATTAAAAATGAAGTCAATGTGCCTGTGGCAGTTTATCAAGTCTCAGGCGAATACGCCATGATAAAAGCAGCAGCAGAAAAAGGCTGGTTAAATCATGACCAGGTAATGCTAGAAACCACGATGGCTTTTAAGCGTGCTGGTGCTGATATTATTGCTTCCTATTTCGCTAAAGATGTGGTTAAACTACTTAACGATTAATAAATATCAATTATTAATCAAATTAATTTTACTATTTTTAGTTTCGAATCAATCGAATAACCAATAAATTGATTTCGAAACTAAAAATGGACACTATTGACGAAAAAATCATAAAAATGCTCAGTGCAAACGCACGTGAGTCCTTTGCAACTATCGGAAAATCTGTAGATTTATCTGCGCCTGCTGTTGGAAAACGCGTCAAACAATTGGAAGAAAAAGGTATTATCTTAGGCTATTCCCTTCGGGTTAATCATGAAAAACTTGGAGTGAATGTTAAAGCTTATATCAATCTAAAAATCCATCAATCTAGTACTATAAGAACGGCCTACAATCAAATTAAATACTTAGACGAAGTACAACGATGTGATCGCATTACAGGTGAAGACAGTCTTTGCATTTTGGCTTATTTTAAAAGCAACAAAGATTTAATAACCTTATTGGAACGTATATCGCAATATGGTGTGCCAAATACACGTATTATTTTAGAAAGTTAACTTTTTACTTTCTATATCATTTTAATTGTTCTTTAATTATCTCCAAAAGGATTACCGCTAAACCTAATAAATTCTTCTTGAGTTAACAGTTCGCCTTCTGTAGGCTCAATTATATCATCCGCTTCAGGGTGATCAATATCAATTTTAATTACAGTCCATAACAGCGCTACATCTTCTATTTCTAGGATTAAGCCAGGCAAACCGTTAAAACCTCTTGGGCCATGTTTAACCGGAATCTCAGGAGCAAACCACGCCTTTACTTTTTTATTATTGCGTTTCTCTATAGTTGCTAAATAACATGTATAGCCGTCTATTTGTTTGGTCTCTTTAGTAATTACCCAGTCTTTTGGTTTTTGAATTACTCTTTTTGTAGGCCCCATTATAGTATTTTGAGTAATGCTATAATTACGACTCCTGTCATTGTAATATATAGAACTCCCTCCAGCCATAAACCAAGTAAGGTTTATATTACTTCGGGTTATGCTAAGTCCGTCACCACTGTTATTCCATCCCGGAATATCAATCTTTGGCTCCACATTATAAATAGCGATACTATCATTAAACACTAAATAGCCTTCAACCGGTTGCGATTCTTTCATCATCAATAAGGCTTCATTTTTGGCCTCTGTATTTTTACGATTTTGAAACGGCTCTTCTACACTATCTTTTATAGTCTCTAGACGATAGGTTACCTTTCCTTTTATTTGTGCAGACAAACTATAGTACCCTAATAAAACAAATATTAATATAATAGTTCTCATAGGTCTAATTTACAAAATGTTTTAATATCCCTTTTTATTTCGTATTCCTTATAACTTAGTTATAACTAAAAAAATAGCTAGGTTGTAATTAGTATTCATTTCGTAACTTTGTATTTATAAAAACTACAAAACATTAATGGGCTTACTCATTTTTTACGCTGTCATCTCTATCTTTTTTTCATTTTTATGCTCTATTTTAGAGGCTGTACTTTTAAGCATTACTCCTACTTTTATTAATATAAAAAAGAAAGAAGGAAAAACTTATGCTACAGAATTAGAAGAATTAAAAAAAGATGTCGATCGTCCACTCATCGCTATACTTACACTAAACACCATTGCCCACACTGTTGGCGCAATTTTAGTTGGTGTGCAAGCAAAAGTGGCTTATGTTGAGCTTTATGGCTCTACTAAACGAAGCATTTTAGGATTCGAATTCACTGAGGACATTATGGTTGCAGTTGTTTCTACAATAATGACTATTCTTATTTTAGTCGCTTCAGAAATTATTCCTAAAACCATTGGAGCCACATTTTGGAGACAATTAGCAAACTTTACATCAAAAGCTTTAAACATTTTAATATTTCCATTAAAATACACTGGTATTTTATGGGTACTTCAACTCACTACAAAATTAATTGGGGGTAAAGGTCATGGTAGTGTTTTAAGCAGAGAGAGTTTTGCTGCTATGGCAGAGATTGCACAAGAAGAAGGTGTTTTTGAAGAAAACGAAAGTAAAGTCATTAAAAACTTATTGAGCTTTAAAGAGGTACAAGCTAAAGATGTTATGACTCCTCGTACAGTAATGAAAACGGAAGACGAAAGCATGACTATTGAAGCCTTTTTTAATGCAAACTCTAATGTTAGATTTTCAAGAATTCCTGTATTTACTAATGATGCAGATAATATTACAGGTTTGGTTTTAAAAGCTGAAGTTTTTAAAGAAATGGCACTAGGTAATGGTTCAAAATTATTATCTGATATTAAACGAAGTATTATTATTGTAAATCGTAGTTTACCTATTCCAACTTTATTTGAACAGTTGGTAGAAAGTAGAAACCACCTAGCCTTAGTTGTAGATGAATACGGTTCGGTAAGTGGTTTAGTAACTATGGAAGATGTTATTGAAACATTACTTGGCTTAGAAATTATGGATGAAAGCGATAATGTATCCGACTTACAACTTTTAGCAAGACGAAGCTGGGAATCTAGAGCAAAACGATTGGGTATCATTGATAATGATAATCCAGAAAACTAAACCTTCTTTTGGAACAGTCACCTCTACAAATCTGCTATATTGACACTCCACTTGGACATGCCAAAATTAGCGGAAATGAAAATGGTTTAACCTCTGTTTCAATTTTAGACACACAAGAACAACTATCTGACACTATTCCTGAACCCTTATTAGATGGTGTAATTCAGCTTAAAGCATACTTCAACGAAACCCGAAAAACTTTCGACTTAAAATTAAACCCTGAAGGTACTGCGTTTCAGAAAAAAGTATGGAGAGCTCTTGAAACCATTCCATTTGGCAAAACCATGTCGTATTTACAATTATCTAAACAATTAGGAGATATAAAAGCTATAAGAGCAGTCGCAAGTGCCAACAGCAAAAATCCACTTTGTATTATTATACCTTGCCACAGAGTCATTGGAAGTGACGGAAGTTTAACAGGTTACGCTGGTGGATTACACAGAAAACAATGGTTGCTTAATCACGAAAGCGAGCACAAACAACAGTCCCTTTTTTAGTCAGAATTTTACTATATTTATTTTTTTAATCCGCTTTTACAAAACAAGCGCTCTACAAACGTATCAAACAACCAAGTCATACATAGCACATAGCCTATGACAAGTAAAAACCAATAAGTAAGAACACATGAAATTCATTAAAAAACTACTAAAATGGCTTATCGGAATTGTTGTCGCACTCGTTATTGCTGCTTATATTTTTGATTATGATTATATTTTAAAAGGAGTTCGCGTTGTCTATTTTACTGGTCATTCTACAGCCTTTATTGACGATTACCCTTATTTTGAAAATGATACAATTAAGAAAGGCCCACAAACTGATGCTTGGCCCTTACACAAAAATTACAATGCTGTAACAGCTACAGACGAGTTAACAGCCATAAATGATAAATACGGTACAATTGCGTATTTGATTATAAAAAATGATAGCATTTTTTACGAACAGTATGCAGAAGGTTACAGTAAAGACTCTAAAACCAATTCTTTTTCAATGGCTAAAAGCATCACCTCAGCATTACTTGGTAAGGCTATTATGGAGGGTTATATAAAAAATTTAGATCAACCCATTAGTGATTTTTATCCGCAATTTAAAGATACAAAAACTACAGTTGGAGACTTATCGTCTATGTCTTCTGGTTTAGATTGGGTAGAATCTTATACAAGTCCATTTTCTATTACAGCAAGAGCAAATTATGATGATGATTTGGCTGAAACTATTTTAAATCAGAAAGTCGTAAAAACACCTGGTAAAGAATTTGAATATTTAAGTGGCAGCACTCAATTACTAGGTATGGTCATTAAAGAAGCCACCGGAAAACAATTAGCAGACTATCTCTCTGAAAGTTTTTGGCAACCTTTAGGAGCCGAAAACGATGCGTTATGGCAATTAGATGATGATGAAAATAAACTAGCAAAAGCCTTTTGCTGTATCTCTAGTAATGCTCGCGATTTTGCGCGTTTTGGAAAGCTTTATAAAGACCATGGAAAATGGAATGGCAAACAGCTCCTTGATTCTACTTTTGTTGCCAAGTCAACCCAATCTAGGTTTAAAGGTCAGCCCTATGGTTATGGCTTTTGGGTTAGTGATTATAATAACAAACACACCTTTGCAATGATTGGTATTTTAGGACAATATGTAATTACAATTCCTGAAGATAACGTCATCATTATCAGACTAGGACACCATAGGAGTCCCGAAAAAGTTAATTTTTTCCCTTCGGATTTTTATGTTTATATTGATGAAGCTTATGCGATGATGAAGAAATAGATTTTTAGAATTAAAATCTCTAAAGCTTTTTAAATCTTTTGAGATTTAGAAAATTAACAGCTATGATTTCAAAACTCAACTTAGAACACATTCTATTTTTAGACATAGAAACCGTTCCTGAAACAGAAAACTTCACTGATTTAGACAAAACAAAACAAGACCTTTGGGATGCTAAATCGCGTTACCAACGTAAAGACGAGTTTACGGCGGAAGAATTCTATGACAGAGCTGGTATTTGGGCCGAATTTGGTAAAATTGTGTGTATTTCGGTCGGCCATTTTAAAATGCAAGGCGAATCTCGAAGCTTTAGAGTCACATCGTTTTACGGTGATGAAGTCAAGATTTTAAAGGATTTTAAAAATTTACTGATTTCACATTTCAGTTCTAATAAGCATTTACTTTGTGCCCATAACGGTAAGGAATTTGACTTTCCATACATTGCAAGACGTATGATTATCCACAACATAGAATTACCATACAAATTGAATCTTTTCGGTAAAAAACCATGGGAAGTACCACATCTCGATACGTTAGAATTATGGAAATTTGGAGATTATAAAACCTATACCTCTTTAAAACTATTAACCAACGTTTTAGGCATTCCTTCACCAAAAGATGACATAGATGGTAGTGAAGTATATCGTGTCTATTATAAAGAGAAAGAAATAGATCGTATTATCATTTATTGTGAAAAAGACACCATTGCTGTAGCTCAAATTTTCTTAAGATTGCGAGGAGACGAATTACTTCACGATAATGAAATAAAACATGTGTAATTTAGCGCATTAGATTGAAACTTTATTTATGGCAAATTTAATTAGCGTTAAACAACTACATATTTCTTTTTATAAAGACAAGGTTGAAAAACAAATTATAAAAAACATTTCATTTGATATAAAAGCAAATGAAATTGTAGCTGTTGTTGGAGAATCTGGTTCTGGCAAGTCCATTTCGTCATTAGCTCTAATGGGTTTATTACCCAAACAGATTTCCAAAATTACCTCTGGCTCTATCTTATTTAAGGATAAAGATCTCGTTGGTTTGCCTGAAAAAGAATTTCAAGCCCTAAGAGGAAAAGACATTGCGATGATTTTTCAAGAACCTATGAGTTCTTTAAATCCATCGATGCGTTGCGGGAAACAAGTTGAAGAAATCTTAAAACAACACTTTAAATTATCAGCTACAGAACTAACATCTGAAGTTATAAACCTCTTTGAAAAAGTAAAACTTCCCAATCCAGAGCGAATTTTAAAGGCTTATCCACATGAAATTTCTGGTGGACAAAAACAACGCGTCATGATTGCTATGGCTATTGCCTGTAAACCTAAATTACTCATTGCAGACGAACCAACAACAGCATTAGATGTAACCGTTCAAAAAGAGATTTTAGAGCTTTTAAAAGACATCCAAACAGAAACAGAAATGAGTGTCTTATTTATTTCGCATGATTTATCCTTGGTTTCTGAATTGGCAGATCGTGTTTTAGTGATGTATCAAGGCCAAATTGTAGAACAAGGAACGACTAAAGACATTTTTCATTTACCAAAACACACTTATACAAAAGCATTAATTGCAGCAAGACCTTCAACAGATTTTAGGTTAAAACAACTACCTACCATTTCTGATTTTATGACAGATAATGTGAATACTACTATTATTTCTGAAGCAGATCGCATAAAAAATCATAAAAAGCTATATGCACAACAACCGCTATTGGAAGTCATTGACGTAGAAAAAACGTACCTCTCAAAAACAGGATGGTTTTCTAAAAACCAACCGTTTAACGCTGTTGATGGCGTAAGCTTTAAGGTATATACAGGTGAAACCTTAGGCTTAGTTGGAGAATCTGGTTGCGGAAAATCTACTTTAGGAAATACCATACTACAATTAGACAAAGCCACAGCTGGAAGAATTTTATACAAAGGCAAGGATATCACTAATTTAAGTACTTCTGAAATGCGAGCCTTGCGAAAAGATATTCAGATTATATTTCAGGATCCCTTTGCCTCTTTAAACCCTCGTTTAACTGTTGGTAACGCTATTTTAGAACCTATGACGGTTCATAATATTGGAATTTCCCATGAAGCACGTAAAGAAAAGGTAATTGACATTTTAAACAAAGTAGGGCTAGATGCCACTGCTTTTGATCGCTATCCTCATGAGTTTTCTGGTGGACAACGCCAACGTGTAGGTATTGCTAGAACTATTGCATTAGAACCTCAGCTTATAGTTTGTGACGAGTCTGTTTCTGCTTTAGACATTTCTGTACAAGCACAAGTTTTAAACTTGCTGAATGATTTAAAAGAGCAATTTGGATTTACTTATATATTTATTTCGCACGATTTGGCGGTTGTAAAATATATGTCAGATCAACTATTAGTAATGAATAAAGGAAAAATTGAAGAAATTGGTGATGCAGATATAATTTACGCTTCACCAAAAAAAGCTTACACAAAAAAGTTAATTCATGCTATTCCAAAAGGATTATAGCATGAATACTTTTTTTGCTAATTTAAAAACATTTGACACTAACTCAAAAGTGTTTTCTAATACTGAAAACTCATCGTTTTCATTTAAAGTAGGTTCTGGTAGATTTGGTTTTGATTTCATAAGCAGTAATTCATGGTAGATTTGGGGCAAAAAGGTAAATTAAGTTTATGGTAAATCAGGTTAATTTAATTCATTTTGTTTGGGACTGCAATATGTAATTTATTTTTATTAAACCAGCTAAAACACATAATTAATCGTTGAAATACACTTAATTTTAACATTTAACATATTTTATTGTTATTTTTCGTACAAAAAAACCGCTATACATTAGCGGTTTTAAATTTATTATGTAAGCTATTTTTATAATTCCATTTCGGGAATATCACCTTCAATAATCAATTCTCCTTCTGTTGCTTTTTTTATCTCTTCTACAGAAACACCTGGTGCGCGTTCTAAAAGTTTAAATCCTTTTGGTGTTACTTCTATAACAGCCAAGTTTGTTACTATTTTCTTTACACAGGCAACTCCAGTTAAAGGTAAAGAACACTCTTTCAACAGCTTAGATTCACCTGCTCTATTAGTATGCATCATGGCAACGATAATATTTTCTGCGCTAGCAACTAAATCCATAGCACCTCCCATACCTTTAACCATTTTACCTGGAATTTTCCAATTAGCTATATCGCCTTTTTCTGACACTTCCATCGATCCAAGTATTGTTAAATCAACATGTTGACCTCTAATCATCGCAAAACTTGTTGCTGAATCAAAAAATGAAGCTCCAGGCAAAGTCGTTATGGTCTGTTTTCCTGCATTAATAATATCTGCATCTTCATCTCCTTCAAAAGGAAAAGGTCCCATTCCTAAAACACCATTTTCACTTTGAAATTCGACATCAATGTCGTCTCTTACAAAATTTGCTACTAATGTTGGAATCCCAATTCCTAAATTAACATAGTAACCGTCTTTTACTTCCTTTGCAATTCGTTTTGCTATTCCGTTTTTATCTAACATAACTATGCTCTTTGTCTAACTGTTAATTGTTCTATTCTTTTTTCATATGTCTCACCTTGAAAAATACGTTGAACAAAAATGCCAGGAATATGTATTTGATTAGGATCTAAATCACCTACTGGAACTAATTCTTCAACCTCAACAACAGTAATTTTAGCTGCTCCACACATGTTTGGATTAAAATTTCTTGCTGTTCCTTTAAAAATTAAGTTTCCTGCAGCATCGCCTTTCCATGCTTTTATAAAAGCAAAATCGGCTTTAAACGCATGCTCTAACACATACATTTTACCATCAAACTCTCTTGTTTCTTTACCTTCTGCAACTTCTGTTCCGTAACCCGCTGGAGTATAAAACGCAGGAAAACCTGCCTGTGCTGCTCTAGCGCGCTCAGCTAATGTTCCTTGAGGTATTAACTCAACATCTAACTCACCTGAAAGCATTTGACGTTCAAACTCATCATTTTCGCCTACATAAGAGGAAATCATTTTTTTGATTTGTTTTTGATGTAGTAATAAACCCAAACCAAAATCATCGACTCCTGCATTATTAGAAATACAGGTTAAACCTTTTACTTTGCGTTTTACAAGTTCTGCAATGGCATTTTCTGGAATTCCAGATAATCCAAAACCGCCAAACATAAAGGTCATATTATCACTAACACCTTTTAGCGCCTCTGTAATATTGTCCACTTTTTTATTAATCATATATAAAGAAATTTTGCTTCTGAAAAATACAAAACTATGCTCTTACTTTATAATATATAGTCATAAAATAAGGGTGTGACTATTGCAGATTATTAGAAATCGAAGTCAATAACCCCTTCTGGGTCTTCGTTGCCACCAAGATCGCCTTCTCCTTTAACATCACAATCAATATTAATGGTTAAATTTGAAGGTTTTTCAAATTCATCTTTTGAAATATCTAAAGTTTCATCTTCATAGCAAGCTTTCATATATAAACCCCATATTGGTAATGCCATAGACGCACCTTGACCATAGGTAATAGATCTAAAATGTACAGATCTATCTTCAGCTCCAACCCAAACTCCGGTAACTAAATTTGGTACCATACCCATAAACCAACCATCACTTTGATTTTGAGTTGTTCCTGTTTTACCTGCAATTGGATTGTCTAATTCATAAGGATAACCCGTCATTATCTCTCTATACATTGTATTGTATTTATCTACACCTTTAGACCTTAGACGTCCTCCAGAAGATCCTGCTTGAGTAACTCCTTCCATTAAGTTTACAGTTACATAAGCAACCTCTTCACTTAGAACATCCTTACTTTCTGGCGTAAACTGATAAAGTACTGTTCCGTTTTTATCCTCAATGCGTGTTACCATTACAGGTTTATTATATACTCCTTTGTTTGCAAATGTAGAATAGGCAGCAACCATCTCGTAAACACTAATCTCTGTCGTACCTAATGCAATTGCTGGTACAGGTAAAATATCTGAAGTAACCCCTAATTTTTTTGCCATTTCTACAACTGGTTGCGGTCCAATTTCGTTAATTAAACGCGCTGTTACTGTATTGGTAGAACTTGCCAAAGCATCTTTAAGGGTTTGTTTCCCTGAGTAATTTCCATCAGAATTCTTAGTCGTCCAAGGTTCTGGATTTCCAAATTTATTGGCTTCAATAGTTATTGGAGTTCTTGGAAATGAATCGCAAGGAGAAAATTGTAATTGATCTATCGCTGTGGCATAAACAAAAGGTTTAAACGTAGAACCTACTTGCCTTGTTCCTTGTTTTACCATATCGTATTGGAAGTGTTTATAATTCATACCTCCTACCCAAGCTTTTACATGACCTGTCAATGGGTCCATAGACATCATACCTGGACGGAAAAAAGATTTATAATAACGCATAGAATCTATAGGTTTCATAACCGTATCTACTTCGCTTGCTTTTCCATTTACCCATTTAAAAACCGTCATTTCTATTGGTTTTTGAAACGAAGCTCTAATCTCTTTTTCAGATTTCCCCTGACTTTTAAGCACCCTCCAACGCTCACCACGTTTCATATGATCGTTTAGTAATTTATCAACCTCTGAGGTACTTAAACCTAGAAACGGTGTTGTTTTATTACGTTTTGGAGTATTTTGATTGTTAAATTCTGCTTGTAATCTCGGCATGTGTTGCTCAATAGCATCTTCTGCATATTGTTGCATTCGGGAATCTATTGTTGTATAGATTTTTAAACCATCTGTGTATAAGTCGTATTTACTACCATCTGGTTTTCTATTCTTTTTATCACTTGTCCATTCTTTCATGAAACCTCTAAGGTATTCTCTAAAATAAGTAGCAATCCCTTCACGATGTGATTCTGGAGAATAATTTAAATCTAACTCTGTTTTTTGAAGTGAATCTTTTACGTCTTCAGTAATGAATCCATATTTTTTCATTTGAGCTAAAACAACATTACGTCTATTTCTAGTCCCAACAGGGTTTCTATGTGGTCTAGGATTGTATAAGGTTGGATTTTTTAACATTCCTACAATCATAGCCGATTCCTTAATATCTAAATCTTTAGGTTCTTTACCAAAATATATTCTAGCGGCACTACGTATACCATCTGCATTGTTATTGAAATCAACAATGTTAAGATATTGGGCTATAATTTCTTCTTTTGTGTATTGACGTTCTAAACGAATAGCAATAATCCATTCTCTTACTTTCTGAGAAAGACGTTCAATAATATTACTAGACACTTGTTTTGTAAATAAATTCTTAGCTAATTGTTGAGAGATTGTACTAGCTCCTCCTCCGCTTCCTAATTTATAAATAGCTCTTAGTGTACCTCTGCCGTCAATACCTGAATGTTCGTAATGACGCACATCTTCAGTCGCAATTAAAGCATCTACAATATTTTGAGGTAATTCTTTAAAATCTACAGGCGTTCTATTATCGTTAAAATAGAATTTACCTAATGTTTTATCATCTGAAGAAATGATTTCCGAAGCTAAATTAGTTTCAGGATTTTCTAACTTGGTGTGATCTGGCATTTCGCCTAAAAATCCCCAAGAAGCGAATAGAAATAATAATACAAAGGCTAAAACACCTCCTAAAAATACCATCCAAAACCAACGTACATATTTTGAAAAATCTAAAGTTTCTGGTTTAGATTTCGTTGTTTTCTTTTTTGCCATAATTACTACTTTTGAGCCTGTTCTACTCTAAAACCAATATCTGTTATACCTTCTAAATTTTTAACTCCATTAACATCGCCATTATGTCTCATGGCATGTTGAATATTTACGGTGTAATCTCCTTCTTCATTAAACCTAAAGGGTTCTTTATAACCTCTAAACCACAATTTATTCTCTTTTAAGTCTGAAAAACCTGTTCCTAACAATTCTCCATTTGGAGCTGCCATTTTATATTCTAAAGTGTCTTTTACTGCTTTTCCGTTTGGATAATTTAATTCTACTATAAGAAATAAGTTACTAAATTTATAAGCATCTGTATTTCTTAAATTAACAAACAAATTGTAATTTTTTAAAGTATCAGGTGCTTTAAAATTAAAACTAGCAACAGAATCCTTATGCCATTGATTTGGAACTGATTTATATTGGTCAAACACAGCTTCTGAGTCACAACTCGCCAATAAAAAACAACTGATTATAACCAAAAATAATCCATTAGTCTTTCTTCGCATTTGTATTTGTTTTGGCTTTTGGTTTTTGATTACGGCTTCGATTTTGAGTTTTATTTTTACTGTTATTACTCTTATTGTTGCTCTTTCTATTCTTGTTATTTCTGTTGTTCCTATTGTTTTTACGTTTCTTATTCGGTTTTGGACTATCAAAACGCGTTAAACTATCTTGACCTACAACGTTCTCAAACTCATTTTTAGTGTCTTGAATGTGCTCTACCGCATATTCTTCAAGGCTTGCGACTTTTTCTTTTCTTTTGTTTTTTTCAATAATTTCGTTCGCTTGATCTGTAGTAATAATATGCCAATTCATCCATTCTCCTTCATAGGCATACCACATTAATCCTTTAAAAATGTCTGTTTTTTGGCAAACTGCATTTCCTTTTTCTGTATATAATTTAGTGTCTGATTTAGGAAAAGCTTTTAAAGCATCTAAATAGGCATCTAACTCATAATTAAGACAACATTTTAATTTTCCACATTGTCCGGCAAGCTTTAAAGGGTTTAAAGACAATTGCTGATAACGTGCTGCAGATGTACTAACAGATCTAAAATCTGTTAACCATGTAGAACAGCACAATTCTCTACCACAGGATCCAATACCTCCTAATCGTGCAGCTTCTTGTCTAAAGCCAACTTGCTTCATTTCAATACGTGTTCTAAACTCACGTGCAAAAACCTTAATTAATTCTCTAAAATCTACGCGCTCTTCAGCGGTATAATAAAAGGTTGCTTTGCTGCCATCTCCTTGAAATTCTATATCTGAAATTTTCATTTTCAGCTTTAAATCTATAGCAAATTGACGTGCTTTAACCTTCATTGGTTCCTCTCTGTCTCTAGCTGCAGACCAAATATCGATGTCTTTTTGTGACGCTTTTCGGTATATTTTTAAAACATTTTCAGTGTCATCAAGTCTTACTTTTTTGCGTTTCATTTGTACCCTTACCAATTCTCCTGTAAGTGTAACCATACCTATATCGTGGCCAGACTTTGCCTGTGTTGCCACTATATCTCCAATGCTTAATGTGAGGTTTTCTGTGTTTTTATAATAGTGTTTTCTGCCGTTTTTAAAACGCACTTCAACACCAATAAATGGGTCTTGTCCGTTTGGAAGCGACATATTAGCTAACCAATCAAAAACAGTAAGTTTATTGCAGCTATCTGTGCCACAAGTCCCATTGTTTTTGCATCCTTTTGGTTGGCCATCTTTACCAGTTGAGCAACTGTTACAAGCCATAAAAATTTTATATATTAAATCTAGAAATAAAAAAAATCTAGATATAGGATTCGTAAATAATTAATGAGTAAAGATAAGATTATTTCTCTAGTTATCTAAAGTCAAATTGTTATTGCTGCACGTCATTCTTATATGACACTAAAAAGCTCAGTGTTCATATTATTAATATTTTCAATTATTAAGTGTGACATCTAGGTGAATTCTATTTCGTAATTCAATTTATTAGACAGCGATTTTAACTGTGTTTTAGACTTAAATATATTAGAAAACAATGTATTGCTCCAGCCAATTCGTTTTGAGTATTTATTAAAGCTTTCCTCTTTCCAATTAAAGCCTTCTTTCCAAAATTTGTTTGGTGATACATAGCAAAATGTATAATCAAAAATAAAACTCGATTGGTTTTCTGAATCTAATTTAGAAATTGTATTAGGAGCCATAAGCGTTATATTATTACTTGCGCAAGTTGCTCTTATTGTTTGTATAAGATCAGGGTAATCATTAGCTAACGAAGAGATATCAAAATCGTTATATTCTGTATTTCCAATTTTCTGAATTGGACGAATTTGCAATATATCAAAGCTTTTGGCATCAAAATGGTTAAAAAACTCACTAAGCTCGTAAAAATTATCCTTATTGAAGGTATAGTTTATTCTAACTTTAAAATCATAAGTTTCTTTAAGCTTCTTAAAAACATTAAACGCATTATGAAATTTCTCATAATTAGCTTTTTTCATAAAGCCTTCGTAGCTTTCTTTTGTAACGCCATGAAGTGAAATTGTAAACTCATTTAAACCTGCTTTTAAAAGTGCTTCAATCTTTTCTTCAGTTAATAAATTAGCATTTGTCGTTATAGAAATATAGGGTACTTTATACTGCTTGCCTAATTCTACAATTTTTACAAGATTTTTATACAATGTAGGCTCAGTACCGCAACCTATTTGAAGCTTTAAGGCACGTTTAAAAATAGTTTTTGCTACTAAATTTAATTCTTCATCTTTAAATTGTCCTTTTAGTGTTTTTACATAATCTTCATCCGTAAAATAACACATTTTACAACGCAAATTACAAGCCATTACAGGATCTAAATTAACGGCTAAATACCGCTTATTAAGTTTATGCAACAGAAAAAGCCCAAAGAACTTAATCCTATGGCTCTTAATTTTTCTGTTAAGTTGTAATAGCTTGTAAATGTTCATTTAAATTGTTTTGCCTAAGGTATCAAAAATATTACGCAAGTCCTTTTTATATGGCAAATGATCTGCACGTCCTTTTTTAAAAATATCATTACTATTGCCCTGTCCTTTGCGTAATGCTTTTTGCTCTTCGTATGGTAATCTATTTATTTCCATACAGTTTGAAGAACAACAATTTTCCATTTTTTCCTTGCATTCATCACACTGAATAAATAATAAATGACAAGCTTCATTAGCACAATTTGTGTGCATATCTGCTGGTTTTCCACATTGGTGACAATTGGCAATAACATCATCACTGATACGTTCTGATCGTCTTTCGTCAAAGACAAAGTTTTTACCTAAGAATTTATTTTCTAAGCCTTCAGCCTCAATCTGTCTAACATAGTTAATGATACCACCTTCAAGCTGAAATACGTTTTTAAAGCCCTTATGCTTATAATATGCACTTGCTTTTTCACATCTAATACCTCCGGTGCAATACATCACTAGCTTCTTGTCTTCTTTGTGTGCTCTTAAATCTTCTTCAATTAAATCTAAAGACTCTCTAAAAGTATCTACATCTGGTGTTACGGCATTTTTAAAATGACCAATTTCACTTTCGTAATGGTTTCGCATATCTACCAGAACCGTATTTGGGTCTTCAATAAGCTCGTTGAATTTTTTAGCATTAACATGAACACCTTTATTAGTCACATCAAAAGACGCATCATTTAATCCGTCTGCTACAATTTTTTTACGCACTTTAACTTTTAGTTTTAAAAAGGCAAAATTATCGTGCTCTATAGCAATATTTAATCTTACATTTTCTAAAAACGAAATGGTATCCAGATGTTTCTTAAAAGCTTCAAAGTTTTCTGCAGGTACAGAAAGTTGCGCATTAATTCCTTCAGTGGCCACGTAGATTCTTCCTAAGACTTCTAATTCATCCCAAGCGAGAAACATGTGGTTTCTAAAAATTTCGGTATTGTTAATTTTAGCGTACTTGTAGAAAGAGATGGTTAAGCGTTCTTTTCCCGCTTGTGCAATAAGTTCTGCTCTTTCTTTGGCACTTAAGTTATTGTACAGTTGCATGCTATACTAATTTTTAAGGTTAAAGAATAAAATAATAAGCGACAAAGGTATTATTTTTAGTACAAAAGCTTCAAAATAAGCACAAAAAAAAGCACTCTGAATATTTCAAAGTGCTTTTACAGATTAACTTACCAACTTAAAACAACTTAAAAAGTTAATCTACACCGGCTTTACAATTACTGAGAGTTAAACAGTAACTGAAACACCTAATGCTTTACTAATTGTGTTGTTTATAAAACAGAGAAATCAAAAGATTTACCTCTGCTTTCTAAAACTTTTTCATAGCAATTAATTCCTTTTTCATTTAGTAGATGTAAAAAGTGCAAAAGGGTTGCGTTATAAAAGTGAAAAAAACGTTATTTTCTTTTACAGTTATTTTAAAACAAAAAATGAAATAAATAAAATAAGTGGTATTTTTGAAGACAATTAATTTTAAGAAAAAGAACAAATGAGTAGCGAAAAAGATGCAAAATTAAAAGCTTTAAAACTAACGTTAGATAAATTAGATAAAGCTTATGGTAAAGGGACTGTGATGAAAATGAGCGATCAGGCGGTTGTAGATGTAGATGCTATTTCCTCTGGTTCTTTAGGTTTAGATATTGCTTTAGGCGTTGGTGGATATCCTAGAGGACGTGTTATTGAAATATATGGTCCAGAATCTTCTGGTAAAACAACATTAACACTTCATGCCATTGCAGAAGCGCAAAAAGCGGGAGGTATTGCCGCATTTATTGATGCAGAGCATGCTTTTGATCGTTTCTATGCCGAAAAATTAGGAGTAGACATTGACAATTTAATTATTTCTCAACCAGATAACGGAGAGCAAGCTTTAGAAATTGCTGATAACTTAATTAGGTCTGGTGCTATTGATATTGTTGTAATTGACTCTGTGGCTGCCTTAACACCTAAAAGTGAAATTGAAGGTGAAATGGGAGATTCTAAAATGGGCTTACATGCGCGTTTAATGTCTCAGGCTTTAAGAAAATTAACAGCTTCTATTAGCAAGACCAATTGTACCGTAATTTTTATTAACCAGTTACGTGAAAAAATTGGTGTCATGTTTGGTAACCCTGAAACTACAACAGGTGGTAATGCCTTAAAATTCTACGCTTCTGTGCGTTTAGACATTAGACGTTCTACACAGATTAAAGATAGCGACAGTAATGTAATGGGTAATAAAACGCGAGTTAAGGTTGTTAAAAACAAAGTTGCTCCACCATTTAGATTGGCAGAATTTGATATTATGTATGGCGCAGGTATCTCTAAGGTAGGAGAAGTTTTAGATTTAGCCGTAGAACACGAAATTGTTAAAAAGAGTGGTTCTTGGTTTAGCTATGGAGACACCAAGCTAGGTCAAGGTCGTGATGCTGTTAAACTTTTAATACAGGATAATCCAGACCTGATGGACGAATTAGAAGAAAAAGTGAGAGCACTCATTAATGAATCTAAATAAATTGAATTAAAAAAATCCTGACACAAAATCAGGATTTTTTTAATTTTAGACGCAACCATTTTGCACTTTTTACATCTATATTATAGAAATTGATTAATTAATGTATGAAGAAATTTGTCCTAATCGCCTTTTTACTAGCCTCAATATTAACTTCGTGTAATGTTGACGATGTCAATAACCATGATTTTTATTTGGAAGTTGTACCTATTGATAGCGTAGTAATGCCTGAATATTTTGTAAAAGGCGAAGTTTACCAAATAGATATAACGTATACACAGCCAAGTTCATGTTACTATTTTAATGATTTTTTTTATGAAATAGATGGACAACAAAGAACCGTTGCAGTTGTAAATACAGTATATACTATAAACAACACAACATGTATTGATGCCCCTGAAGAAGTAACCGTTCATTTTAATTTTCATGCCACTGGAAGTGAAACCTATGTATTTAAGTTTTTCCAAGGAGAAGTTGAAACAAACGGAGTAACTGTTGACCAATACTATATTGTAGAAGTTCCTGTTGTGCTATCTGACGATTAAAACATACGGACATTTAAAACTTTAATTATTAACTAACCCTATAACAAATGTGAGTTTAGACCAACTCATAAAAAATTGTATTAACAAAGATGCTCAAGCTCAAAGCCAATTATACAAGCAATTTGCAAGTAAATTATTTTCGCTTTGTCTTAAGTACTCAAAAAACTATGCAGAAGCAGAAGATAATCTGCACGACGCATTTATAACTATTTTTAATAAAATAGAACAGTATAATAACAAAGGGTCTTTTGAAGGTTGGCTTAAAAGAATTGCCATAAACACATCTTTGCAACGCTATAGAGAAGATGTAGGCGTTTACGATATTATGAATGAAGATAATATTAAAGACGTTTCAGTAGATCTTAATGAAAACGACGTAAGTATTAATTATTTACTACAAATTATCCAAGAATTACCAGATAGATATAGGTTGGTATTCAACTTATACGTTTTAGATGGCTATTCTCATGTTGAAATTAGTGAATTGATTAATATTTCAGTAGGTACCTCAAAATCTAACCTAGCAAGAGCAAGGATGATTTTAAAAGATAAAATTGAAGCTTATAACGCAACCTCAAATTCGCGAAGCTTATAAATAATGAACGATAAAAAAAACATAGATAGACTTTTTCAGGAAAAGTTCAAAGATTTTGAAGTTGCGCCTAACGATGCCGTTTGGGAACGCATAAGCGAAAGTCTTCCTAAGAAAAAGAAAAAACGTAGAGTTATTGCCCTGTGGTGGCAAATTGGTGGTGTTGCAGCTATGGTTACTTTATTACTAACTGTTGGAGTTTCTGTATTTAATACTGATGATAATCAGAAATTTCCTATTGTTAATACAGAAAATAGCACCAATGACCTAAACAACAACAACAACAACAACAACAACACAAATACACCAACTAAAAAAAGTCCAAACGAGCTAAATACAGTTGGATCTAATAATAAAACCCAAATAGTTAATTCAAATATAGACTCTGAACAAGAATCAAATTTAAACGATTCTAAAGAGGATACATCTCAAAAAACATCTACTTCAAAACAATTAACAACCCCTAATAATTACAATCAAAAGTTAAATTCGGTTGCTAATAACTCTAAAGTTGTAAAACGACATAAACCGTCTCAAAAGCAACATCGCTTGTCATCAAATAAAGACAAAAGCACCAAGATTGCTAACCAAACTAAAACATCAAATTCTAATTTAAAGAAAAACGATAACACTCAATTAGCATCTGAAACAGAAATAAAATCTACCATTAAAGAGGCCTTAGAAAACAGTAACACAGGTATTGCTGCAAATAAATCATCTGA
>Ga0193951_1000330_pt1 | contig 22231 bp, 9 predicted proteins | sample BB_2_MG_FD_140370 | JGI IMG/M metagenome (GOLD analysis project Ga0193951, IMG submission 140370) | Microbial mat bacterial communities from the Broadkill River, Lewes, Delaware, United States - BB_2_MG | ecosystem: Environmental > Aquatic > Freshwater > River > Microbial mats | place: USA...
ATCTCTCACCCTTAATAAAGATGGAAGCATATTAGCTGCTGTTGATGGCGGAGGGATAATTAATATCGATCCCTTAAAAAAAGAGATTATACCAACCAATGAAAGGAATCACGCTTTTAGTCTACTTGACACTAAAGCTGTTTACTCGGTCTACATCGATAGTAATGGTTTATACTGGGTAGGCACAATAGGTAAGGGTGTTCGCATCATCAACATGGAGCGAAATCGTTTTCATCACTATACGCATCAAAGTTACAAGCCTGAAAGTTTAAGTGATAACACTATTATTTCTTTGCTACAGGACTCTAAAGATAGAATATGGGTTGGAACTGATGGTGGAGGATTAAACCTGTTTAATACAGATGAAGAAACCTTCAAAAGCTTTAATAAACTATCTTCTAACTTAAAAAGTAACGTTATAAAACGCATATTTGAAGATAGAGAAGGCCAGATATGGTTAGGCACTTATGGTGGAGGACTAGCTTACCTAAATGAAAAGAATGATGAGCTTCAAGCCTATAACCCTATCTCTGAAATTAATAATGAATCATTCTCTATTTCAGTTTGGTCCATAGCACAGCAAGAGACCAAGAAGTTATGGGTTGGAACATTAGGCAATGGCTTATTAGAATTTGATACTGAAACAAAAAAATACACTCATCTACAGGACATCTACCCCGAGTTGGACGATGTTATGAATGATTATATTTTGAGCCTCTTTGTGGATTCTAAAAATAACCTGTGGATCGGAACAAGTAATGGTATTTATGTCTGGCTCGTTAATGAAAAGAAATACACGTGCTATCTATTTGATAAAATTAATGACAGCGGTGTAGGCAAGAATGCGATAATCAGTATTTTTGAGAGTAAAGATGGTAATGTATGGATTGGTTCAAATGGAGGAGGTATCATAATTATCAACCCGAAAAGTGGCGTCACAACAGATTTGACTGTTAACGATGGTTTGGCACAAGAACAGGTGTATGATATCAAACAAACCAAAGATGGTAACATGTGGTTTGCCACGCATGGTGGTATATCAAAATACGACATTGAATCGGGCCGTTTTCAAAATTACGATAGTCGCGATGGCCTTTTGGGAAGTACCTTTAACTCGCTGCTTTATACAACAAATAATAAACTGTTGGTCGGTGGTGTCAAAGGATTAAACTTGTTTGATCCTAATGTAATAAAAGTAAACAGCACTGTGCCACGCGTTCTTTTAGCAGAACTATACATTAATAATACGCCCATTAAAGCAGGCGAACCAAACAGCCCTTTGCAAAAAGACATTGCCAAAACAAGTGAAATTGTATTGAATCATAACCAAACCAATATTGGTATCGAATTTGTGGCCATCAATTACTTTATCTCTGAGAAAAACTCATATAGCTATATGCTAGAGAATTCATCAGAAGACTGGAGCATTGCCTCATCCAACCGACTGGTAAAGTACAACAACCTTAAACCTGGTGAATACACCTTTAGGGTGAAAGCGGCCAATAATGATGGCGTTTGGAGTAACAGTGAAACCACTTTAAAAATAACCGTGCTAGCTCCTATTTGGAAACGCTGGTACGCCTACCTGGCTTATTTCTTGGTAATAGGTGGTGTAATGTTTGCCTACATACGTTACACCATTCTATGGATTGACTTAAGAAGAAAGCTTGAGTTTGAAGTGATGGAACGTGAAAAAATTAAAGAATTAAACCTGATGAGGCTGCAATTCTTTACTAATATATCACATGAATTCAGAACGCCGTTGACCTTAATATCTGGTCCTTTAGAGTCACTTCATAAGCGCTTATCTCTTAAGGATGATGAAGAAAAACTGTTTAATATTGTTCTCAAAAATACGAATCTATTACTTCGCTTAATAAACCAAGTTCTGGATTTTAGAAAAGTAGAAACTGGATCAATGGAATTAAACGCAAGTAATGGTGACATCGTTTCTTACATTCGAAATTGCGGAGAAGCATTTCGCTACATGGCAGAGGAACGTTCAATGGAATTTACCATTACAAGTAATGTAGAAGCTTTAAACATCCAATTTGATCAGGACATTATTGAAAAGATCATATACAACTTACTATCCAATGCGTTTAAATACGGTAGCCCCAATGGTCAGGTTCAGTTAAGCATTCATTTGTCACCCGAACAAGTTATTGAAAGGCAGAACCTATTAATTAAAGTAAGGGATGATGGACCGGGGATTGACTCTGATAATCCACAGGACGTATTTAAACAATATAAACAATTTAATCATGGTCATAAGCACATTTCCGGCACTGGTATAGGTCTTGCTCTAACCAAGTCCTTAGTTAAACTGCACGGAGGCACAATTACTGTCGATTCAAAGAAAGATGAAGGAGCCACCTTTACATTAACAATTCCAGTGATCAAGAATTTAACAACTAAACCAGATTATAAATCAACCAGTACTACACCTCTATTAAATACACCTATTATTGCTACTAAAGAGGAGCATTCGCAAGTCACCAATCATCAGAAGAACAAACTCTTAGTTGTTGATGATAATAGTGAAATTACTGACTTTTTGGTGTCTGTACTTCAAGATAGTTATTTCGTTTCGGTTTCAAAAAATGGTGAAGAAGCATTGAACATGCTTCAAAAACGCTCGTTTGATCTTATAATCACCGATGTAATGATGCCAATTATGGATGGAATTGAACTCTGCAATAAGGTCAAAAGTGAGCTTCAAACCAGTCATATACCTATTATAATGTTATCTGCCAAGACTTCGATTGAGAATAGAATTGAAGGCTTGAATACGGGTGCTGATGCTTATCTTCCTAAACCCTTTAATCCTGATTTATTACAAGCCTATGTTGAAAGCCTTCTTAAAAATAGAGATAAACTAAAAGAGGTTTTCACCGGCAATTCCATTATCCTACCATCGGAGATGACCACAACATCAGTTGATGAAGATTTCATCACTAAAGCACTGGAGGTTGTCAAATTGAATATGGAGGATGAAACCTTTAGTGTTGAAGAACTGGGCAGTGAGTTGAATATGAGTAGAAGCAATCTGCATCGTAAGATAAAAGCTCTAACAGGCAAATCGACTACCGATTTTATTAGAACTATTCGTTTGAAGGAGGCAGCTGCTAAGCTCATTAGCACTAACGATCAAATCAGTGAAATTGCTTACAAGGTAGGGTTTAATAGTAGCTCATACTTTATCAAAAGCTTTAAAAAAGAATTTAACATGTCACCAGGTCAATACAAGCAAGTTCAGAAACGATGGAATTAGCAATAACTGTAGGTAAAACGCAACTTTTAGCAGGGTTTTAAGTATAGTTAGCGTGATCTTAATATTAGTTTTACTTACTTTGTATTGATGGATTTAATTACCTGTTTATTCTTCTTGTGTTTTGTATTGTTAGTTAGCATCTTACCTTATAGATTTATCTACCTATTCTCCGATTTTGCGAGTATGATAATGGCTAAGGTGGTGAAATATCGTTATGATGTTATTTATCAGAACCTGGAAAAGTCCTTTCCTGAAAAAAGTAAACCAGAAATAGACGCCATTGCAAAAGGATTCTATCGTAACTTAACAGACAATTTACTAGAGAGCTTCAAGTCTTTTAGCATGAGACGATCTTCAATAATTAGGCGCCATAAAATCATTAACCCAGAACTGCTAGAAAACCTTTTAGAACAACATAAAGGCGTTATTGGGGTTACAGCACATTACGCCAATTGGGAATGGGGAAGCCAATCGGGAAGCCTACAGTGTAAAAACAATTTTGCTGCCTTGTACAAACCTCTAAGTAACAAACGCATTAATCGCATTTTAAAGAAAAGCAGATCCAAATGTGGAACAGAGCTTGTATCGATATATGAGACTTCAGCCATGTTTGAAAAATATAAGGATAAAGGCTACGTCTTTCTTATGGCAGCCGATCAAGGCCCTGCAGGTGGCAAACAGTTGGATAATGCCTATTGGTGCGAGTTTTTAGGACGAAAAACAGCCTTTTTAAATGGCCCTGAAAAGCATGCTAGAAACAATAATTATCCGGTAGTATACATTGACATACAAAGGGTAAAGAGAGGTTTCTACGAAGTGGAACTAACAACCTTAACTGAGGCTCCAAACAGCCTTAAGGATGGCGAAATAACTGAATTGTATAAAAATAAATTGGAGCAAATCATCCGATTAAAACCTGAAAATTGGTTATGGTCACACAAAAGATGGAAACGCTCTCCTGCATAACATTGCTACGACACTATGGATATGAATCATATTGCACATATGCTCCATCAGCGAGCTGACAAATATAACAAGCGCGAAGTATTCAGATACAAAAAACAAGATGCCTATCAATCCATCTCTTGGGCAACTTTTAAAGACCAAGCAGATACTATTGCAAAACATCTATTAGCCCATAACATTACCGTTCAAAGTAACGTAGGTATCTACAGTCAAAACAGACCACAATGGACCATTAGTGACCTTGCCATCTTATCTATTCGTGCAGTAGTTGTACCGCTATATCCAACAGCTACTTTTGAGCAACTCAAGTACATTATTGATGAGACTGAAATGGAAGTGCTTTTTGTTGGTGATAATGAACAGCTTAATTATGCCACAAGAGCACTAGAAGAAACAGCCACCTTAAAACACATTATCACTTTTGATTGCAATTCTAGCGATGACGATCGCATACATCGCTTTAATGATATTATCACGAGCAATTACGGCGAATTTGATACCAGCTTAGAGCAACAATTCAACAGTGCTAAAGAAGAGGACTTAGCTACTATTATATATACCTCTGGAACCACTGGTGAGCCGAAAGGTGTAATGTTACAGCACAAGCAATTTTTACATGCTTTTAAGATTCATGATCAACGCTTATCATTGGGGGAAGACGATGTTTCGATGTGCTTTCTTCCATTAAGTCATGTTTTTGAACGAACATGGACCTATTACCTGTTATACTCTGGGGGAACCAATGTGTATAACCTTAACCCAAAAGCTATCATAGAAGAGCTACCATTGGTAAAGCCAACAGTTATGTGTGTAGTTCCTCGGTTTTTCGAAAAAACATATGATGCAATTCAGCTAACAGCTGCTAAATGGCCAAAGCCACAGAAAGTCATTTTTAATTGGGCCATTTCAATTGGCGCAAAGTATATAGAATACGAAAAAGATAATAAAAAACCTCCACTTGCCTTAGGTATAAAACGAAAAATTGCCAACGCACTAGTATATAAAAAAGTTCGCGAGGTGTTTGGAGGTAACATCCGTTATACGCCCTGTGCCGGATCAGCTCTTAACAAACACCTTTTGCGTTTTTTTCATAGCATTGGTTTGTATGTTTGTTATGGGTACGGCGCAACAGAAACAACAGCTACCGTTTCGTGCATGCCAAATACACACTATGACTTTGAATATACTGGCGACATAATGCCAGGCATAGATGTAAAGGTGAACGAAGAAAACATGATATTGGTGAAAGGTGGAACTGTTTTTAGCGGATACTATAAGAAACCCGCTGAAACAGCCGAAGTATTAAAAGACGGTTGGTATTACACAGGTGATCAGGGTGAGTTACCAGCACCTGGTAAGCTGCACATGACCGAACGTATTAAAGACATCATCAAAACATCAACTGGGAAATACATTTCACCGCAGAAAATAGAGTTAATGCTATCAAAGGGTGACTTAATAGAACAGCTTTGTGTCATTGGTGACAATAGAAAATACCTCAGTGCATTAATTGTACCGAGCTATGATGCACTTAAGATATTGGCTAAAAAAAATGGCTATTCTTTTAAGGACCATAACGAATTAGTGAAAAATGAAGCTATAATCGAAGCCATTGAAAAACAAGTAGCTGAACTTCAAAAAGGACTTCCCAAACACGAAAGAGTAGCAAAAATGACCATATTAGGCGAGCCCTTTAGCATAGACAACACAATGCTCACCAACTCTCTTAAAGTTCGCCGAAAGCAGGTGAATATTATCTATGATAAGATAATAGCAAAAATGTATTAAAAAAAAAGCCTGACACATAATTGAAACGTGTCAGGCTTTTTCCTTTGAAACTTATCCAAATAAGTCTTTTATATCCTCTACGCTCAGCGTTTTCATAATGTTCTCATCCGTTTGAACGATATCGCCGGCCAATTTCTTCTTTCGCTCTTGTAGCTTCAAGATTTTCTCTTCAACCGTATCACGGCATATCATGCGGTAAGCAAATACGTTCTTATCCTGCCCTATCCTATAACAACGGTCAATGGCCTGGTTCTCGACAGCAGGATTCCACCACGGATCCACGATATACACATAATCAGCAGCAGTGAGATTTAGTCCTGTTCCTCCCGCCTTAAGACTTATTAAGAAAACCCGTAACTCATCATTGTTCTGAAAATTATTAACCGAGTTTTCACGTTGCTTAGTAGAGCTTTTACCATCCAAGTATTCAAACTCAATATTACGGCGCGTGAGTTCATCTTTTATTAAGCCTAACATCTGCACAAACTGAGAAAAGATTAAAATCTTGTGATTGGCCGTTTTATCCGTAATATGCTGAACAATCTCCTTAATTTTTACCGATTCTGCTTCGTCGTGATTACTATCCTTTAGAAGCTTAGGTGAGTCACATATCTGGCGCAAGCGTGTTAAAGCTTCCAACACCATTAATTTAGATTTACCAACACCTTCTTCTTCCATTTTACCAATAAGCTGGCTTCTAAACTGATTTTTATAAGCATCATAAACCTTACGCTGAGCGGTGTCCATCTCACAAAAAATGACATCTTCAGTTTTAGGGGGCAACTCAGAAGCCACCTTCTCTTTAGTACGACGCAACACAAAGGGGTTAATCAAACGCTGCAATTCACCACCAATCATCTCATCACCTTCCTTATCAATAGCATTTGAAAAATTTTCCTTAAAAGAAGAAACACCACCCAAAAAGCCACGATTGACGAAGGTCATCTGCGCATATAAATCGAAGGTACTGTTTTCAATTGGTGTACCTGATAAGGCCAAACGACTCTTGGCTTGCAACAGATTAGCTGCTTTATAACGTCGCGATGCCGGATTCTTAATGGCTTGTGATTCATCCAGAACAATATAATTAAAACGGTAAGCCCGCAACATTTCAATGTCCCTCAGCAACACACCATAAGTGGTGAAGACAATATCAAAATCATCAAAACTACCTGTATCGCTAGCTCTGTTAACACCATAATGGTAATGGGCTTTTAATGAAGGAGCAAATTTACGAATTTCATTCTCCCAGTTGAATAGAAGTGTAGTAGGTACAATAATTAAATTAGTTGTAGCATCGCGTTCAAGTACCTGCTGTAAGAAGGTTAACACTTGTAGTGTTTTCCCCAAGCCCATGTCATCGGCCAAAATACCACCCCAACCCATGTCATCAAGAAAATTAAGCCAGTTAAGCCCTTCTTTTTGGTAGTGGCGTAGGTCAGCCTTTATAGTGGCTGGTACTGTGGTATCTTCTATTTTGGTAAAAGCTGCTAGCTTGCGTCTTTTCTCAGCTAACTCTTCAAGTACTGTAGCGTCATCAATATTATCAAACAACTCATCCACAATTGAGAAACGCAATTTAGAAACTGAGATGTGCTCACCATTTAGCTCACCATGTCTGAAATATTTCTCAAAACGATGAAACCACTCCGCTGGTAAGACTCCTACTGAGCCGTCTTGTAATTGTATATAACGTTGTTTCTTAAGTACGGCCTTTCTTATTTCACTAAGTTTAACCACATTATCGCCAAAGCTAACATGTACACTAATATCAAACCAGTCCTCACCTGAGCTCACTGAAGTGGTAATCTTACCTTTGTGTGGCGAATATTTAAAGCTTTTAAGGTCATTAAGGCCATATACCTCAACATTATTTAACTGGAGAGCGTCAAAAAATTTATAGAACCACATTTCGCGGTTAAAATCATTGTAATGCAAATGAAACACCTTACTGCTCTTTTGGGCTTCAAACTTAGGATGAAGGGTAGACAGTTGCTCTGCAAAATCCTCTTCTAACTCGAAGTTACGTTTGTATTGCACCACCTTATCTTCCTCTTCAACCAAAACATTACCATTGGTGGTAAGTTTAACCGACACGCCATTGTGGTATTCCACCTGAGGCGATATAATTAAATGCTGATCTTTCTCTGATAGAAATACTTGCTTGCGTTTGAAATCCAGTTCAACCGTATCAATCGGATAAACCCCCTTATCAAACGACATATCAAAGCTATTGGCCAAGGGTGAAATTACCTTATGAAAAAAGGCCTCCTTATGTGCCTTCACCATTTTAATTGGCGAATTATGCTCTACAATCAGCTTTGCTACACGATAATCCTTTGTGACGTAATAGATCCCATCAATTACATAAATAAACTGTCCTGATGCCTCTACATTAATATCTTGAATACTACAAATGTTATCACCTATAACAAGTTTAGGATCGAGATAAACAAAGTTATCATCTTCCTTAACATCAAAATAGGCATCAATGGCATCAGGCGAGATAGTAATACGCTCTAAATCACCCTTACGTAGTTTATAATTATTAGAATTATTGATGTACACGTGTCGCTCTTGCGCCAATAACTCCATTATGCGTTTATGCACAATAAATAAGTCAGACGCCTTCATTTTAGCATTACAATCATCAATCAAGCTCAATAATTCCTTTTGGTGATCAGTAATTTCGATCAAATAATCTTCTACTACACCCTCATATTCTTCTATATGCGAACCTAAACTCTCACGTGTTTTGTTGGGTTTACCTATAATTGGCAAAAGCTCAATCACATAATTGTCACTAAAATAGGTTTTAGTGGTGCTTAGTTCTAACACAAAACCAAGTTCACGCTCTTGCTTAAGCACCTTATCTTTATCATCTAAATGAAATGTTTCAACATCAATACCTTCAAGTATTTGATGGACAACTCCAGTTTCACCTTCGTCAATAGCAATTAGGCCCGTTGCAAATTCGGTATGCTTAGCTGTTAATCCTCGCGCCTCGTCAAAGCCAATAGTAAAGTACATATCAAATAATTCTTCACTTAAACCGTGTGTGTCAATCGTTTCTTGTTTTAATAGCTCTAAACTATCCTTAAAAATTCGTTTTAGTATATTAGGGCTGGCTGATCGTGCAAATTTGAGTAAGCAAATTACCTCAGGCTCAGTCAATGACTGAAGATTTGTTTTTTCTTCAGGTGATACATATACTTTATCATCTACCATCGAGAAAACGACTCTTACATGCTTCTTAAAATTTTGATCAAGCTGAACGATTAATTTGTTGTTTTCAACAATAAGCTCTGAAACATAGCTAACTTGATAACTATATGATACAGAACTTAGCACAGAATAAGTTGTGTTTTCTTTTACAAAGCCCTCGGTTAGGTTTTCAAAATTAGGCAACTCAAAACCCATTACAGATCGACCTGAGACAGCGCGCTGACTGGCCTGTTCACTACGCTTATCGATACCTAATTGAATATTTCCATCAATATCAGCAATAAATAACAAAGCAGCAATCGTGTGTGTACAAAAGCGTCCTCCAATATACGAGCAGTTACACATGGTTTCTATACGTCGGTCGTTAAGATTACGTATCTGTACTTTATGCATCTTGGTGTCCTTAACCGAAAAAATCCAGTTATCGAGCGCCTTCTGATAAAGCTGCAATGTTACTTTTCCTTCTTTGTACAAATTTGTTCCCGCCCTGCTTACTTCATTCGAAGTATAAAAATCAATCGAGTCACTAATATATTCCCTAATGCTTTCCGCCATACCTATTTTCAAATTTGAAAAGTGCTAATTCGCAAAAATACAAACAGAAATCCAGTTGTGAACCATTTAAACAGGTGTATTTACCTCTTCTTTTTTAATTCTAACATAAGAAAAGAGTAAACCAATAGTGTTTCAAGCAAATACAGACCTTAACCACGATAAGAATTATTTGGAGTCAAACTCATTCTTGATGGCAGCAAGCTTACTTAGGCCTTTTCAAGGTATTAATTAGGCAAAAAACCTCTGCTGTCGCCCTTTAAACGAAATAAAAAAGGCCTGACAAATTCAATCTTGTCAGGCCTTTTAAAAGTTATAATATCACTTACTTTTGTGCCTCAATCCATTTACGTGCATTTACAAAAGCTTCAATCCATGGAGATACTTCATCAGCTTTTCTATCCTCTGGATAATGTGCCCATTGCCAAGGGAAAATAGCCCTTTCCATGTGCGGCATCATCGCTAAATGACGACCATCATTAGAACAAATAGCAGCAGTATTGTAATCGCTACCATTTGGATTGGCCGGATAAGCTTCTTTCGAGTATTTACCAACTATATTATACTGATCCTCAGCATAAGGCAAGCTATACTTACCTTCACCGTGAGCCACCCATACACCTAACTTCGATCCAGAGAGACTTTTCAGCATCACCGAGTCATTTTCTTCAATGTTCATATTTAAGAAAATGGACTCAAACTTATGTGAATTATTATGTAGCATTTTAGGCTGCTCTTTGTGATCTGGATATACCAAACCGAGTTCAACCATTAGCTGACAGCCATTACACACACCTAAACTTAACGTATCAGGACGTGCATAGAAATTATCCAATGCTTTTTTGGCTTGTGGATTATATAAGAAAGCACCTGCCCAACCTTTAGCAGAACCTAATACATCGCTATTAGAGAAACCTCCAACATAGACAATCATATTGATGTCTTCTAAAGTCTCACGTCCGGAAATTAAATCAGTCATATGAACATCCTTAACATCCATTCCCGCTAAAAACATACTGTAAGCCATCTCACGATCACCATTCACACCTTTTTCTCGTATAATAGCAGCTTTAATACCAGAACGCTCTTTGCGGTCGAGCATCAAACTCCATTGGTTAAGCTTACCTGAAAATTTAGTTGGGAAATTATATTCTAAAGTGTTTTTCTTGTAGTTATCAAAACGTTCTTTAGCCAATTCAGCTCCACTTTGCTTACGATCCAACAGGTATGAAGTTTTATACCAATCATCACGATATTTGTCAATATCTAAGTTAAGCGTTTGTCCATTGTTGTCTATGATCAATTCTCGTGCTTCAGTAGGCTGACCCAATTCAATAAATTGCGTACCACTTGCCTCTAATATTGAAGTAGCGGCGGCTAGATCTTTTACTTGTATCAATACACCTGGGTTTTCACTGAATAAAACCTTTACAAGATCATTTTCTTCATATTGATCTAAATTAACCTTTGCTCCATGCGTTGTATTGGCAAAACACATCTCTAACAATGCAGTAACCATACCACCTGCCGAAATATCATGTCCGGATAATACCAAGCCTTTATTAATTAGTTCTTGAATAGCATTAAACCCATTCTTGAAGTACTCTGCATCAGTAACAGTAGGAGCTTCAGCACCTAGCTTGTTCACTACCTGAGCAAACGAGCTGCCGCCCAACTTAAGACTATCAAATGACAGGTCGATATGAATAAGCGTTGTATCGATATCTTTAACCATTACCGGCTCAACAATCTTACGAATGTCACTCACCTCTCCTGCCCCAGAAATAATAACTGTACCTGGACTATAAACCAAGTCACCGTCTTTATATTTCTGTGTCATCGATAAGGAATCCTTACCAGTAGGAATATTGATTCCTAGATCACAGCTAAAATCACTCACTGCCTCAACGGCACGATATAATCGGCTATCTTCACCTTTATTCTTACAAGGCCACATCCAGTTGGCACTTAAAGAAACACCTTTAAGTCCGTGCGTTAATGGTGCCCAAACCAAGTTTGTTAAAGCTTCAGCAATAGAAACTATCGCACCTGCAGCAGGATCAACTAATCCAATAGCTGGTGCATGGCCAATTGATGTCGACACACCCTTCTCGCCTTTAAAATCAATAGCACAAGCTCCAAGGTTATTAAGAGGCAATTGCAACTCACCAGCACATTGCTGCTTAGCCACTTTACCGGTTACAGATCGATCGACTTTGTTCGTTAGCCAGTCTTTACAAGCTACTGCTTCTAATTGAAGAACGTCACTGATGTACTTTTCAAGCAAGGTGGTTTCGTATTCCACAGCTGCAAATTTATCATCAGCTGTTTCATCTTTCATTATCGTCTTAGGAGGATTACCAAACATATCAGCTAGTTTCCAATCGATTGGTGCATTTCCTTTATCATCCTCAAACTTAAAATGCATATCACCTGTCGTTTCACCTACTTCATAAAAAGGAGCACGCTCACGGGCCGATATATTCTTTAAGTTTTCAATATCTTTATCTTTAAGTACAAGACCCATGCGCTCTTGCGACTCGTTACCGGCTATTTCTTTAGAAGAAAGGGTTGGATCACCAACAGGTAACTTATCCAGATGAATGGTACCACCAGTCGTTTCAACTAACTCGGATAAACAATTTAAGTGTCCACCAGCACCATGATCATGAATAGATACAATTGGATTTTCATCTGACTCCGAAAGGGCGCGAATGGCATTCATCGCACGTTTCTGCATTTCAGGGTTTGAACGCTGAACGGCGTTTAATTCAATAGCATTATCAAACTCTCCGGTCGCAACAGATGAAACAGCTCCTCCACCCATTCCAATACGGTAGTTATCACCACCTAAAAGTACAACTTTGTCTCCCTTCTCCGGGTCAGCTTTTAAAGCGTGTTCTTTACGACCAAAACCAACACCTCCGGCAAGCATGATCACCTTATCAAAAGCAAATTTCTTCTGATTTTCGAAGTGTTCAAAAGTAAGCACAGATCCACAAATCATTGGTTGTCCAAACTTATTTCCAAAATCACTTGCACCATTTGATGCTTTAATAAGAATCTCTTCTGGCGTTTGGTATAGCCAATCACGTGCCGGCGTCTCTTTCTCCCACTCACGACCTTCTTCAGAGCGCGAATAAGAAGTCATGTATACCGCTGTTCCTGCCAATGGCAAAGAACCTTGTCCACCGGCTAAACGGTCACGTATTTCACCTCCAGCTCCGGTTGCAGCACCATTAAAAGGCTCAACAGTAGTAGGAAAATTGTGCGTCTCCGCTTTAAGCGATAATACCGTGTTAATCTCCTTTGTTTCGAAAAAATCTGCTGTATCCTGTCGACCAGGAGCAAATTGCATGGCTTTTGGTCCTTCTACAAAGGCAACATTATCTTTATATGCTGAAACAATGTAATTGTGGTTTTCTTTTGAGGTTCTTTTTATTAATTGAAACAAAGAGCTTTCTTTCTCTTCCCCATCAATTATAAAAATACCGTTAAAAATTTTATGTCGACAGTGTTCAGAATTAACTTGCGAAAAACCAAATACTTCACTGTCGGTGAGTTTACGTCCTAGCTTGTCACTTAATCCATCTAAGTAAGCAATCTCATCTTCACTTAAAGCTAAACCTTCCTGCTTATTGTACGACGCAATATCATCTATATGTACAATTGGTTCAGGATCTTTCTCTATTGTAAAAATTTCCTGACATAAGCCATTGTACATGGCCTGCAACATTGGGTCAAAATCAGCATTCTCAGCATCTACCTCGAAAAACTCTTCCACACGAATAATGCCATCAATACCCATATTCTGGGTTATTTCCATAGCATTGGTACTCCAAGGAGTAATCATTTCCTTACGTGGACCAACAAAAAAGCCTTCTAAAGATTTACCTTCAGAAAGCTTTGCCCCACTAAATAGCCACTCTAACTTACTAATATTATCAGTTGAGATTTCAGCTTGCGTTCCGACTGCGATAATCTGCTTTGAATTTCCCTTAAAAAACAGAACCATGAATTAATATTTTGAATTGTGGTTTAAATAAGCTGCAAATTTAATAATAGTTCAGTAGTTTTCAGCCAGAAGTCGCCAGTTTATTCATTTAGTTTTAAAACAAACCTTTTATAAAAAATAAAGAGGTCATTCTTTCGAATAACCTCTTCTCTCTAAAACCAAAAAACTACCTGCGCTTATTTAAGTACCCTTGCGGGTAAAGTAGTCAATACAAAGGCTTGATTTACCACCAAGCTTATCAGGTATAAAATTACTACTTTTTTAACACCATCCAACAGAAAAGTAACGAAATGTTAAACATTTTTAAACCACACTATAACCGACTCACATTTAGCGTTTTTAACAATTACTTTTAGCGAACTCGTTGGCCTTTTTTCACGGGAAATTGGCATATTCTTTATTGCTTAATATGATTTAGTATTTTTAGCTCTTAATTCGCTCGTCAAACCCGAAAATATCTTCTCAGTATTTTTTCTTATTTTTGTTATAAATCCACAAGCTCTACTATGATAATTAATGAAAAAACACAATACATTCCGGCACTAGAACAGGACGTAAAAACAGTTGTTCTGCAGAATAGAAAACACACACAAGTTACCATTAGCAGTTATGGCGCCATCATTACCAGTATTAAAACCCCTGATAGGCGTGGTAATTTTAGTGAGATTGTTCTTGGCTTTGACCAGCTAGAAGATTATTTGTCGCCAGCCTATAAAGACAATTGCCCCTACTTTGGCGCGACAATAGGTCGTTATGCCAATTACATAGGCAAAGGGCAGTTTACACTTGACGACAAAAACTACCAACTCCCTTGCAACAAAGGCCTTGACCACTACCATGGAGGACCGAATGGTTTTCACCAAAAAAATTGGACCATGGAAACTTTCAAAGAAGCCAAACGAACAGGAGTAATTTTGACGCTTTCCTCACCTGATATGGAAGAAGGGTATCCTGGTAATGTAGACATTAAACTAACCTACACGTTGACATTTGATAATGAACTGGTGATTGATTACGAAGCAACTACCTCAAAACCAACGGTCATCAACCTTACCAACCACACCTATTTCAACCTTTCGAGTATGCAAAATAATGTACTTGATCATTTAATGGTACTCTATGCCGATAGGTTCACGCCTAAAACAAAAGATGGCTTGCCAAGCGGTGAAATTGTTGCGGTTAATGACTCTCCCTTAGATTTTTTAACACCCAGAACAATCGGCGAGCGAATTAATGATGTGGATGGCAATGGCTATGACCACAACTTTGTCTTAAATGGTGTTACAGGTGATTTAAACATTGGTGCACGACTAGTTGATGCAAGCACGGGTCGCTCTTTGGAATTCTACAGTACTGAACCAGGCTTCCAGCTATACAGTGGTAACACCTTAAATGGATCTTTTCAACGAGATGGTGTTTCCTTTGCAAAAAACTACGGCATTTGTTTTAAAGCCCAAAAGTTCCCTGACTCACCAAACCAAAGCCAATTTCCGTCAGCTATATTAAGACCAGACGAAACTTACAAACAAACAACGGTGTATAAGTTTGGAACTACCGAATAAAAAAGTTAGCGCTGCCAATAGAGACAGCGCTCTTTTTTTAATAATTCATTTTTAACGATACCTCACTGTTGTCTTTTCATTTATCCATGAACCAACGGTATAATTGTCACCTTCTTGAATACCATGAAAAAATCCAGTTTCTTTATCAGGCAGGTATTGAGAATATAAATTTATTTGTTTATCTGCTTCTTGTTTACAGGCCGGGTCAATAGCTTTTGCCTTTATAAAACGATCGATGGCCACCCAATAAACCGTTTGATGTTCAAAATCATTATCACCATACTTTCTACTCTCTTGCGCATAGATGTTGCCAATTAAAATATGCGGTTTTCCCCAGTTGTTTTTAATTTTAAGCGCACTGTTTGCATACTGCCTCGCTTCAATATTATCTTTATAATGAGAAAATGAAATGACAGCTAATTCATAAAAGCATTTTGCTTGTAACTCTTCATCACCTTGACTTATGGTTTTAAGATAATAAGCCTTTGCTTTATCAAATTCATTCTTTTTTATGAAAAACTTTGCTAATAAATACGAAGCTTTTGCATTTGGGTTTAACTTATAATTTTGTTCTGCAGCCTGAGCATACAAGGCGCTTTCCGTACAATCAAAAGCATTCATTAAAGTTAGAATACGCTCAATACCATCTGCATCGTTTTTAACTAACTCATACTTTTCTAACAAACCATTTTCTAAGGTTGTACAATCACTAAAACCACTTTTAGCAACAATATCAACACACGTTTTACTTGCTTTCTTTAGCGTAACAATACGTTTATCAGTTTTTTGTCGTGAAATATGATGTGTCAAAACATCATCAACATCCAAATACACATTTAATAAATCTTGAGGTGTAGATTGTCCAACATTAAGCAAGGCATTTGTGCCTTGTAGCCAGTTGACGGCAACCATAGGCTCCATTTTTAACCCAACCTTCTCAAATGAAAGTGCGAAATAATCAACCGCTTCTTTCAAGGAAGCTTCATCAGAACGCCGATAAGTAACAAGATCAATCCCCTTACGACCAAGCACCCAGCCTTCAGGATATTTCGGATGATTGCCAAAATACTTAATCCTCTGGTCATAAATCATCATTAAAGTATCAACCAATCCTTGTTTTCTCGTTTCGTCATTCTCCAGCTTGATGTAATGTTTATATATATCAATACCATCTGAATATAGCCTTATCGTGACATCTGGACACTGATTAAACATAACACGCCATGGATCAATCGAATAATCATACATCTTTTTCTTTAATGATTCTTTATACAAGGAATAATTCTTAAGACATTCCAGGCTATCCATCTTTTGCTTTTCTTGAGCATTAATTGTAGGAACATGCAGCAGTAAGCCCAAAAATAGCACAAGTAATAAAATGCTTCTCGTCATAGTTATTCGGTTTTATAGTATCAAATCATACTATACAACATTACTGCCATAACTCACATCAAACTGATAACCTAATACTTGCCTACTACATTACATTAAGAAACATGTACGAAAACAAACCTTTATTGGTCGATAACGAACACTTTGCGATAAGCGAAAATAATTACCTAACTTTAATCGAGCTAAAAAAAGCACTATGAAAAGCATTATCGATTTTTTTGAAAACAGTGTTATTCAATATCCTAACAATACTTTAATTTGGGAAAAGACACAAGGTAAATACAAAAGCTTCACATACCTAGATATCCAAAAAGAAGTACATACTATTGCATATGCCCTTTTAGATTTAAACATACAACATGGCGATAGAATTGCTTTACTCTCCGAAGGAAGAAGGCTTTGGCTAGCTTCAGAATTGGCAATTCTACACATTGGTGCGATTAATGTTCCATTATCCACAAAGCTGGAAGGAGACGCCGATTTGGCATTCCGCATTAATCACTCACAAGCTGAAATCTTGATTACTTCTGCTACTCAGCTTAATAAAGTGAGGTTAATCCGTAATCAACTGACTCACGTAAAAAAGGTTATTGTTTTAGACGAAACTGAAGACTTGAAGGATAACGAAATCCTCTTAAGTAAGTGTTTAGAAAATGGTTTAAGATATAGCATACACCATCCCGACATGCTTGCAGAAAGAAAACAACAAGTAAAACCAGAAACATATGCAAATATTTGTTACACCTCAGGAACAACAGCCGATCCTAAAGGTATAATCTTATCACATAGAAATTATACAGCCAATGTGGAACAGGCATTTAGTTACATTTCAATCCCTCAACACTACAAAACCCTTGTTGTTTTGCCATGGGATCATGCCTTTGCACATACGGCTTCCTTATATTCATTCATGCACAAAGGCGCCTCAATTGCAGCCGTACAAGTTGGTAAAAATCAACACGAAACTTTAAAAAATTTCGTCACTAACATGCAAGAAATAAAGCCAGAGATACTAATGAGTGTACCAGCTTTGGCCAAGAATTTTAAAAAAAGTATTGAAAAAGCCATTGAAAGTAAAGGACAACTGGCGTTCCGACTTTTTAAATCAGGTTTACGTTTTGCCTATTGGTATAACCAAAATGGTAACGATGCAGGAAAGGGCATAAAAAAATTGTGCACTCCACTATACGCCTTTTATAAAATACTTATATTCAATAAAATTAAAGAACGATTCGGGGGGAAGCTTGAATACTTTATTGGTGGAGGCGCTTTGCTAGATATTGAACTTCAACGTTTCTTTTACGCCATTGGGATCCCAATGTTTCAAGGCTATGGTTTAAGTGAAGCTTCACCAATAATATCAGCTAACACACCTCTTTTTCATAAATTAGGATCGTCAGGCAAGGTTGTCAACCATCTTGAAATTCGCATATGTAATGATGAAGGAGAGGAGTTACCACAAGGAGAAAAAGGAGAAATTGTTATTCGTGGCGAAAATGTAATGCATGGCTATTGGAGAAATGAAGCAGCTTCGGCTCAAGCAATTAAAAACAAATGGCTCTTCACAGGTGATTTAGGTCACCTCGATGACCAAGGTTATTTATATGTATTGGGCCGTTATAAAAGTTTGTTAATTGGAGCAGATGGTGAGAAGTACAGCCCAGAAGGTATTGAGGAAGCCATTGTTGACCATTGTACTTTCATTGATCAAATTATTTTACACAATAATCAAAATCCATACACAAGTGCGTTAACGGTGGCTAACAAGGAAAAAATAAAAACTTGGCTAAAACATCATCACAAAACAATCGATTCAGAGGAAACTATCAAAGAGGTTCTTCATCTCATTATGAATGAAATCGATGCATTCAAAAAATCAACGGACCCCGAACTGGCCTTTCCTGCCCGATGGATGCCAAGCACCTTAATCCTTCTAAAGGAAAGCTTCTCGGAAAAAAATAAACTGGTAAATAGCACCATGAAAGTAGTTAGACCCAAAGTAGAGTCCTATTTTTCTCAGGAGATAAACTATCTTTACACCCCAGAAGCGAAAACCTTTGTCTCAAAAACAAACATAGATAATTTAAAACACTTCCTAAATAATGACGACTAATAAGTATAAGTTTGAGATTTGCATTGATTCAGTTCAATCTGCAATTAACGCGCAAGAAGCTGGTGCAAATAGAGTTGAACTGTGTGACAATCTTTTTGAGGGTGGAACGACTCCAAGTGCTGGAATGATCAAACAAGTTAAAAGTAAGGCGCCTCAAGTTTTGTTGTTTGTTATTATTCGCCCTAGAGGTGGAGACTTTTTATACACTAAGGAAGAGCTAAATGTGATGATAGCCGATATTGAAATTGCAAAATCATTGGGAGCAGATGGCATTGTGTCGGGTGCGCTAACAGCAGAAGGTAACATCGATATCCAAGCGACAAAACAACTCATTCAAGCCTGCGGAAACCTTCCCTTCACATTTCATAGAGCTTTTGACATGTGTAAAAACCCTGAAGAAGCCTTGGAGCAGTTGATTTCACTTGGAACAAAACGCATTTTAACATCAGGAATGAAACAAACTGCAGACTTAGGTCAAGAAACAATAGCTAAATTAGTTAAACAAGCCAATGATCGTGTAACTATTTTAGTAGGATCGGGTATAAAACCTAACAATATTGCAAATATTGCTCAATCAACATTAGCTAATGAATTTCATTTTTCGGCAAGAAAAGAAAACAATTCGCCAATGAAATATAAAAATGAGGACATCAATATGGGAGGCGTTGCGGGGCTACCAGAGTTTAGCCTATTCTATTCAGATATAAACGTCATTAAAGAGACAATTATGGCAATTACCAAACAATAGGTGTATAAAAACTGTTCGTTAATTAAGAAATATAGGTTATCTGTAAAGTTTTTTTCACAAAGATCAATCTTTATTACAACTTTAGGTTCAATAGATTTTTCTAATCGTAAAGTTTTTTACATTTTTACATCATAATTAAAGCACATTCGAATGCCGTTTTTATTAAGATATTTTATTTTACTATTTATTCTCTTATCTATACTCCTTCCAGAGGCAACTGCTCAACGAAGAAGGAAACCAAAAATATGGGAAGGCTTTAGTATATCAGGTCAAGCTGGTGCCAATCACTTTTTTGGCGATCTAGTTGACAATGGAAAAACTAATGTATCTCTTGGTGCCATTGCAGAGAAGGAAATGACCACCTATTTATCAGCACGTGCATCCATAATGGGTGGTGCAATGAGTGGTACGCAACTTGCATACTCTTCAGATTTAGAATATGCTTATTTTAACAATATATATACCGAGTTTAATATAGGTGCTTCATTCAGACCCCTCAACTTAATGCTTGGTTATTATAAGCAACGTACATTCAATCCCTATTTCATTGGCCAAATAGGAATGACGTACTTTAGTGCCACAGAGTATTATGGTGCTGGATCAGGCTTTGAAGATGGTAGTGTTTGGCGTGAAAAAAGTGGCATTACTCCAACTGTTGCAGGAGGAGGTGGTTTATCGTTTTGGGTTAACTCTCAATGGAGCGTTAACATAGAAGCAATAGGAAGCCTACCTTTTAGTGATGAATTAGATGGGCATAGTGAATGGTATAGTGGAGACGGTACAGTTCATGTTACTGACGCTAATGACTTTTACTACACAACTACAATTGGGTTGAAGTACTTGATCAACGATAGCAAGTGGAAGAACGAACCTAAATACAATAGAAAGGCTTATCTAAAAACAAGATCTCAGATGAAGAGTTCATCTAAGAGAAAAATTAAGTCAGTAAATAGAAAAAGAAGAAAACGGCGTTAAAAAAATAATAACAAAAAAAAGGAGTTACCGATGGTAGCTCCTTTTTTTTGTTATTATTTTTGACGTACACATATTAGAGACACACTGTCATGGATTTTAAAATCGTTTCCGAATTTTCACCAACTGGTGATCAACCAGAAGCCATAAAACAGCTTACTGAAGGTATTAATGATGAGTTAAAACATCAATCTCTACTAGGTGTAACAGGATCTGGCAAGACCTTTACTGTAGCTAATATGATTAAGAATGTACAGAGACCAACTCTTATTCTTTCCCACAATAAAACATTAGCAGCCCAGTTATATGGGGAATTTAAAAGCTTCTTTCCGGATAATGCCGTTGAATATTTTGTATCATACTATGACTATTACCAACCAGAAGCCTACTTGCCCGTTACCGATACATACATCGAGAAAGACCTTTCTATAAACGATGAGATAGAAAAGCTTCGCTTAAGCTCAACTTCCGCACTACTTTCAGGCCGCCGAGACGTTATCGTTGTTTCTTCCGTTTCCTGCTTATATGGTATTGGCAACCCAGAAGACTTTCATTCGGGTGTGATAAACATTAAAGTTGGTGATCAATTATCTCGTAATGTTTTTTTACGTCAGTTGGTGGATAGCCTATACTCTCGAAACGAAGTACTATTTGAACGTGGCAATTTTCGCGTTAAAGGTGATACCATTGAGGTCTTTCTTGCATACGTTGACCATGCCTGTCGTATTATTTTTTGGGGAGATGAAATTGAAAACATTGAAACCTTTAACCCAGAGAATGGTAAATGCATCGACTCACTTGAAACGACAACAATCTACCCGGCCAATATCTTCATCACATCCAAAGATAAGACACAAGAAGCAATACATGCCATTCAAGATGACTTAACTGGTCACTTGGCCTTTCTTAAGGAGAATGGAAAGAATGCTGAAGCCAAGCGCTTGGACGAACGCGTGAACTATGACCTTGAAATGATCCGCGAATTAGGCTATTGTCCTGGTATCGAAAATTACTCCAGGTACTTTGATGGACGTAAAGAAGGAACACGACCATTCTGCTTATTAGACTATTTTCCTGATGATTTTCTGATTGTTATAGATGAGAGCCACGTTACAATTCCACAAATAAGGGCAATGTATGGTGGTGATAAATCTAGGAAGCAAAACTTAGTTGAATATGGCTTCAGGCTGCCAGCCGCAATGGATAACAGGCCTCTTCAATTTGAAGAATTTGAGGCTTTAGTTAATCAAATAGTATACGTAAGTGCAACACCTGCAGACTACGAATTAGAAAAGTCTGAGGGAGTAGTTGTGGAACAACTTATACGGCCAACAGGATTACTGGACCCAGAGATTGAAGTTCGCCCAAGCCAAAATCAAATCGATGATCTCATAAATGAAATTAATGATCGTATTGAACTTAAGGAACGTGTTTTAGTCACAACTTTAACAAAAAGAATGGCAGAGGAGCTAACTAAATACCTGGGTCGCTTGTCGATTAAATGTGAATACATTCATTCTGATGTCGATACGCTTGATCGGGTTAAAATTATGGAGAATCTTCGCCTTGGTGTATTTGATGTACTAATAGGTGTCAATCTCCTCCGAGAAGGACTTGACTTGCC
>Ga0193951_1000331_pt1 | contig 22201 bp, 25 predicted proteins | sample BB_2_MG_FD_140370 | JGI IMG/M metagenome (GOLD analysis project Ga0193951, IMG submission 140370) | Microbial mat bacterial communities from the Broadkill River, Lewes, Delaware, United States - BB_2_MG | ecosystem: Environmental > Aquatic > Freshwater > River > Microbial mats | place: USA...
ACTTCTGAAATTGCTAACTCCAGTTCGCTTCACTCGTGTCTATTCGGTTTTTATTTGCTAAATTCAGTGCCTAAACCACGCAACGCATCATATACAAAATCGTTGTGCCCAATTAAAAATTCCGTATCATTACATAAATAAGGCTAAATGATTGTATCTTTGATAGTATCAAATGATAGTATCGTAAATGAAACCACCTTACGAAATAACATCTTCTATTTTAAAATTAATAACTTCTATTTCTGAGAAAATAGGAGAAGTAAATGCTAATTTATTAAACAGACCTTCACCGAAATTGAGAAAACAGAATAGAATCAAAACTATTCATTCTTCTTTAAAAATAGAAGGAAATACACTTACAGAAGAACAAATAACAGCACTTCTTGAAAACAAAAGAGTTATTGGTCCTAAAAAAGATGTTCTTGAAGTTTTAAATGCTATTAAAATCTATGAAAATTTAGAAGATTACAAGCCTTCTAATGAAAAATCCTTTTTAAAAGCACATCAAAACTTAATGGAAGGTCTAATTGAAAATTCTGGAAAATATAGAAATCAAAGTGTCGGAATTGTAAAAGGTTCTAAAGTTGAGCATTTAGCACCACCTTTTGAAAATGTGCCATACTTAATGAAAGACCTCTTTGAATATTTGAAAAAGTCTGATGAAATTGAGTTAATTAAAAGTTGTGTTTTTCATTACGAAATGGAATTCATACATCCATTTTTGGATGGCAATGGCAGAATGGGACGATTATGGCAAACTTTAATTTTAATGGAAAAACATCCAATCTTTGAGTTTTTGCCCTTTGAAACTTTAATTAGCAACGACCAAAAAAAATATTATAAAGCCTTGGCTGAGAGTGATAAATCTGGAAATTCAACTAAATTTATTGAATATATGCTAAACGTAATTGACATTTCAATAAGTGAATTATTAGATTTTAATAATCGAACGCTAAATGAAAAAGACAGATTAGAATATTATGTTTCCTTAAATAAAACTGAATTTACAAGAAAAGATTATATGGATATTTTTAAAGATATTTCTTCTGCGACAGCAAGTAGAGATTTAAAAAAAGGAACTGAACTAGGTTTATTTGAAAAAATAGGAGAAAAAAATAAAACAATCTATAGATTAAAATAACTAGACACAACACCGTATAAAATTAATTGCTGGTTATAGCCTACTCACGACATTGCTAACGCCAGTTCGCTTTGCTCGTGTCTATTCTGGTTTTTATTTGCTAAATTACGTGCTAAACCACGCAACTAATCTTATACGAGACCGATACCACACATATGAGAAAAATCCTGTTTATTACATTAATTCTGTTTACAAATCTAATTTATAGCCAAACAAAAGGGACTGTACTTGACAGTATATCGCAAGAACCAATTCCATACGTGAATATTTGGTTTGAAAACGAAAACATTGGAACAACTTCAAACGAAATTGGTCAATTCGAGATTAACGAATCTTTGAAAGACAAAATACTGATTTTTTCTGCCATAGGTTTTAAAACAAAAAAAATCAATTCCAAAACGATTGGAATGAAAATTCAATTAAGTCCTGAAATTACGGAATTGGAAGAGGTTTTAATTTCAAATAATTCAAAAAGCAAGGAGCTAAAAGTTGGAGAGTTTGAGGAAGATGACATTAATTTAAATATGGCTTGCTGGTCAAAGCCTTGGATACTTGCTAGGTTTTTTCCTTACGAAAAAGAATATGATGAAACTCGTTTTATAAAATCAATAAAAATTAGAACTACGAGTGATATTAAAAATGCCAAGTTCAATATTAGATTATATCAAAAAAATGAAGATGGAGAACCTGGAGCTTTTCTATATGACAAAAATATCATTGGAATTGCAAAAAAAGGAAAAAAACTTACGGAAATTGACCTATCTGAATATGATATTTACTTCCCTAAAGACGGACTTTTTATCGCGATAGAGTGGTTAATCATTGAAGAAAACAAATATGAATTTAAAGCAAAGTGGGTTGATACAAAAAAAAAGGAAAAGAAAATTTCCTATGAACCTGCTTATGGAGTTTTACCAGATGAAACAGGAGAAAATAGTATGATTTACATCTCTGGAAAATGGCAAAAAATTTGGAAAAGTAGAAGTCCTGAAAGTTATAAAGACAAATATGGATTATTGGCAATGGAATTAACTCTAACAGATTAAATATAAATTTGTAAACCATAAGTCTAAACGAATCAATAAAAAATGAAAATAAAAACCACAATTAGTCTTATTTTATTATTCTTGCTCGTTTTCATAACATATGGACAAACAGAAAGAGACCATATAATTAATGATTCGATTTATCCAATTATTCACAATTCTGAAAATTATCATGAAGTGAAAAATAGAATTTTGAATTTAGAAAAATCTTATGGCTATGAACCAGAGTTAAAATATTCCTTGATTAATTACAGCTTCCGAAATAATGACATACAATTCTTTAAAAAAGAAGTAAAGATTTTAGTAGAAAAATATGGATTGCAACTAATCTATTTGAATGGCAAAGAGTTTTATTACGATGCAATAACAAAAGGGGAATTGGCTGAATGGTTTATGGACATGTACTTAACAAGCCATTTTGTTTGGATGAAAAACAATTTTGATAAGCAAATTCCTCTAAAAAAACTGAATGAAATAAAAACAAAAGACCAGCTTATTAATCAATATACAAGTCAAATTTGGAACGAATTAGAACTTGATTCAACACAAAAATCAATACAAAATAAATTAATTTCCGATTTCTATTATACAAATATTTCAGAATTATATGAAATAGCTAATAGTAACAATAAATATCCTAGCGCTAAAAGTTTTGCCATAATTCAAAACAATTTTTATGTAGCAGAAATTCATAATTTACAAGCAAAATCAAATATTGAAAGATTTTGGACATTATTTTATCCTTATTTCAAAAAAGCATATTTAAATAATGAAATCACTTATTCGATTTTTAAAACTTATGACCAAATGAGTTTTGTGCATTTTGGTAATCAACATTTTGGACTTTTGGAAATTGACAAAATTCCTGAAATCTATAAAAAAGAAAATTTCATAGAAGTGCCAATTGTTGATTTGGATTTTTACAAGAAAATAAAAAAGGAATTTAACTGGAATTAAAATACGTGTGGTAACACCGTATAAAATTAATTGCTGGTTATAGCATACTTACGACATTGCTAACGCCAGTTCGCTTTGCTCGTGTCTATTCTGGTTTTTATTTGCTAAATTAGGTGCTTAAAACACCTAACTACTCATATCATAGCTGAGACCGTTGGTATTAATTTTTACGAAACTCAAAAGTAGATGAAATATATATTTAAAATTTCAATATTTTTCGCACTAATCTATATGATAATTGGGTGTCAAAATCATAAGAGTATTGAAAATAGATTTTCCTCATTAAATGATACGATAATTCTAAAAACAAAGAAAGTAAAAGGAAATGGTTTATTTCAATTCGGAGTTAGTAGCATAGAGTTTCAAGACACTTCGAAAAGATTTACAAACTCAGTCAAATATCCAAAAAACATTAATGACTTAAAACGCTTTCAACTGAAAACAGATTTCGGTGAAACAAAAAATTATAATGTGGAAATACTGAAAGGTATTAAAAATGGTAAACAAATTTTTATTGTCGATGAAAATAATAACAAAGATTTTACCGACGACTCTATTAGAGAATACAAACCAATAAATTGGAGTAAATCTGCAAACTTAATTAGATGCAAATATTTAATTTCCAATGACACAGAAGTAGTATTAGATTCTTCTTGGTTGAACATCGGAGACTCGAACGGTAATTTCTCACTTGGAAAAAGGGAATATTTAATAAGCAAATTTGAAATTGACAACAAGAAATATGAAATTGGAATTATTGAACCTCGGAATCCATTGAGTTTCACCTATGGTTTTAGATCCCAAATTTCGATACTATCAGATTCAGGAATAAAAAAAGATTCAATATCTGAAAGTGATTTAATAGCATTCGGAGAAGCTTTAAATTTAAATGGTAAATATTATCGTTTTGAAAAAATTTCCAACAATGGAGATATAATAACATTAGTTAAGGATAAAAGCTTTGAATCCAAAATAGGAACTCAAAAAGGTATGATTGCCCCTAGCTTTAAGGTTATTACTATGTCTGGAGATACTTTAACGAATTCATACTTACAAAATAAACTCACAGTCATTGCTAATTCTTGCGGTTGCGGAGGCGACAAAGAATCAACTGAAGCATTTTATGAAATGGAAAGAACATTTGGAAATCAAATAAATATTCTTCACGTTGATTCAGATATAAAAATTTTGGATATTGGAATACATATAGAATCTCAAGAAGAGTTCAATAAAGACTTTTACAATAATTACAGAAAAGAATATTGTTCTAGACTTTGCTATGTTATTGGAAAAGACAATAGAATTCTTGAGAAATTCAATATTAACGAATGGAAAAATATTTTACCGAAAACAATAAAAAACTAATACCAACAACGTATAAAATTAATGGCTGGTTATAGACTACTCACGACATTGCAAACGCCAGTTCGCTACGCTCGTGTCCTTTCGGTTTTTATTTGCTAACTTAGTTGCAAAACCACACAACCAAATACCCAAAACCGTGGAACTCAAACTCAATAATTAATGAAAAAAAGATATTGGCTAATTGGAATTTTTATTGGTCTTTTTATTCTGCTTTATTGTCTAAAGTTATATACAACTAAAGATAGCGTTAAATGTCCTGAGTTTAACAAATCTTATTCTGAATGGTTTCCCTATAATGAAGGAGATATTTTAACTTTTAAACATTCTGATTCTATTCAAGAATATATCGTGAGCACATATAATGTTCACAATACTAAAAGCTACAACAGAAATATGAAATGTGGATGTTGTGAAGATGGAATTGTGATTTACCTTACCCAAAAAAGAGACACAATTAAAATTGATTTCAATAATTTTATAAATCCTAATAGTTGTATGGGAAGTACAAGATTTATAAGTAGAAATGGAAAAGACATAAATGTAAAAGCTACACAAAATCAAAAAGAACTTGACTTAAACCAAATATCCTCAGACAGTCTAATAATAGAAAAAAGCATAGGAATAAAACAACTTTTTTGGAGAGGAAAATTATGGAAATTTGAAAGTATCAAAAAATCAAAAACTGACATCAAAATAATTTCCAATAACGGATGTTAAAAAACTATGCCCATTACCGCATATTATTTATGACTTGATTCTCGCCTACTAACAATACAAACGTAGCGAACTAGCCCTAAAAAACCATCACAAAACACTCTATTTGGTTTAGATTCACTAAATTAGACACTCAAGCGCAGCGAACAAGTGAAGCAAACCATATACAAAACTGTTGTACTTCATTGCCAGAAACCACTAAAAAATGATCAAATTCTTTAGATTATCGAAACATAATTTTGTGAAACAAAATCGAATGTCTTGTGGACATTCGGTTGAGATAGACGCTTGCGGACTTAATACAAAAAAAACATCAATTCATGATAAAGTTTTTTAGAAAGATTAGATACAACCTTATAGAAAAAAATAAAACTGGAAAGTATTTAAAATATGCTATTGGAGAAATTGTTTTGGTCGTTATAGGAATTTTAATTGCGCTGAGTTTAAATAATTGGAATGAATCAAGGAAAAATAAGATCATTAAACAGCAGTTAATTGAAGACTTAATTGTAGAATTACAATCATCAAAGGTTATACTAAATGATGCTATTGCCCTTGGTGACTCTCTAATTGCAGACGGTCAATTGTATTTAAAACATATTGGATCTAAAGAATTGACAATTCAAATAGATTCACTTAAAAAACTTGGAGATTTTATAACATATGGTATTCCTTATGACCTCAATTTACCAATTTATGAAGATTCAAAATCGTCAGGCAAGCTTAGTATGATTAATAATAAGAAAGTACTCATACTTTACGCTGAGATAATGTCTGCCGACATTGGTGGATCCATTCACCGTAAAATTAGTAATGATATGTATTATAATGGTTCTGACTGGGAACTAAGAAAAGAAATAGGATTAAGCGAAATTTTATCTACGCCTAATAAAATGCTACCTGAAAGATTTAGATTAACTGAAAAAGAATTTTTGGAAATCCTTGCACGTCCTTCTACGTTTGCCACGTTAAATAATTCTTTACAAATGAAAGTTGTAAGGATTAATTATATGAATAGAATAAGCAATGGAATGACAGAAGTTATTGGATTGCTTGAAGAAGAAAAAAAATAACCTTAAACGAAAGCAAAACAATGTGTGTTGTATTGCCAGCTTCTAGCCTACTTACAAGAATTGCTAACGCCAGTTCGCTTCGCTCGTGTCTATTCGGTTTTTATTTACTAAATTAGATGCTTATCTACGTTACACCCAAGCACAAGGAACAGGCAAAGCAAATCATACACAAAACCGCTAGCTCTAATTTGAAAAAAACAAACTATAAAACAATATTTCTAGCTTATATTCCAATCGGGATTTTACTTGTTTTGATTCTAAAATCGGAATTAAGTACCGGATTTAGAGGATTTAATGACTTTGTAAAGTATACCATCTTTTTGGTTAGTGGTATCATAGTGTTTATTTACACTTTAATAAAACAAGGGATAAAAATTAAGAAGAAAGTAGACGTTAGAGAAGCCAAAATCATTATAATATTACTTTTAATTTCCACTTTTTTGGCCTTTGGCTCATTATATATTCCAGATTATTTATTTTACTAAAAACTAAAAACACCCGTTATTACTTCCTGTAATTTCAGAATAGCATTTAAACAATTAAGCTTTAAAACCACATTAATAAACATTTAAAATGAACGATTTAATCATCTTAGATATATTTTGGGACCGACAACTGGTAAAAGATAAATCAGGCAAAGCGTTTGAAATTTTTAGAGGGAAAGATTACGATCACGACTGGGTACATTTAGGCCATGGATATTCAAAAAATAAAGATTGGATTTATTTTTATAACAACACCTGTTTTGAGCAACACCTAAACAAGATTGATATTGCTAGTTTTAGTGTAATTGAAGCAAATGAAGCCGAAAACACCATTTATTTTAAAGATAAAAATGCGGTATATCTACAAAGTTATATGTGTGGTTTTACAATCTTACCAGAAGCAAGTCCAAACAACTTTCGCATTATAGATATGGATAACGGCTACTCAACCTCGGGGGAGTTGAGTTATTGGTATGACTCTAAACTACCCTATTCCCTTTCTAAAATGACACCAGTTAATCAATGTTACCAAAGAGTAGAAAATGCCATATATTATGCTCATACCGTAAAAATGACTTGTGACGTGAATACTTTTGAACAAGTACACCCAAAAGTGGATACACTTTTTAAAGATAAAGACCATCTCTATTTTAAAAGTGAAATAGTAGAAGGAGCAAATCCTGCAACTTTTCAGTTTTTAGAAGAATGTATAGGAGAAGATGCCCCGTATTATTTAGAATGTGATATTCATTTTTATGCTAAGGATAACAAACAAGCCTATTTTGTAAACGAACCTTTTGGAATTAAGATCATAAAGACTAAAGATTTGGAAAATTTTAGGTTTGAAGTAATCGATGACATTGGATATGGAAGAGACTCTAAATATAGATATGAAAAAGGGAAAAGAAAAAAAATAAATTGAACAAAAACAAACTACTGCTAACGCCATATATAATTTATGGTCAGTCTAGCCTACTTACAACACAAACGCAGCAAACTAGCCTTAGCAAAATCCTTACAGATGCTCAATTTAGCTCTCTTTTATAAATTAGGGCATTAAAAATAATATTCATAGCACTACGTAAAGTCACGTATAGAAATATCTAAAATATGTTATAACTTTATATCCTCACAGTCACGTGTTAAAACATATTTTATCCGGAAAAACAAAAAGGATATAGCACATGATTGAGTTGATATAACAAGTTAGCCACAATATGACCACTCAAACGTCCGAACTGAAATTTTAAAAAAATTAAGGAATGTCAATTACAAAGCAAGTACATACTGAATTAAGTGAATTAGATGAATTTTTTGGAAGACCAACAAGAGCACCACTTGCATCTTTGGAAACTTATATAAAATATGAGAGTTCAAAACAAAATGAAATCATACAAAGTAGTAGCCAAGAAATAGCAAACGAAATTCAAATATCTACACAAAATATATGTGGAACTATACAAGAAGGTTTTGAGAATTTATACGAAGTTAATAGTAGTGGATTTAACCAAGTTAGCGAAAATTTAGAAACATTAAATGCAACACTTACAGGAGGAATAATTGGTATTGGATATAAATTAGAAAGCATTGAAAACACGATGCGTTGGGGGTTTTCTAAATTAATTGAACAAGTTAAAATATCAAATCAAAAATTAGAAAATGTTATTAAATTATTAAACATTCCAGATATTCAAAAAGAGCGTAAATACTATATTGAACAAGGATTAAATTTTTTAGTAAAAGGGAAATCCAGTCCTATATTTATCGGAAAAGCAATTAATAATTTTCAAAAAGCATTAGAAATTGAAGACACAGATTATTTCTCTTTTTCACAATTAGGTTTTATTCATCTATTTTTTAAAGAATTTCTTGATATTGAAAAATCAAGAGATTTCTTAAATAAAGCGATTTTTTTTGGAGAAGCCGATATAAATTTTAATTCAGCTTCTTTAGGGAATAACTCTTCTTCTTTTGAATTTAATTATAGTCCTATAACAACTACGTCGAATTCACTTATGTATTTAGGACAAATATATTATCGTGAACAAAATTTTGAAGAAGCATACAAACTCGCAAAAAAAGGTTACCAAATAAATCCTAATAATTTAAGAGTAGGTTTTGATTTAACTAAATATTCTATTTGTACTAATAGAATTGAATCTGGAGTCTCTTTACTTGAAGAAATAACTGAACAAGATAGATATATATCAATAAAAGCAATATTAGATGAAGACCTTGCAAAAAATAAATTTATTAGAGATTACTTAAACGATAAAAGCAAATTAACTTACCAAATGGCTAATGATAATTTTCAGAAAATCAAGCAAGAAATTAGACCTAATAGTATCTATTTTGATAAAGTTATAAATATTGAAAAACTAGTAAACAAAAGAGATTTTTTAAGCTCTTTAAAAGCTCTTGAATTAATTGGCTTCAAACTAAAAAACTAATGTATGGAATTAAAAGATTCGCTTTTCGATAAAATTCAAAATGAAAATTCAAAAATAACAATCGTTTTAAGTAATTTCAAAGAGCTAAAAAGAGACTATAACCTTATTGAGAATCATAAAATTATTCTTAATAAGTATTTAGAGATTGAAGAGCTTGTTAATAAAGATAAACCCGAAATGTATTTAATGGCACTAAATATAATGAACGAGCCTTTCGAATATTTTTATGAAAAATGTTGGCGTTTATTTCAAAATGAAACAGATAAATTTTGGCCAAATAACGCTAAAATGAATCAAGATTTATTATCTCATTTAGAACAATTAAGAAAAAATAAAAAAGCAGACTTACTTTACACAGAATTAGTCGAAACATATGATAAAATATCGAGACTAGAACAATACACTAAAAAACGACCAAATTTTTTAATAGAAATGATTAATGGAAATAAACACTCTAAAAATATTAAAGAATTAAATGATTTAATGACTAAAGAAAAGCATCTAAAAGAGAAATTAAATGAACTACTAAAAGAAAAAACTGTGGCTAACACCGTATAAAATTAATTGCTGGTAAAAGCCTACTTACGAAAGTCCTCGCGGACTTTCTATCTGTGATTTATTTGCTAACTTTAGTGCTTAAACCACGCAACTAATCTTATACAACAACGTTGTGTACAATATGATGGAAAATCCTCACGACATAAGAGAAATGAATAAAATAGGGCTGGAAACATATTTGGAAGAATATGAATTTCCTGACCTTGAGATACTTCTTCAATCAGCAATCGAAAATCTTTATATTGAAGCTGGAAAAGCGGAAAAGGAATTTAAAGAAGCATACAAAAAAGAAGCTGGAGGAGAATATTACGAAACACCTTATATTTTAGATGAAATATTTTCAATTGAAAACAGGTTATTGTCAATTTATGAAATGATAATAATAAATGATTATAAAGAATTTGAGCTAATTCTAAAAAGACTTTTAAAAGCATCTTTAGATTTTGACGAAAAAGACTTTCGCTCATTTGAAAATTTGAAACCTATTTTTAAAAGCAAAGGAATTATTTTTAGTGACCTAAAAAACTATAATGACATAAACGATTTAAGGAAAGTAAATAATTATATCAAACATTCTAACAATGAGGAAATACCAGACACTCTAAAACAAATTATTGAATTTAGAAAAGCAGATAAATTAAACTTCATTGACCTTAAAAAATTTCATCAAAGAATAAAAGACTTGAGGTACAATTTTATTTTTGACCTAAAAGAGAAAATATTTTCACATTTATATCATTATGACGAAAATAGAATAAATGGAGTTGCTGTAAGAATGGTTAAAAGAATGGATTCAAAACAAATTGACTTGTTAATCAAAAAATTGAAAGAACTAAAATAAATACTGTACACAACACCGTATATAATTTATTGCTAGTTCTACCTACTTACGAAAATCCTAGCGGATTTTCTATTCGGTTTGTATTTGCTAAATTAGGTGCTTAAACACGCCACTAATCATACACAAAACCGTTGGCATTAATTTGAAAAAAAATCGTACTATAAATGAAATATAATATTCGAAATTACATATTATGTGTTTTAATCACTCTGAATTTATCAAATTGCGGAAAAAATACAGATACGAAATCTGAAACTGGAACAGTATCTAAATCCAAAATAGAAATTAATAAATCGATTGAGAATTCAACTGAATTTATTTACTCAAGTGCCGACAAAATAGAAATCATTATAAACAATGACTTTGGATTTTTAGTCGTTGGAGAACCAACAGAAATATATCTCAAAAAAGAAAATTTATATAAAAAATTATCAAACTTAAAGGTTCAAAAAAATAAAAGCGTTGACTTGAATGGACCTGAAATAAACTCAAAAGGTTTAAAATTCGAATTAACTGCAACTGAAGAGAATCTCTTGGATGGAAATATAGAAATTCTATTAAGTGAACGAACTGATGATGGAGGAAATTTTACTCACAAACTTTTAATACCTGTAAAAAAGAAATTAGAATAAAAACTAATGCCAACAAAGAACTGAGTTAAAAAACAAGCAACTTATTCGCTACGGCTATTCATATTTCAACAACTTAAAAACGAGATTTAGGTCTCACAGAACTGAACGAAGTTTAAGTAGTAAGAGAGAGAGGATTAGCAATGTTGCCAAAGTCTAATGCTTCACCGTGTATAGTAACCTTAATGCTCTCTTTTGTTCTTTCTGATTATTAATTAAATTTAATGAATTACAAACTTAAGACGTGTATAATTAATTGCTTGGTCACTGCCGACTTACGAACATTCCTGCGGAATATTCTATCTGTGATTTATTTGCTAAATTAGGTGCTTAACCACGCAACTAACCATACACAAAACCGTTATGCCATATCGTTAACAACACTTTAACTTTATATTAGTAAAAATATATTTATTTTTAGTTTAATAACGTAGAAAATATGTTACTATATGGTATTTAGGATTGCCTGTCCAAAATCGGTTATGTGAAAACGACTACCGAAATAAAAGAAGAAGAAGAAGTCGTCGAGCTTAAATAACAACAGTTTTACTTTATAGCGAAGTGAGTTAAGAAACATTCTTTAAATCGTCGCACGAAATTTTATATAAGCGACATAAATACTATGATAATGAACAAATTTGGAAAATATGTGCCATTTATGATATTAATTATGGCCGTTACGTTTAGGTTAACTGGTGGTATGTGGGCAACTGCTGGAGCTGGTGCACTGGAAGGTGGATTATCAGGTTCCGCAGGCGCTGGTATTAAAGAATTATTTTAGATATGAAAAATCTAATTCTATTATTATGTTTTATACCAATTTCAGTAATTGGTCAAGACCGTACATATTCTTTTCACTCTTTTAGCGATGGTGCTACGATCAACACAGTTTCTGACACATTATCGTTTGAAATTCTAAATGATAACTACAAAAATAGAGATTCAACATTTATAATGAATGATGAAAAGATATGTTTCATTGATGAAGACTTTGCTGTAACAAGAAAAAAACTTTTTCTAACAAACAAAAAATTTAAATTTAAAAAAAAGTTATTTTCGAATAAAACTAAAGTTATTGATTTAGAAACTGGGGTGTCTTTAATTGATTTTGAAGTTGATTTCAAAAATAATATGCTATATGCTTTTATTAATGAAGATATAAAATTTCAATACAATTCTAAAGAATGGAAGATTATAGAACATTTTGGTTTTTTCAAACAACTAAAGTATATTTATTTTAACAGCAATAATGAAGACGTAAAAGATAGTGTAATTATAGGATTAATAGCTGGACTTCTATAATTATTTTTACGATTTTAAACTGATTTAGTAGAGCGATTGATTAATAAATGAAATTCGATCGCTCTATTTTTATGTAAACAAAATACGGAGTCAAATATATACCGATAATTGACATGGCATAACAACGTATATAAAAAATAGCGCGAGTCGTTGCTAAAAAAAGGTTCTGTCATTTTTATGAAGTCGCCAAATTTTTAAATTTGACGATTTCCCAAAAATAAATAGTAAAATTTAAAAATTCGGCTTGTGTTTAATCCGAATAGATAACGCTTATTTTCAGCGCTACTTTTCATATACACAACCGTTAGCAAACATATGATCAAACCAACGAAAATTCTACTAACATTTATATTTCTACTTCTAATTAGTAGCTGTTCGAATAAAAATCAGATAGTGAAATTTGAAAAGATATTAGGAAAAGAAGATAGCGAAACTTTAACTTCAATTGTGACTGAATTTGAAAATGGATTTCTCAAGACTAATTATCCAAATTTAAACACAAAAAAAGCATACGCAGAATTTTTAATAGATATCGAATCTAAAAGAAAATTAAATTGGGCAAAACCAACCGAAATACAACTCAAAAAATTTAATCAAAGTAATTTAAAAAATGTAGTATATGGAATACCTGATTCTATTTGGATTGTGGATAATCAAAAAAAAACTCGAACTGAATATCGAGTTAGAAGAAAATATTTAAATACTAAAGGAGAATATAAAATTCGAACTTTAGAAGCAACTATTCCTAAAATTAATAATAACGATTCTCTAATAACAACACTTGAAAATTATTACGATATAAATTATTTCGGAAAATATCGAGAGGCATTGAATACTGCATCTAAAAAAAATAAATTCGTTCAAAAATATATTGAAAAGACTCAAGAAGTTGGAACGTTAAACATAAGACTGATAGCTGAAAAAATGACAAGTGCTAATTTAGACTTTGATGACTATTTCACAAAGCGTTTGATAATAACCGAAATTGTATATCGATTATAAAATACGTTTGCTAACAAAGAACTGAGTTAAAAAACAAGCAACTTTAAGCTAATTTTGAAACATAGTTTTCATCATAAGGCAATCCGATTTTTGCAATGGCAAAAGCCTGTTTAAGCAACTTATTCGCTACGGCTATTCATATTTCAACAACTTAAAAACGAGATCTAGGTCTCACAGAACTGAACGAAGTTTAAGTAGTAAGAGAGAGAGGATTAGCAATGTTGCCTAAGTCTAATGCTTCACCGTGTATAGTAACCTTAATGCTCTCTTTTGTTCTTTCTGATTATTAATTAAATTTAATAAATTACAAACTTAAGACGTGTATATTGCATTGCTGTAGCTAGCTAAAACGATGATCTTTGCGTACTTTTTACTATATTGTGATTGCGAAAAAAAAGCGTGTACTTGAACGCAACAAACCATTTACAAACACGTTAGCCACAAGCAAAAAACGATGCGAATAGCTTTAATCTTATTAATTGGAATACACGGAATTATCCATTTATTCGGGTTTCTTAAAGCATTTGGCATATCTGAATTTACGGCTATTTCACAACCAATTCCTAAAACTTTTGGATTAGTTTGGCTATTGACATTTCTTCTTTTTGCACTTGCAATCATTTTACTAATATTTCAGTCCAATTATTGGTGCTTAATTGGATTTTTAGCTGTAATTGCTTCACAGATTTTGATTTTAACCTATTGGTCTGACGCAAAATTTGGTACAATAGCAAACCTAATAATTCTCGTATCAGTAATAATAGCTTATTCAAATATTAGCTTTAAAAATAAGATTACAGAAGAACGGAAAAAACTGTTTGAAAACTCACAGACTGTTAGTGAAGAAGTAATTACCAAAGAGACCATTTCGGAATTACCTTCTATTGTACAAAAGTGGATGATTAATAGTGGAACAATCAGTAAACATCCGATTTCTAATGTGCATTTGACTCAAGAATTACAACTTAAATTAAGTCCCGACCAAGAAAATTGGAACAATGGAAAAGCCGAACAGTATTTTACGATAAATCCGCCAGCATTTAATTGGAACATTGATACAAAAATGAATTCAATTTTTAGCGTAGTTGGTCGAGATAAATTTGAAAGTGGAAATGGAGAAATGACAATAAAGCTATTATCGCTCATTTCTGTAGCAGATGCCAAAAACAGCCGTAAAGTTAACCAAGCAACCTTACAAAGGTATTTGGCAGAAATAGTTTGGTTTCCTTCAGCGGCTTTAAGTCCATACATAAAGTGGGACACTTTGAACGAATATTCCGCCAAAGCAACTATGGATTATAACGGAACAAAAGGTACGGGAGAATTCCACTTTGACGAAGAAGGAAACTTCAAAAGATTTGTAGCAATGCGTTATCAAGATTCAAATTCAGAACAACCAACCGAATGGACTGTTATTGCGACAAAAACAGAAGAACGAAATGAAATAAAAATACCTATCGAATGCGAAGCAAGTTGGAAATTGGAGAGTGGTAAATGGACTTGGTTAAAATTAAAAATTAAGGAAATCAAATACAACGTGAAAGAAATGCCAGATGGTTAGCAATATATAAAAACAATAGCGGTTTAATCGCTTAAACAAAAGTAAATAAATATAAAAAAGGCCTGTGTTTAACCGAAAAGTTGGTGCATAAAAATTCGCTACTATTCTTAAACTAGACGTTGGCAAACATTTGAAATGAGAAACTACACATTAATCTTTATCCTTTTATTTATCTCTCTAACTGGAAATTGTCAAGATGAAAAACTGAAAGAAATAAGAGCAAGTTATAGTCTTGGTGAGAAAACAAAAAAACTAATTGAACAAAATAAATTTTCAGAACTAAAATCTGATTTTGGACAAACTGCTAAATTAAATACTCTAATTTCATTAATCCAAAGCAAAAAAGCAAAGAGCGGAGAATATAAGTTAAGTACTGATATCTATTTTAATCCTGACATAAATAAATATGTGTATACGATTTACAGCTCTAAATGGATTAAAACAGAATCTGATTGGGGACTGAATGACTACTTATATATTGTTGAATTAATTATCGAGCATAACAACTCGAATAATGAACCAAGAGTCACTCGGAGAAGCATATTAGACCAAAATTCAGATTTAAAAAAATGGTGGCAATCATTAATGGACAGTTATAATAAACCAAAGTTTCAACGGAAAAAGTGGGCAGATGAATACAAACTCGTTCCACCACCACCTCCACCACCACAAACAACAGAATGGTTTAAAAAATAAAAACGATTTTCCAACACCGTATAGAATTAATAGCTAGTACTAACCTACTTACGAAATTGCTAACGCCAGTTCGCTTTGCTCGTGTCCATTCGGTTTTTATTTGTTAACTTAGTTGCTTAACCACGCAACAAACCACATACAAACACGTTACAAAACATTTGATGAAACCATTCTTAATAATAACATTTTTACTTATATCGACATTTTGTTTTTCACAAAAACAATATGACTTTGACTATTTAATCGAATATGAATTAACAACATATAAAGATTCTGTTGAAAAAACCATAAAAAGATTCTACCTGACAAATTCAAGAAGAAATAATTATTTAGCAGTTGTTACAGAGTTGGATAGTTTAAATTACACAATGGACTTTAAAGACGAAAATGGACTATCATTTAATGTCAATTTCTTAAAGTCTGATTTAAATAAAGCTGAATTTGTTAATATAGATTGCGACTATGTCAGAAATTATCATAATCCATTTAAGTTTCGAATTAAAGAATATGATTTTTTGAATCTGAATGACACAATAATTAACGGAACTGAATACAATAGATATAAATTGACCTCTATAAAACCTAGAAAGAAGAAAAGAAAAAAACTTGCAACAGAATTCTATATTATTGAAAAGAAAACTGAATTTCACTTACCTGTTTTTTATTTTCCAACTGCTTATGAAGAATGGAAAAGCAAAAAAAACGTTCCCAATGGAATTTTTAAGGAAAGATATTTGATTGACTTTTATGGAGATTTAGATTCAAAAGAAAAATTGATAAAGTATACGAAAATTGATAAAAAAGTAGTAATCGAAGATGAATGTGATTATACGAAAAGTAAATAAAAACGTTTTGTAACACCGTATATAATTTATTGCTGGCTTCTCTCCTACTTACGAAAATCCTCGCGGATTTTTTATTTGGTGTTTCTTTGCTAAATTAGGTGCTTAACCACGCCACTAATCATACACAAAACCGTTCTACACAAGTTAATGAAAACAAAGTTACATATATTCAAGACTGTTGCTAAACATTTAAGTTTTACAAAAGCTGCCGAGCAATTATATATTTCACAACCGGCCATATCCAAAGCAATTAAGAATTTAGAACAAGAATATAAAACAACATTTTTTGTTAGAAAAAGAAACTCTATTGAATTAACAATAGAAGGAAAATCATTCCTTATATATGTAAATAAAATATTAGCTATCTATTCTGAAATGGATGAGCAATTTCTACATAAAAATGAAACCTTTCCAGAGTTTATAAATTTTGGGGTAAGTACAACGTTATCCAATTATGTCATCCCAAAAGTAATTGCGAAGTTTAGAATGCAATTCCCTCAAACAAAATTTGATATAGTTAGTGATAATTCAGAAAATATTGAAAATTTAATTTTAAATGAGGAAATCGATTTTGGAATTACAGAAGGGAATTTTTCTAACCCAAAAATGCACTTTAAAAAATTTATAAAGGACGAAATTGTTCTTGTAACCAATGTTAATAATTCTTCATTTAAAAAAGGAAGTATTGATATAAAAGAGCTACAAAAAATTCCCATAATTGAACGTGAAAAAGGCTCTGGAACTAGAGAAATAATAGACCGTTTTTTAGTTAAAAATAACATCTCAAAACTCAATTGTGTAGTAACATTGAACAGTACCGAAGCTATTAAAAATTATTTATACAACTCTAACGATTATGCACTTCTTTCAATCAATGCTATTAATGATGATTTAATTAATAATAACCTCAAGATAATAGACATAAAAGGCTTGAGTATTGAAAGATGGTTTTATTTTGTTAAAAGAACAGGTTACCTTTCAAGTTCTTTGGAAAAATTTGAAAAATTCATTCGACTTAATCATAACTTTTAGTTATCTCTAATAGCAAATTAATTTGCTTACAGGCTATTCATTCAATCTACTTTTGTATCAAATAACACTAAATGATATGAAAGATATATTTTCAAAAACAGTTTACGTCCTTATAATTACCCTTGCGCTTTTAGGTGTATTAAACAGCCCAACTGCTTTGTTACTTGGTTTTGTATATACCGTTATTTTCAATAATCCATTTAAAGAATACAGTCACAAAGCAATTCATTATTTTTTAAAAATTTCGGTTGTTGGATTAGGGTTTGGTATGTTTATTAAAGAAACTTTAGAAACAAGTAAAGAAGGATTGAGTTTAACCTTTTATTCAATACTTTTAACTGTCACTCTAGGTTTACTACTAACAAAACTTCTAAAGTTAGATTTAAAACTAGGTCACCTAATCACATCTGGAACAGCAATTTGTGGCGGCAGTGCTATTGCAGCAATTTCTCCAGTTATTAAAGCTAAAAGTAAAACAATAAGTATTGCTTTAGGTATTGTTTTTCTATTAAATTCTATTGCCTTATTCGTGTTTCCTGCAATTGGACATTTTTTAAGTTTAACACAAGAACAATTCGGTTTATGGTGTGCAATTGCAATACACGATACAAGTTCTGTGGTTGGAGCTGCACTAGGTTATGGAGATGAAGCATTGAGAATTGCAACAACAGTAAAACTATCTAGAACTTTGTGGATCATCCCTTTATCCATTTTTTCAATGTTTTTATTCAAAACAAAAGGAGAAAGAATAAAAATCCCTTACTTTATTGTATTATTTATTATTGCAATAATAATTAATAGCTACCATATGTTACCAGAAACAACTACTAGCTTAATTGTATTAATGGCTAAACGTTTATTAATAATAACATTGTTTTTAGTAGGCTCAACCATATCTATAAAAGATTTGAAATCTACAGGAATGAAACCCATTGTATTAGCGCTGACTTTATGGATTTTTATTTCCTTTTTTTCATTAATTTATATCTTAAACTAAAGCCAGTGTAAAAACACCATGTATAATTAACTAACTGACGCTCGCCTTCTTACAAAAATCCTTACAGAATTTATATTCGGTTTTTATTTGTTAACTTACTCGCTTAACCACGCCACACCCAAGCGCAGCGAACAAACGAAATAAATCATACACAACAACCTTGGCTCTAATTAAAAAAAATTGATGACACCTAAACAAGAAGAAAGAATAAAAAATAAAATCAAGAAAATTAAACGTGACCTTCAAGCTGACAAAAAACATTGGGGCGGATTTTATCACGATGGTAGAGGATTAAGATATTTACCACCCGAATTATACTTAAAATTAGAGGATTTCACTGGTGCTTTACGATACTTCAATTGGTTCACAAAAAATTTCCCTGAAGACATTGGTCATCCAATCTTCCTTTTTGAATGGACAATTACTCTTTTTAAAACGAAAAGAATTGAACAAGCCGAAAAGAAAGCAATTCAAACTTTTGTATCTAATACTTATATTTTCGACAAATTTCTTCAAAAAGAATCTCTTCAATTCGAAAAATCTGAATCCTCAAATTGGCAGCTAGAACAACTAATTGAATACTTTAATTATACTATAAATCAAGAATATTTGATGGATTTCGGAAAATGGCTAGAGAGTTTTACTACCAGCAAAAAGTTTTATGACTTTGCAAATAGATTTATTGAATTGAGACAAAAATTGGAAAACGAACCTGTTGGAAATACGAGAACCGAACTTATTGAGATAGAAGAAGAATTAATAAAAAAATATACGAATTAAAACAACTACTCACAACACCGTGAATATTTAATTGCGATCTTCTTCCCTACTTGCTAAAATTCCTGCAGAATTTTAACGGGTTCGTAAATGTTTGCTAAATTAGGTGCTTAAACACGCAACTAACCAGACACAATCACGTTGGCTACAATTTAAGAACGAATAACTGACAAAATTTTTGATAGTAAAAAATTTAGAGAAAATTGAATTTGATATAATTGTTGATTGCTTTTTAAAGTCTTTTGAAAATTATTATGTTAAGCTACCAACAGACAAAAACTATTATAAAAATAGATGGAGATTAGCAAAAGTTGATTATGCCTTGTCCTATGGAATGTTTGATGACGAAAAATTAGTTGGATTTATAATTAACGCCATAGATAAACGAAATGGAGAAAAAATAGCCTTTAATACCGGAACAGGTGTACTTCCAGAATATAGAGGGAGAAGAATCGTTAAATCGATGTACGATTTTGCTATACCAGATTTAAAAATAAATGGAGTTACAAAATGTTCATTAGAGGTAATCATTGAAAATACTAAAGCAATAAAATCTTATCAAAGTATTGGATTCGAAATTTGTAAAACATTTAATTGCTTCAGTGGAGAAATTAAATTAATCTCAAATGCTAAAATTGAGATGAATAAAGTTGACTATAATACTTTTGATTGGGGAAAATTACCTAATCAAAATTTATATTCTTGGAATTTTAACTTAGAAGTAATTAAAAACGGAGATTACGATTACTATCAAATTACAAAGGATAATTTTATTGAGTCTTTTTTTGTTGTAAACACCAAAAATGAATATTTAGCACAATTTGAGATTTTAAAAGAAAGTGATGGCTGTTGGAATAGATTATTTAAAGGGATAAAAGAAGTATCAAACTCAATAAAAATAATAAATGTTGATACAAGATTAAAGGAGAAAATAAATTTCATCAGTTCAATTGGATTATCGAATACTGTTAATCAATATGAAATGGAAATGAATATATAAACTGTAGCCAACAAAGAACTATGGTAAAAACAAACAAGGTACTGCTACTACCTATATACATTTCAAAACTGCAATACCCACCACTATCTTTAGCATTTAAAACATACAAAGCCCCATCTACCGCTTGGTAAAACCGCACACCAAGCACACAAAGCTGAGTGCCAAGACCACTAGGTAAAGAATCCGGTTCTAAAACCACTGTAGAAACCGTAGAAGAACCATCCAAAACCAAAGGAGGAGCCAAATGTAGCACATAATCCAAACCATCAAAATCAAAATCCTACACACCATACGTCAGCTCAATATGGGTAGCACCAGCCACAAAGCCCACCTCCGCCATATCAAAATCAGTAATAGTCAAAGCCATACCAACGTTAGAAATCCTCATCGAAAAAGGTAAAACCTGCCGTACAACACAAGCTGGAGTATAGTTAAACGCGGTTAACAATTGAGGACCATAAGCATGCCCTACCCCATTCACAACACGGCGTTCCCCACGTTTATGCGTCGGATACAAAACTTTCAACCGCATAAACAAGCCCATCAACCGACTATGAAAATGCGTAAACTTGTACCCCTTATAAAAAGGACCTAAAGCAGATCTAAACGCTTTATTAACCACAGAACAATGCCCAAACTCAGTAGCGTTTTCACGCACATGCTGCATACTAGACTTCGTTTGTATTGCTTTTCTTGTAAATCCACCACCCGCTTTTCGGGCAATAGGCTTACCATTCAAATAATAAAAATTAATACCATTCAACGTCCCTATTAAAGGGATAATACCGCGCTGTTGTGCCACAACATCTAATTTTAATCTAAACACCTGTAAAACAACAATATAAAAAATCCTACAATACAGGTTATAGCGTGGTTATGCCGTGCTTATAACAGGCTTAAAACAAGCTTATAGCATGGCAGAAAAAACAGACTTAGGGATTACTCTAATAAATCCATCAGAAGTCACAGCCAATACCCCTAGAAATGTTCCAATAACACATGCCATTTACAGCTGCTAATTTTTGTATCTTTCCACTGCATTATTTAAAAATTAAAGCCCCAACAACACAATGAAAATCCTATACATACATGGTTTAAATGGAAGTTTAAGCCTCGAAAAAAGAGCGCTACTAGAACCTTATGGAGAGGTGTTTGCCCCAGCCATAGATTACCTATCAGACACACACGCTATTGCGAGTATAAGCACAGCTTTTAAAGCAATGGGAATTAATATCGTCATAGGAAGTAGTATGGGTGGCTTTACAGGCTATTACGTCTCAAACATAATGCAATGCCCTGCCCTATTATTTAATCCCGCCCTAGCCAAGAGATCTGTCCCACAGAACATCCCTGAAATAAAAAACAACTCAAGCCGTTTGAAGCAAATCGTTTTAGGCACACAAGATGATGTCGTAAACCCTAAACAAACCCTTAAGTTTCTATCTGAGACGCTCATAGATCATCCGGAATATAAAATACATATTCATAACCATTTAGCACATCGCATCCCCTTAGACGTCTTTAAAGAAGAAATACAACTGTTTTTTAAATCCTTATAATTTAAAACCTAAACACTAACATAACAAAAAGGTAAGCACAGCGTCTATTTCCCAATACAGAAGTTTGCGAAGATATTACCCAACAAATCATCATTAGTAATCTCACCTGTAATCTCACCAAAGTGATACAAGGCCTGACGAATATCAATAGCTAACAAGTCACCAGACAAG
>Ga0193951_1000332_pt1 | contig 22193 bp, 25 predicted proteins | sample BB_2_MG_FD_140370 | JGI IMG/M metagenome (GOLD analysis project Ga0193951, IMG submission 140370) | Microbial mat bacterial communities from the Broadkill River, Lewes, Delaware, United States - BB_2_MG | ecosystem: Environmental > Aquatic > Freshwater > River > Microbial mats | place: USA...
CGGAATTGCTAGGAAAGTAATCTTGTGCAAATAACGAAAAACTGCACATAAAAATGAGCAGCCGTAAATGAACTTTAATCATATAGTTTTGGTTGGTTAGATTGAATTCTAAAGATAGGAATTTAACATTAAAGTAAAATTCTATTCAAAAAATTTAACGTTTGTGGTGTCAAGAAAGGGTAATATGACCTTAATACTTTATAGCGGCTGGTGCTCATAATAATTAACCAGAAGCGCAACGACGTAGCTATAACTTTTCATGCCAGCCGATTGGTTATTGGCTTTAAGAAAACTATCAAAGGTTTTTTCAAAAATAGGTTCTATAGGGTTTTTGTAAGACATCCAAAAATCTTGCACCTCTTGATAGTTTTTTAAGATACCTGGGTTCACGGATACAATAATAGTATCATATAGTTCTGGGTCGCGTTTAAATATTTCTGCCAAGCAATACCGAAGCGCAAAGGTGTAGCCTGAGTATTTAAAATACGGATCATCGTTATGTATTGCTGCTAGGCTTCCAATAAAATTTGCTTCATTTTCTGCCGCATAACCCAATTGGTGTGCTGCTTCATGGCATGCTGTTGTTGGGAACTTATATGTTGAAATTAATCCGTTAACTTGAGCTTCGTTGGTAAAAGGATTTAAATAACCTGAAAATCCCATATAGGTTAGCGGCAAACTATATAGAGATTTTTTAATGCTTTTAGGTTGATAGGTGAGGTGAGGATATTTACTTGAAAGTACCTGATAACCGTCTTTTACTTTTGCTAAAATTTCAGATTTTGTATACGGTATTTCTACTTTTAGGGTATCATTTTTAGTCATAGTATGGTGAAGACTATTAGATTTTTTAATGAGTGCCTCAGTAAATGTTACGAGCTGTGTTGTGGTATAATCAGCATTGAGGTGCAAGGACACATTTAAAGGCTGACGGTAATAATTAAAAGCCCATAAAATATGAAAGGCAAAATAGGCAATAGACAAAGTTGCCGCAATATCTATCAACCAATTTATAGTGTCTTTAATAATCCGTTTTCTATTGATTACAAACCATCGTATAAGATAAATTCCGGCTAAAGTGTAAAAGATGTCACCAATGGAAAATGGGAGCCATCCAAAGGCATAGCGCATTAATTTTGATATCAAAACATATAGTCCATTGCTATAAAATTGCTCTATAAATTCAGGGAAATGCTTAAGTTGTGATAAGAAGAGTAATTGAATTCCGAAGAAAGCAATTAGAATTAATTTTTCTTTTTGACGCATAACTCAAAAATAGGAAAAAGTTTAAAGTGCACTTTATTTAAAATTGATAATTCTTCAAATCGCTATTCATTTTTAAAAAATAATTTCTTTTTTATTATTCAATAATATAGAGGTGTATTGACTTGATGTTAATTCTATATAAAAGATTAAAGAGTCTTTTTAGAAAAGTTGATTTTAAACAAGCTTTTAAATTTGAAACCACAATAAAATCCTATTAAATAGACCATCGTATTTTGTACCTTTGCAAATCTAAAAACAAGATTTATGAGTTCAGAAATAAGAGCCTTAGAGCCAAAACAATTATGGAATAAATTTGCTGATTTGAATGCCGTTCCACGACCTTCAAAAAAAGAGGAACGTGTTATACAATTCATGAAGGATTTCGGGAATAATTTAAGTTTAGAAACCATCGAAGACGAGGTTGGTAACGTCATTATCCGTAAGCCTGCATCGCCAGGTATGGAAGATCGTAAGCCAATTGTTATGCAATCGCATTTAGATATGGTGCATCAAAAAAATAATGATACCGTTTTCGATTTTGATACGCAAGGTATTGAGATGTTTGTAGAAGGCGATTGGGTAAAAGCAAAAGGCACAACATTAGGTGCTGATAACGGTTTGGGTGTCGCTACGATTATGGCGATTTTAGAAAGTGATACTATTGCGCATCCTGCATTAGAAGCTTTGTTTACTATTGACGAAGAGACCGGAATGACTGGCGCTAAAGGTTTAAAAGGAGGTTTACTTCATGGTGAGATACTTTTGAATTTAGATACGGAAGAGGATGATGAAATTGGAGTAGGCTGTGCTGGTGGAGTCGATGTTACTGCGACTAGAGATTACAAAGAAGAAGAAACTCCTGAGTTTAAAATAGGGTATACGATTACGGTAAAAGGCTTACAAGGAGGACATTCGGGTATGCAAATTCATGAAGGTTTAGGGAATGCTAATAAATTAATGAACCGTTTGTTATTTGATGGTTTTGAAAATTTCGGACTTCGTATTTCTGAAATAGATGGTGGCAGTTTAAGAAATGCTATTCCAAGAGAAAGTAATGCTACTGTTGCCATTGATGCTATACACGAAGCAGCGTTTGAAGCTGAAATGAAGGACATAGCAGAAATGCTAAAGTTTGAGTTTAAAACTATGGAGCCCGATTTGGATATTGTAGTTTCTAAAACTGAAAGTCCTGAAAAAATCATGGATTTAGGTGTGCAAGAAGGGTTAACAAGAGCGTTATATGCGGCACACAATGGAGTTTACAGAATGAGTCCGGATATAGAAGGTTTAGTGGAAACGTCTAACAATATCGCTCGTGTTATTGTAAAAGATGGAGCGATTAAAATAGGATGTTTAACACGTAGTTCGGTTGAAAGTACAAAATTAGATTTGGCAAATACCTTGCGAGCTACTTTTGAATTAACTGGATGTGAAGTGGAACTTTCGGGTGATTATCCTGGTTGGGCACCAAATATGGATTCTGATATTTTAAAAGTCATGGTGCCTATTTACGAACGTTTAAATAATAATGAAAAACCTCATGTTGCTGCTTGCCATGCTGGTTTAGAATGTGGAATTTTAGGAACTAATTATCCAAATATGGATATGATTAGTTTTGGTCCAAATATAAAAGGAGCACACTCTCCAGATGAACGCGCTCAGATTTCTTCTGCACAGAAGTATTGGGAGTTTGTTTTAGAAATATTAAAACATATTCCTAAAGCCTAGTTTTAAAATTAAGGTATAAAAAAAGCAGCTATAATTTAGCTGCTTTTTTTATGTTTAATGTATTCTATTATTTAATACTTACCAATTCAATATCAAAGATAAGGTTGGCACCACCTGGTATTACTGGCGGATTACCTCTTTCCCCATAACCTAGATAGTAAGGAATAAATACTCTAGCTTTATCTCCAATTTTCATATTAAGCATTGCTTCTCTAAAACCAGCGATTAAACCAGCGGTTTCATTATAAGGCATATCAAATGGAGTGTATCGGCCTGCTTTATCTTGTCTCTCGTCATACTTGCCATTATTCTCTGCTACGTCTTTCATAGTAGTCCAGAATAAATCACCATTTTCTAAATAACCAGCACAATCGATGTTAACACGTTGAGAAGGATTTGGTTTAACACCATTGCCTTCGTGTGTAAAAATCATTGCCATTCCTGTTGGCGATTCAATTTTACGTCCTGTTAATTCTTCATTCTTTTTTAAGAATTCAGTTTTTGCTATATCTGCTTTTGCTTTCGCTTCTTTTTTAGCTTCTTCAGCTTTTTTAGCAGCTTCAATTTTCGCAGCTTCAACTTTTTCTTTAATCTTAGGAAGCTCTTCTGTAAATATTTTAGGTGCATCAAATTTCTTAGCAGCTGTACCTATACGAATAATATTTAATTTGGTAATCACTACATCTTCAAGTGGTTTATTCGTTCTAGGAGCAACTTTCACATTAGAAATAGTATCTAAAACGTTTAACCCTTTTACTAATTCGCCAAAAACGGCGTGGCACGCTACTCTTGGATTATCACAATCTCTTAAAATGCCATTTTCATCATAACCATCTAACCAAGGTGTCACCTTTTCTGTGATAAAAAATTGGCTTCCATTAGAGTTTACGCCACTATTCGCCATGGATAGCATACCTGGCTTATCATGTTTATATTCTGGAACGAGTTCATCTTCAAATTTATATCCAGGATCACCTGTTCCGGTTGCAGTTGGATCACCACCTTGAATCATAAAATTGTTCATTACACGATGAAATGTTAAACCATCATAATAGCGCTTTCCTTTATATTCTTCTTTAACTAAAGGGTGATTCCCTTCTGCTAAAGCCACAAAATTAGCTACTGTAACTGGTGCTTTCTCAAAAAAGAGTTTAGCAACCATAGTATCTTTTGAGGTTACAAATTCGGCATAAAGTCCATCGCCTAAATCGGAATAACGTTCTTGGCAAGAAATGTTTGCTAATACTAATAGTGCAACGAATGCTGTAAGTGCTTGTTTAATCATTTTTTTTAGTTATAGTGTTTAAAGTTACTTCACAAATTAACGGAACGTTGGTTCCTATTTTTCGTTCATCTCCATAATACCCAAAAGCTTTTTGGGATGGAAATATAAATGTCGCAGTTTCGGTTGGTTTTAAAAGTTTTAAGCCTTCACGTAAACCTGTAAACAATTCCTCCTTGTCCATAACATAGGTTATGTTAGTGTTAGCATAAATTTCATTGCCTTCAATATTAGAGACATCAAAGGAAAAGTCAACCACATCACCAAATTCTGGTTGAATAGTATCGTTTTCAATCTTATTTTGATAATAGTACCAAAAACCACTTTCGGAAGCAATGTAATCTTTATCCGGATTACTTTTAATAATATCGGCAATTTGCTGATGTTCTAGTTCGTTAAGTTTTTTATTGCGTTCGGCAGAGGCTTTTAGGAAAGAACCAGATTGAACGGATTCTGGTAATCTTGCTTCTGGAGATTTACAACTAAAGCATAGCAGTAATACAATAGTGAGTATATGTAGGTTTTTCATATCTTAATATTTTATGCGGCTCCAATTTAGGGGTTTCCTTGGGACAAATCCTGTTTATATTGCGGTAATATACTAATAAATTTATTTATAGTTGTTTGCATATCATCATCGCTACGTCCTCCTGCAGCATTGGTATGGCCACCACCATTAAAATGTGCTCTCGAAAATTCATTTACTGAAAACGACCCTTTACTTCGTAAGGATATTTTTATTATTTGGTCTTGTTGACTTTCAATAAATATAGCTGCAAAAATAATGCCTTTTAAGGATAAGGCGTAATTTACAAAACCTTCGGTATCTCCTTTTTTAAAGTTAAATTCATCTAAGTCGGTTTGTGATAAAGTGATGTAAGCTGTTCTTAATTCTGGAATTACCTTTAAATTCTGCATAGCTCTACCCAATAATTGTAAGCGACTGTAACTATTGGTGTCGTAGGTGTTGTTGTGTATCTGAGAATTTTCAGCTCCCTTTTCAATGAGATGTCCAATAACTCTATGAGTTCTACTTGTCGTTGCAGGGAAGCGGAACGAACCTGTATCTGTCATAATCCCAACATATATACATGTTGCAATTGTAGAATTAATTTTATCAGCATCACCAAGCATTTCAATAAAATTGTATACCATTTCGCATGTAGAAGACATACTAATATCTGAATACATGTATTTGGCATAATCATCTGGTTGTTGGTGATGATCTATCATAATTTTTATGGCTGTAGAAGGCTCTAATAATTCTGCCATTTGATGTCCTGCACGATGAAAGGCATTAAAATCTAGAGTAAAAATAAGATCGGCATTTTTAATAAGTCTTTCACTTTCGTTTTGTTGAGATTCAAACTTTAAAACGGTATCATCTCCTGGTAACCACTTTAAAAAATCGGGATAATCATTAGGTGCAATAATTACCGCATTATGATTATACAATTTAAGGTAATGGTATAATGCTAAAGTTGAACCCATAGCATCACCATCTGGATTTCTATGAGGAACAATAACGATGTTTTTGGGAGTGCTTAAAAGTGCTTTTATTTCTGAAATCTGAGTGTTATCCATAAGTTGCGAAGATACATTTTTTAGATATTTTGAATAATGCATTTGATACGAATTAACATATACATTTGGTATTTAACACATATTTTGTTTGGTGGTCAATAGTATAAGGGTTTTATAGTAACATTAATTTAATAAAAGTAGCTGTTGGTAAATTAAAGAAATGTATTATTTTTGCACCTCATTTAAAAAAAATACATGGCAACTAACAGAACATTTACAATGTTAAAGCCAGATGCTGTTGAAAAAGGACACATTGGCGCAATATTAGAAAAGATTTCAGCTTCAGGATTTAGAATCGTAGCAATGAAATTAACTCAAATGACTACAGCAGATGCTGAAGAATTTTACGCAATTCATAATGAGCGTCCATTTTTTGGAGAGTTAGTAGAATATATGACTCGTGGACCTATCGTCGCTGCTGTTTTAGAAAAAGATAATGCAGTTGAAGATTTTAGAACTTTAATTGGAGCTACAAACCCTGCAGATGCAGCTGAAGGTACAATCCGTAAATTATATGCTGCTTCTATTGGAGAAAATGCAGTACACGGAAGTGATAGTGATGAAAACGCAGCTATAGAAAGTGCTTTTCACTTTGCAGGAAGAGATATGTTTTAATAACAGCATTTTTATTATATTAAAAAAAGCTGTCTTTTAAAGACAGCTTTTTTTGTTTCCTCAATCATATATTTAGAAATAAATTGAGAGTAATCTACTCAAGTCAATTATAATCTTCCTATCCATAATGGTTGGAAACTATTCAGTTTTTAATTGGTTTAAAAATTTTTTCAAACGCGTTGTACACGGCAAGGTGTAAAGCATCTCCATGGGTTTTGTCTTCTAAAAAATTATAAAACAATGTTGTGTTAGATTGTTGGCTATTTTTTAATTTAGTATGTAGCGTTTTCGCTGTGCGTTCCATAACTTCACCTTCTTTGCCACCTGCAATGTATATAGATTTCTTGGTGTTGTAAGTGATGGGTTTTTCATTGAGTAATTTTTCGTCGTCCCACCATAAACTCGGACTAACAATTATATAGTTATCAAAGAGATTTGGAAATTTAAATAAAATTTCGGTAGCTAATAATCCACCTAAAGATTGCCCTATAATCGTTTTAAGTTCAGTGGTTCGGTAGGTTTTATCTATAAAGGGTTGAAGTTCTTTTTGAATAAATGTAATAAAGTTTTCAGATTTACCAGAGGTAGGAAACTCTTTTTGATCTAATTTATTTTCCGATGGATATGTAAAATCCTTTTTTCGATCTACATTTCCAATGCCTACAACGATGGACTCAGGAATCATTTGAATCCAAGAAAATGAACCAAATTGAACAATGCCTGAAATATGTATAAAATCTTCATCTTTTGAGCCATCTAGTAAGTAAATTACGGGATAGTGTTTTAAAGAGTCACTAGAATAGTTTAGAGGTAAGTATATATTTAAATCTCTTGTTTCATCTAATATTTCCGATTTAATTTTAATCGTTTTACCAATTGTAAAATCTGTTTCACTAATTTTTTTAGGTAATGTTTGTGCAAATAGTACACAAGTATTCACCGTGAGTATTACTAATACTTTAGCTTGTTTTAAGTTTAACATATATTGGCTTGTAGGATTATGCGATTAGAATTTTTATATACAAGCCCTAAAGTTAATGATTGTTCTATTAACTTATTTTTAGTTATGTTTTTAAAATGATTCTTGACTAAATTCATGATTAATCATGGCACCTGTAATGTTTCCTCCTTGAACTGCTATGGCTACAGAACGCATGGGAGAGCTATTGTCTCCGCAGGCAAAAACACCTTCTACTGTGGTCTTTTGCATAGGGTTAACTTTAATATGACCGTGTTCCGTTAATTCACAACCTAATGATTTAGCAATATTACTGTGTAATTCAAATGGAATAGAGGCATAGGCACAATCAAATTGTTCTGAAGTATCGTCTGTAAAAATTAGGGACTCTAATTGGCCATTTTGGTGTTGAATTGCCGACACGTCGTTTTCAATAATTCGGATGTTATTTTGCTTTAATTTTTTGAGTTGATGCTCATCAAATAGGTCTTTACTAGTCGTTATAATTGTAAGTTTAGAGGTTAAGTTTATGACTAACGTAGCAAGGTGAAAAGCACATTCTCCATTGGCTATAATTGCAGTGTTTTTGTCTCTTATTTCGTAACCATGACAATACGGGCAGTGTACAACAGAAATTCCCCAACATTCAGCAAAACCACTAATTGCAGGCATAAGATCTTTAATTCCTGTGGCTAAAACTAATTTTTTAGCGGTGAAAACCTCTCCGTTAGATGTGGTTATTTCAAATTTCTCCTGCAATCTTTTTACGCCATTAGCGAAGCCGCTATAAAAATGTACGCTTGGATATTGAGCTACCTGACTTTTGGCGACATCTGATATGGCCTTTGGAGTACTGCCGTCTTGGGTTAAAAAATTATGCGAATGTGGTGTTTGTCGGTTACAAGGTTGTCCTGCATCTATTAGTAACGTTTTACGACGTGAGCGTCCTAATGTTAATGCTGTTGAGAGTCCGGCGTAACTTCCGCCTATAATGATTACTTCAAATTCTGTGTTGGCCATACTATTGTTTTTTTGCGCAAAAAGTAATAGAGGTTGCGGTACTACGAGTGCTAAACCCGTTGCTCCTAAAAGCCTAAAGCTGTCTCTTCTAGTCATTGCGAATTTATATAATGCAACATTATCGCATTAATTTTTAGCAAATATACAAGCATTCTTTATTATTGCAACTAATTCGCATTAAAAATATCAACATATCTTTTAGGAGAGATAGTTGAAACTGAATTAGAACGGTGACAAATAGAATGTATTAAAAAGCGAATGATGTAGAACACATTAAATACGTTTTAGTTAAATATGGCTACACGTGTTGGTCTATGAGAATGACATTACCATCTGGATCAACAAGCGTTATGCTTTCTGGGCCACTTGAGTTTTTGTCAGCCTCCTTTATTAATTGTGTGTCTTGTGCTTTCAATTGTGTTTGAATTTCTCTAACATCATCAAAATTATCTAGTTGATTTGCGCTTGCATCCCATCCAGGATTGAAAGTAAGGATGTTATTTTCAAACATACCTTGAAACAAACCGATTAACGAATCTTCATTTTTCATAATGAGGTAATTTTGTTCGAGCTCTCCTGCAAATACCTTGAATCCTAAAGTTTCGTAAAAGTTTTTTGAAGCCTTAATGTCTTTCACATTAAGACTCACTGAAAATGCACCTAATTTCATATCGTTTTAGTTTAATTAATATGTTAGATCTGTATTATGGTTTTATTTTGAAACCTTATACTTTGTTTCTTATAAGATCATGATAGTTTTAATACATATTCTATAAATTTAATTGTTTGAAAGAAAGACTGCAAGTATTTATTAAAAAGATAAGGGCTAGTTATAGATTTTAAGAAGTGCGTTGTATTGACTTTAAGACTCTAATCTTTTAATAATCATAGAAGAAATGTACGTGACGTTTGTTTGTATCCATTATTTTTATTGGGCATAACCGTGTCGCTTACGCCTGATAGCATAGGTTAGCGGTTACCTTTACAAGTGTGTTGTTCAATAGGTTTTATATAAGTAAGCGAGTATAGGTAGTTACTTTTAGCTATAGTTAGTTCTAGCATTTTATAGTTTAAATTCTTTTATAGATTCGTCTGTATCAAAAATATGTGGATAATGTTCTTTTATATTTCTTTCCATAAAATCTAGAGGTACGTCTTCAAAATGGCCATAATCATCTATATATTCCATAAATCGAGTTCCATCGCTATTGTACTGTTGCAAAAAAGAATTGTTTTCTCCGTCAAATTCCAAGGGTTGCACATTTAGTTTTGTACACAATGATTTATTAAATGCTGGAGACATTTTTAACCATTTATCTTTTAGATAGACATTTACCATGCCATGTGGTGTCAATTCATTGGAACCAAACTTTTCAATTAACCTATCTACAGCGATGTGATTCTTCACTTTACCTAAATGTAATCTTGCCGGAATTTTTAAAGCTCGAAGACAAGCAATTAGGATTATTGATTTTTCTACACAATTGCCTGATTGTTTTTTAGCTATATGGCTCGATTTATATTTTTCTTTTAATAGACTTATGCTATAAGGGTCGTATTTCCAATTGTCGCGAACCTTGTTATATATTCTAATTGTTTTTTCTGTATCTGAAATTATATCAGTATGTAATTCAGAAATTAAATTCTGTACTGATTCTTTCTCAAAGTCAAAATAATATGTCGATTCTAAATACTTCATTTATATTTAAGACAAATTTTTAGTTTGCGGCTAACGGTTTTGTGTATTGTTAGTTGCGTGGTTTAGCACTTAACTTTGCATGTCCATACCAAAATGAAAATCCGATAGGATTTTTAGAAGTAGGCTAGAACTAGCAATGATTTATAGCCATTGTTGGGTGTAGTTTTTTTATTCAGTTATTCTTTTTTTCAAATCCATTCACTCGTGTAAAATTCTTATGATTTCAATTTTATCTTCGAAAAGTGATTGATAGAATATAATGTGTTTCCCTAATTTTAGTCCGAGCAAGTTTTTGTTTATTCCGTCATATTCTTTTCCAACATCAGGATTCTGTCCAATTCCGTTACACGCTAACTTTATTGTCCCATAATATTTGTCTGCTTGTTTCGCTGACGATTTCTCAAAAGTATAATCCCAAATGTTATTCAAGTCATCAATGGCTTTTTGCCTTAATATTACTTTAGCCATTTTTTCTTTTCTCCGCTTTTAGTCTTTTTAGGTTTTCGTCAAAGTCAAAGTCTTCCACTAATGGACTGTTTAGTCCTTCTTGAATTGCATTTTGTAAAGCAATTACTTTACTTTCTTCATTTTCTAAAAGTCGAAGTCCAGCTCTGATTACTTCACTAACGTTTTTGTATCTTCCAGCAGAAACTTGAGTTTGTACGAACTGGTCGAAATAATTTCCAAGCGATATTGATGTGTTTTTCATTTCGTTTTAATTTTAATCAAATTTACCAAATATTGGTAAAAGCATCAAATTTGTAGATTTTCGCTCATTTTACACGCAACGTGTTTGTGTATGATTTCGTTGTGTGTTTAAGCACTAAAGTTAGCAAATAAATCACAGATAGAAAGTCCGCAAGGACTTTCGTAAGTAGGCTATAACTAGCAATGAATTATACACGGTGTTGTACACCGTTTTTATTTATTTTTTAATATTTGTTCAACATATTTTCTGTGATTTTCAAATCCATTCTTTTCAGGATTTTTCAAGTCTATCATTTCTCCAATTCCAGAGTCGTAAATCTGCCAATTGTGCTTTTTCGCCAATTCAATTAGTTCATAAATTCCATTTTCTCCATATAAACTCAACATTGTGTTGCTCACAAGTTCATTATGTACATAAAAGTCAATCGTAAAATTCGTTCCGATTATTTCTCTATGATTTTCGTTTTTCTTTATTCGGTCAAATGAGTTTTCCAAAATTCCGTCAAAATCAGTCGGTTCAAGTAGGTTTTCGTCCAATTCCGCAACTGAATTTATTTCTTGTTTTGAATTAAAGAGTACAATGTCCCAACTCATTATTTTTCGTTTTTTACATTTAACTTATTCGCTAGTTTATTCATTTGAGTTATTTGGTCAGAAGTGAGTTTTATATCTAATTCTGAAACTATGTAAGCCAAGTGTTCATATGCACATCCATTTTCATTAAAATCTAAAAATTCAAAAATAATTTCTCGACCATCAAGAATTCCAGCACTTTCAATTTTTGCTTTGGAAATTTCTTTCTGCCATTGTTCACTTAGAACACTATTAGTTAATTCACTAATCTCTTTTTTAACTGAATTTTTAAATAAATCTTTAAATTTCATCGTTTTCCTCAAATGGTGTACAACATCTCATAAAATTACAAAAACTTCTGTTATCCATAGTAATTATGGTATAACAGAGAGTTTTATTTTTGATTGCTTTATTATTAAGCGGCAAACATGTTTTGTTTTAGTCTTCCTCTTTTATTTTTCGTTTTGCTACAAAAATGCCATTTGGTTGAATAAATTTTACTTCGTTAATGTGTTTATTTTCATCTTCTATGAATTCAATTTTAAAACCTTCTAAAGTTTTGAAATTAAATTTGTGTGTTGCTGTAGGTATTAATGCATATTCTGGCTGTCCTTTTATAAATACATAAAGTACATTGTCTTCTTTGATATAGGCTTTTATTTCTGTACCCATTAAATCAAAATCACCTACGTATTGTTCTAATGTTTTGGCGTCTACATCAATGGTATTCGGTGTACGCTTGAATGCAATAGGATCTACTAAATTTTCTATATCTATACGTGCATAATCTATATCTCCTGCAATATTGGTACTAAAGTGTAGTTTAATAGCGTTTCCATTTTCGGTGGTATCTACTTTTCCGTTCTCAACATCTAACATCTCAAACGTATCATAATGAAAATGATTTAAAAATATTTTTTGATCATTTATGGAGGTGAATAAGGAATCATTTTCTATTTCAATTTCAAAAGTACCATAGCCTTTGTGCTCATATGTCCCTGTATAGTCTATTGCTGTATGAGAGGGTTTGGTGTTTTTTACATTAGACGTTTCTATCTCCTCTTTAGCTTCTTCTTGCATCTTTAGAGCTTTGTGCAGATCTTCCTTGTGCTTTTTTGCCCATTCTGTTTTCTTAACTTTTAGCATATGGTCTGCGGCAATATTTCTAATAAGTCGTGGTACTTGTGAGCCATTTTGATTTGCTAAAACCACAATACCCAAGTTATCTGAAGGGTACAGCGCTACACTGGCCGAAAATCCGTTTATGTTACCTCCATGTTCTACCATATAATGGCCTTTGTACGAATGTAAAAACCAACCGTAACCGTAATTGGCAAATTGTACATCTGGCAATTCTTTTGTCGGAAACCCAGAAGATACAACCATCTGAGAGCTCATGGCTTCTTTTACATAAGTCCCTGGTAAGATCTGATTTTCTTTATATTTTCCATTGTTAATCCAGGTCATTAACCATTGGCTCATATCATTAACACTACTGTTAATACTTCCGGCAGGAGACATACCAGCAATGTCGTAATACTCCATTTTAGAGATATTTCTATCCTTGTCTAACTCATAGCCTGTAGCTGCGTTAGCGCTAGATTTCATCTCTGCAATAGTGGTATTAGAACGGTCCATACCTAATGGTTTAAAGAATTTTGTTACAATGTTTTCCTCCCACGTTTGTCCTGTGATGCGTTCGGTAATGACACCTTGCAATAAAAAACAAAAATTGTTGTAATGCCATTGTTCTCGTACTCCTGCAAAAGGTTCATGATACTTTAATTTCTTAACTAAGCTATCTTTATTGTGACTTGGAAAAAAATACCAAGATCCATCATGTCTTGGTAAACCGGTACTGTGACGCATTAAATCTTTAATAGTAATTCTATTATTCATCTCAGCATTATAAAATTCTAATTCCGGAATATAGACTTGGGGACGATCGTCAAAAGACAGTTGATCCTCTGCTCTATGTAATCCCAATAAGGCAGATGTAAATGCTTTAGAACTAGATCCAATGGCAAAAAGCGTATTGGTATCAACCAGAATTTTATTCTCGTAGTCGGCATAACCAAACCCTTTTGAGTAAATAATTTTATCGCCTTCTACAATGGCTACGGCAAAACCAGGAGCCTTAGTGATTTCCAATACAGCATTAAATTGTTTTTCTATGCCTTTAAGGCGCTTGTCGGTTTGCGAAAACACTAGAGTAGAAATGAGCATTAGCGCAATAATACAGATGCGATTTTTCATGTGGTGGTTGGTTTAAAAAGGTTTATTATAATAGATTAGTATAGAAATGTAGCTGTAAGTTACTGATTTTTATGGCTTATTTTGAAAAGAATACAATTCGTCATCAAAAAATTACATTTCAGTGACTTCCGTTTTTAAAACCCAAACATGTACAAGATATTTGTATCAAACAAAACCGAAAACCATGAATATTTTACTAAAACTTATAGTTATTACTGTTGTTAATGTATTGAGTTTTCAATTAGAATCGCAAGAAACACATACCATTACTGTGAGTGTAGAAGGTGTGTCTAACAACAAAGGTCAAATGTTTATAGCGCTTTATAATGCTGAGACCAGATTTTTAGAATCTTCATATAAAGGAACGGCAAGCACTATAGAAAATAAGAAGTGCGTTGTTACTTTTAATGATATTCCAAAGGGAGTGTATGCTATTTCAATTTTTCACGATGAAAATAGTAACGGAAAATTAGATACTAACTTTTTAGGTATTCCGAAGGAAGATTATGGATGCTCTAATAACGCTAAAGGATTTATGGGACCACCAGAATGGTCAGACGCTAAATTTGAATTAAAGGCTAATAAGACGCTAAATATTTCACTTTAAAGTAACGATACAGACATCATACTAAATTTTTTAAACAATTAGATATAAATATATTAATCATGAAAAAACAAATTATCATTGTAATAGTACTACTTGTGGCAGGATTAACTCAGGCACAATCAAATTTTGAAAAAGGCATGTCTAAAGCTTTTGAATTGTGGCAGGCAGATAAAACAGATGAAGCCGAAAATATGTTTGAACGCATTGCCAAGGCGGAACCCAAAGAATGGTTGCCAAATTATTATATCGCGCAAATAAATAGCTTAAAAAGCTGGACCGAAAAAGATGCCACGGTTTTAAAAGCACAATTAGATAAAGCACAATTGCATATAGATGAAGCCATGTTAAAAAGTGAAAACAATGCTGAGATATTAGTAATGCAAGCTCAAGTTTTAACGAACTGGGTAGCGTTTGACGGCATGACTTACGGCATGAAATATGGTGCTAAAATACCAGAGTTATATAACAAAGCCTTGGCAATTGATGCTGCCAATCCAAGAGCTGCTTTAGGTAAAGCAGAATGGGAAATGGGAAGTGCCAAATATTTTGGAAAAGATACAGCACCTTATTGCAAGGAAGTAGAAGCTTCCATAGAACTTTTTAATACCTTTAAACCAGAGAGCCGTTTACACCCAAATTGGGGCAAAGAACGTGCCGTTGCTGTAGCTAAAAATTGTAAAGCCTAATCAATTAATTATGAAGTCATTAAAAAAAATAATTCTAACATTTGCCATAGGGTGTGCGGTATTTGTATTGGGTAACCTTTTCTCAGACGGGTTTAACTTTGATTCATTTAATGACTTTATCATTCAGTTTGGATTTTATCAATTGTACGCCTTTGTTTTAGGCTATTCTAATATGGCCTTTTTCGATTATATGGAAAAACGTTCTTGGAAAAAAGGAGATATCGCTAAACGTATAGCTTTAGGTATTATTGGTAGTACTTTTATCACTTTAGTTGGTCTCTTTTTTCTACGTGCAGCAACATCAGTTTTTTATTTCGGAAGAGACTTCGATGTATTTATGCAACATGAAACTTGGAAAGCGTATTCCTTTGGTTTATGGATAACCTTAAGTATTGTTAGCGTTTTTCATATTATCTATTTCTATAACCGTTACCAAAAAAATAAAATAAAAGAGCAAAAAGTAATTGCAGGTACGGCAAGTGCTAAATTCGATGCTTTAAAAAATCAATTAGACCCACATTTCTTATTTAATAGTTTAAATGTATTAACTAGTTTAATTGAAGAAAATCCGGAAAATGCCCAAAAATTTACAACGTCATTATCAAAAGTGTACCGTTATGTATTAGAGCAAAAAAATAAAGAATTAGTAACCGTAGATGAAGAATTAAAATTTGCCAGAACTTATATGTCTTTATTAAAAATGCGTTTTGAGGACAGTATTATTTTCGAAATTCCGGATCATGCATCTAATCCAGAAAGTAAAGTAGTGCCTTTATCATTGCAATTACTTTTAGAAAATGCCGTAAAACATAATATGGTAACCTCGAGTAAACCGTTGCGTGTTAAAATATATGAAGATGGTAACCATTTAGTGGTTATGAATAATCTTCAACCCAAACAAATTGTAAAGAAAAGTAGTGGTGTGGGTTTAGAGAACATAAAACAACGTTATCAGCTACTTTCAAGTAAAAAAGTAATCATCAATCAACGAGAAAAGGATTTTGCAGTTGCTATCCCAATGCTCACAAAACAAGTTTCAATTATGACACCTGTTCAAAAATCTCAAAGTAGACTCAATGAAGACTATGTAAGAGCACGCAAACGTGTAGAGGAGTTAAAAGCCTTTTACTACAGTTTAATTGCCTATGTATTTGTAATTCCTTTTTTAGTGTATATCTGGTACACGTATTCTTATATGACCATTCAATGGTTCTGGTTTCCAGCGTTTGGTTGGGGATTGAGCTTAGCAATACAGGCATATCGCGTTTTTGTAGATGATGGTGCTTTAGGTGCTAAATGGGAAAAACGAAAAATTGAAGAATACATGCGTAAAGAGGATGAAACAAGACGTTGGAAATAAATTAAATAACTATGGATTCAAATAAATTTAAACTTAGAAAAGCTAAAAACAAAGTTGAAAAACTAAAACGCTTTTATACACATCTTGCTGTTTACATGGCTATTAATAGTGTTATCACAATTGTAAAAATAATGAGTGGTATGAATAATGGTGAAACTTTTAAAGATGCGTTATTCGATTATTCAACACTGATGTCATGGATGGTTTGGGGTATGGTACTGCTTGTTCATGCATTTGCAGTATTTGGACTTCCACGCATTATTGGAGATGATTGGGAAGAACAAAAAATACAACAGTTTATGGACGAAGAATTACAACAAGATAAAAATTATAAGTAATGGAAAAGTATAATATAGAACCGTATAATGATGGTGATGACGCTAGAGATTTTAGAAATGAGGAAGCGTATTTAAGAGCGAAGAAAAAAGTAGATGCTATTGTAGGATTTTATTGGCATTTAGCATCATATGTTGTTGTGAATTTATTTTTAATTATTCTCATCGGAATGAATTCAAATGCTGGATTTTCAGGATTTGGTCCCTACGCTACAGCATTTTTTTGGGGCATCGGCTTGGTATTTCACTTTCTAGGTGTTTTTGGAACCAATTTCCTGTTTGGTAAGAACTGGGAAAAGCGAAAAATTGCAGAATATATGGAAAAAGAAAAAGAGAATTGGGAATAGTATAAAGTGGCTCAAATCAATTCACTTTTAGTGATAACTTTTAAATAAGAAATACCTTAATCATGAATGACAAAGAAAAAGAGCAATTAAAAAAGGCTATAAATAAAGTTAGAAAGATTAAAATATTTTACTTACACTTAGCAGGTTATATCGTTGGAGTAGGCTTACTGTTATACAATTTATATATTGTTTCCGGTCCTTATAAAAACAATATTATCAGTTTAAATTTAAGCATTATAGTGGTTTGGTCTATTTTTATTGTAATACACGGTTTAAACGTTTTTAAAGATAAACGCCTATTTAATAAGCGTTGGGAAGATAAAAAAATCGAAAAATTCTTAGATAAAAAAGATGAATCTACCACGTTTTGGGAATAGAAAACTTTATACATTGAAACATCAAAAAAGATAAATAATTTAAAAATGAATGTAATCATAATAGAAGACGAAAAACCATCAGCAAGACGATTACAACGTATGCTCAAAGCTTTAGATCTAAATGCGGAAACCATGCTTCATTCTGTTGAAGAATCCATAGAATGGTTTCAGAATAATACTCATCCCGATTTAATTTTTTTAGATATTCAGCTTAGTGATGGTTTATCTTTTGAGATTTTTGAAGCTATTGATATAAAATCGGCTGTTATATTTACTACCGCTTATGATGAATATGCACTACAAGCTTTTAAACTCAATAGTATCGATTATTTGTTAAAACCCATTGATGATGAAGACCTAGAAACAGCTGTTGAAAAATATAAAGGTCGTGCACCACAGCAGAAAGCCGTGACTTTAGACTTTAATGATATTAAAAATCTATTAATCAACCCGATTGAGCGTGAATACAAAAAACGATTTTCGGTAAAAGTGGGTCAGCACTTAAAATTGATTAATATAGAAGATATTGAATGTATATACAGCGAAAATAAAGGGACTTACGCTTTTACAATAGAAGGTCGTAATTACCTTTTAGATGCTACATTAGATGAGTTAGAGTCAGATTTAGAGCCCAATGTATTCTTCAGAGTAAGTCGAAAATTCTACATAAATGTAAATGCTATAAAGGATATGGTGAGTTATACCAATTCTCGACTTCAAATTAAGTTAAACCATTTTAATGAGCACGATATTATTGTGGCTAGAGAACGCGTAAGGGATTTTAAATATTGGTTAGAATAATTTAGTGACTAATTAAGTGTCCTCATCAATTCTATTATCGTCAAAAGCAGAAGGTAATAATCTTGGAATGAATTTAATAAATAAAGGCAACAATAGCATGCCACCTGGTAACATAAATATCGCTAAACTCGGAATAGATTTAAATATGTCTAAGAGCTGTGTCTGAATTTTTTTCTGTTCTTCGTCGGTAAGATTTCGCTGTGTCGATTGGGTTAATAAGTATAGCGCTTCTTTACTTTCAGACAATTCCTTAATTAAACGCTTACTATTTCTGGTAATCAGTTTATATACAATTTTGCTACTATTGTTGTAAAAACTTTGGGCGAGGTTTTTAGAGCTGAGGAAAGCAACTTTCTCTTTGTGTTCGTCGTAAAATAAATTGATATCATTTACAGACCTTACAACAACTGCGCGATCTATGTCTAAATCTGTTTTTAACTGATTTAAGAAATCCCGTTCTTCATTATCTATGATCTTGTCCGTCCATGAGGCCATACAAACAAGGTCTATAATGTATAGTTTTTCTAACGGTTCTTTTAAAATTGCAATAGCATCATTATAAGTTACGAATTTCGCGTTTTTATGTCGGATAGAATCCTCGAACAATTTTACTAAATTTTTGTCGTATGTTGATTTTTCAGTTTTGTTTTCAATCACTGAGAAAACAATGGTTTCTAATGCCGATTCTAGGTTTTTTACATAGTTTTTAATCTGCTTTTCATTTTGTAAAAAGCGTTGATACCCTAATACATCAACAAATAAGAGGGCATTAATTAAAAAGTAATTGAAACTTTTGGTAATAAAATTATCATCAATATGAATGCGTTTATGAATAATTTTTTCAAGTAAACTATCTGGCGATTTATCACTAAATAAATCTTCAAAAAACGACCTTTTCTGGTCACCAATAGATTTGTAATATTTTATAAGACTTTCGGTAAAAGGTTCCTTATGGTTTTCCTTATTATAAATGAAATAGAAGGTGAGAAGTAGGTTGATTTTACAGCGTTCTTCTTCACTCAATTCAAAAGGTTTTACAATATCTAACACCACTTTAATATTACTTCCATAAATAAAACCAGCGTGTTTTAGATTATTATAAAACGCAGTAGTTTCTGTTTGAGAGTACATGGTCTCAGAAACCTCTTTAAGCAATTTTTTTATCCAGCCGTTAGCTGATGGATTCATACGGTAACATTTGATAAGGTCAAAGTTAATTTTTTTGCTGAGAAATTCTTAATTTATTTCATTAACAAAAATTTAACAAAAGTGGAATGTCTAATTCTTAATGGAAATCAAATTTTTTAGAAATAAAATTGTCATATCAATATCTTATTTAGCTAATGATTACCCGATAGGAAATCCATAAAGATTTTGATAAATAGGCTTTAACTGCTACTGAGTTATCGCTTTTGTAGTGCAATGTATTTATAATTCCGAAAGGTCGTGGTCTAATAATTTCATTAAATTCTCAAACTTTGATTTATCCATTTCAAAAGTGCCGTTATTACTAAACTCGTAATAATTTTTTGAATGCCCTTTTGTAAAATAAAAAGTCATTATTTCATTGTTGTCATTAGTGTATGAATTTTGAAACCGTACATATAATTGTGGTGCTATATGCTGGCTTTTATCAGTTCAGTAAGTTCTTTTTCACTTGGTCTGGGTGCATTGTCATCTATTATTTTGCCATCCTTATCAAAAAGTAAATATCTAGGAATTGTTTTTATATTATAAGTTTTATAAAGATTAGATTTTTCCCAATTTACTATGATATAATTATCTATGTCATTTGACAGATTCTCTAATTTTGATGCTCTTACCCATGCTGAATAGTCCTTATCAATTGAAATTTCAATAATTTTAAGTTCTGTTTCATTGAATTGTAATTTTAAATCTTTTAAAAATGACATTTCTTTTCGGCATGGCGCACACCAACTCGCCCAAAAATCTACTAAAATAATTTTTCCTTCGTACTTTGTAAGTACTTGCTCAAAGGTCAATTCGGTATCATTAACAAGATTAGTCAAAATTCCGATATTTCTATCAGATGTGTTTAGTTTCTTTGAGTTTGACTTTTGTTTATCAATAACAGAATCCCATTTGTTTTTTAACTCATCATTTTTATTAATAGATTGAAATTTTGCCAAATATTTGTCAAATTTTGATTTTTCAACGAAAAAAATACTTTTGAGGTATGAGTCCAATAAAACCTCTTTTGTGGAATCATTCAAAAATGTTTTTTCTTTATATATAAAGTCAAATAGAACAGAATTCTTTACACGCTTATCGTCTCTAAAATAGTTGTATAAAACCAAAGCTCTCAAAAAACTTATATATTCTTTATTCTCATGCAACTCTTCTTCATTAAGTTTGATATCTAAACTCTCAATGTCTAATTGTATATTTTGAGTTTTTGCTTCCCGTATTCTAGAAGTGGTAAACTTTAATTTTTGATTAATTCTGTTGGTAGTATAGAACTTATTTGAAATGTTATTATTAGACTTTAGACTATCTAATAATTTTATTGCGTTTTCATATATTTTTTCTGAGTTATACGTGTTATTTTGAAATTTATTTTCGTCTATTACTATGGCTTTAGTATTGATATTGTATTTATACAAAAGATAACCGAAGTTGTTTTCACTCCACGTTTTATCGCTATTTAATAATGTAAATATTGGATATTCAATTTGTTTCGATGGGTTAACATCTATTTTATCAATATCGATTAAAAGGCTATCTCCTTTTTCAAGTTGCAATTCATAGAAAAATGAATCCCATGGATTTCCACCAATTATTCTAATAGTACTTTGCGTTGGTATAGTTACGGACGTTTTATTTTCTTTCAGTCCAAGATATATCATATCAGGTTGGTCCTGCATTTCATCTACAAAAAGGTTTGTGAAAAATGAATTTATAGTATCATTTATGTTAATTACAACTTCATCCCTTATTTCAATTTTCTTTTCCTTAAGGATTAAAACTTCAGGGCTAATTTCTTTGTTTTTTTCTTTACAGCTAAAAATTGAAATAAGTAATAATGTGAATAATATATTTTTCATTAGCTTACATATAAGGTGTATTTGTATGTTTAATGACGTGGTTTAAGCACTAAATTTAGCAAATAAAAACCGAATGGAAAGTCTGCGAGGTTTTTTTTGTAAGTAGTTAAGAACCAAGCAAAATATAGCATACGGAGTTGGAATTTCGTTGTTTTTATTCATATTTTTCATTATTCAGCTTTATTCCGTTTTCCGATATTTTTACGTTTGAGTAAATTCGGTCAGTATTATATTCCGCAAACTTTTTCAATTCCGCTTGAGTGAGTAATTTCGGAACTTGCTAAATTCTGTTTGAGTGAGATTCCGAGTTTTTAATTCAAATTTCGATTCCGCAAACGAGCTAAAAAGTCAGACGCAATTCATTTCAAAGTTTGATTGGAAATTTAGCGTGTTTTCAAAATCCGTTAGATTTGTTTTTCAATTTTTATTTTTTGTTCTCTGCCAATTAAAAAGTATAAAATCGCACCGAAAAAATTTGTAAATAGAACGACTAATATCCAAACAATTTTATTGTTTCCTTTAAATTCGCTCTTTAAAATATCTACAAGAGCAATTATTGTTGGTAAAATTCCAAGAAATAAGACTACTAATATTAGTATTAGTTGCCAAGCTCCAATCATTCCTAAATATATCATTTTTCTATTTTTTTAATGTTAATTCCGTAAACTTGCTCCAGCATTAAAGCTAACGTGTTTGTATATGGTTTGTTGCGTGGTTTAAGCAACTAAGTTAGTAAAAATTATCGACCAAGAAAGTCCGCGAGGACTTTCGTAAGTAAGCGAGAAGCCAGCAATAAACTATATACGGCTTAAGTTTGTAATTCACTAAATTTAATTAATAATCAGAAAGAACAAAAGAGAGCATTAAGGTTACTATACACGGTGAAGCATTAGACTTCGACAACATTGATAATCCTCTCTCTTTTA
>Ga0193951_1000333_pt1 | contig 22193 bp, 23 predicted proteins | sample BB_2_MG_FD_140370 | JGI IMG/M metagenome (GOLD analysis project Ga0193951, IMG submission 140370) | Microbial mat bacterial communities from the Broadkill River, Lewes, Delaware, United States - BB_2_MG | ecosystem: Environmental > Aquatic > Freshwater > River > Microbial mats | place: USA...
AAAGTTTAGTCTCTAAAGTTGTTTTTTGATAGCTTTTTTTTCGCCAGTGTTCATTTTGTGTTTTCATAAGTGACTGTAATTAATTGCTTAATTTTTAGTCAACCTATTTCAGGAAAGTTCATTCGTTAAATTGCTTACAACTCGTTATATCATAACTTCTATCATTCATATCCCGCAACTTAACCAAGTTAAACAAGACAGGATATATGTTTAATGTCATTTGCTACGAAGTTAATTCTTTTTCTTACAAAATCTATATGTAAATTTACGTACAGATTTGTTTTGTTAATGCCAAGTTAAAGCCTTCAATTCTCAATCACTTACGGTAAGCCGTAAAAGCAAAATAAAACGGTTTAAAACGCAAAAACCACCAAGCTTTCACTCAGTGGTTTTTTCAAATTGGTAATTTTTCTTTTTCTATTATTTGTCAATAGAGCCTAAAACGCGTTTCATAAATCCGTTAACGGCTTCTTTTTTAGGTGTGCCTTCCTTTATCATTTTGTTCACTTCAATGGCACCATACATATTAGAGATTAATTCTCCAATAACATCGAGTTCATCATCTTTAAGCGATGGGACTTCTGTTAACGCTTCTAAGGTTTCAATGGTTTCAATAATGTAATCTTCGTCATTGTCTTCAATGAATTGCGTTAGGTGTTTAATTACGGGTAATTTCATTGCTAATGGTGTTTTGTATTAAAAGAGGTTTCGACTGTGCTAAACCTGACAGACTTGTGTTATACGGCGTTGTCAACCAATTCTTTTAAAACATCAAACTTATTAGTTTGTACTTGACCTTTAAATTCACCGTTTTTAAATGTTGCAAAGGTTGGTAAATTATCTACCGTTGCTAATTTTCTACTTTCCGGAAATTTTTCAGCATCCGCAATTACAAACGTTGCGCCTTCATTTTCAGTAGATAATTTCTTAAATTTTGGTTTCATTATTCTACAATTGCCACACCAGGTCGCTGAATATTGCACGATAACCGTATCGTTACCATTAATAATGTCTTGTAGATTATCTTGATCTAATTCTTGTATCATAATTTTAATTTTAATAAAATCTAGCAGGTTTTAGCCACCTGCCAGATTTTGGGTTGTGTTTAGTGTGTTGCTAAATAAGCAGCAGTACCTTTAGCATTGGCCTGCATAGCTTCTTTACCTTCTTCCCAGTTTGCAGGGCACACTTCTCCTTTTTCTTGTACGTGTGTTAAGGCATCAATGATTCTTAAGTATTCATTTACATTTCTACCTAATGGCATGTTGTTTACACTTTCGTGCTGAATTGTACCTTCTTCATCAATGATGTAAGTTGCTCTGTAGGTTACGTTATCACCTTCTACAGTCATTAAGCCTGTTTCTTCATCAAATTGCTCGTTAAAGATATCTAAGATACCTAAAGCTGAAGCTAAGTTACGGTTAGAATCTGCTAATAATGGGTAGGTTACACCTTCAATACCACCATTGTCTTTTGCTGTACTTAACCATGCAAAGTGTACTTCGGCTGTATCACAAGAAGCACCAATGACTACAGTGTTTCTTTTTTCGAATTCACCTAAAGCAGCTTGGAAAGCGTGTAATTCTGTTGGACAAACAAAAGTAAAATCTTTTGGGTACCAAAATAACACCACTTTCTTATTGTTGTTTTTTGCTTCTTCTAGAACGTTCACTGTAAAAGTGTCGCCCATTTCATTCATTGCGTTTACGTTTAAATCTGGAAATTGTCTTCCTACTAATGCCATGTTTTTTATAGTTTTAAATTGAGTATTAATTTTCGACTACAAAGATACTTTTCATTAGCGAATTACCACTGTATGCAAATTTTAATTTTTTATATGTCGATTGATTTTGACTATGCTAATTTTTGATTGTAATAAATAAAAACTATTTATTTTTTAGCATCTTAATTTTAAGATTTAAAGCCGCAAATAATAAAGTGGTAAACGGGCTTAACCAATTAAATACGGCGTAGAATATATATTCTCCTACACCAACTCCCAAAACTCCACTTTGGTAGGCACCACAAGTATTCCAAGGAATAAGTACAGAGGTTACGGTTCCAGAATCTTCTAAAGTTCGACTTAAATTCTGAGGTGCTAAACCTTTATCTTCATAAGCTTGCTTAAACATTTTACCAGGAATAACTATAGCTAAATATTGATCAGAAGCTACAATATTTAAACCTATGCAACTAGCAACAGTACTCACAAATAAACCAAAAACCGAAGTTGCAACGGACAATAACGCTTTAGTGATTTTGGCAAGTGCTCCGATACCATCCATAATACCACCAAACACCATTGCACAAATAATTAAAAAGATGGTCCAAAGCATACCTTCCATACCACCAGCAGAGAATAAGTCGTTTAATTTTTCATTATCCGTTACAATCGCTGTATCTGTAAAAATTGAACGCAAAATAGCTGAGACTTTAGAATCCGCTAAACTATCTAATATAGCTCCTTGAAATAGGAAGGCAAAAACAATAGCTAAGACAATACCCGATACTAAAGCTAATAAAGGCTTTGTTTTTAATAATATTAAAGCCACTACAGATAGAGGAACCGCAAATAACCATGGAGAAATATGAAATGTATCATCTATAGAGGAAAGTAGGTTGCTCACATCTGCAGTACCAGTGGTATCAATATTAAGGCTGATAACCGCAAAAACAATTAATGTAATAATAATAGTAGGCACTGTAGTTATAGACATATATTTAATATGCGTGAATAAATCTGTGCCAGCCATAGCAGGTGCAAGGTTGGTGGTATCACTTAGAGGCGACATTTTATCCCCAAAATACGCTCCAGAAATGACGGCTCCGGCAATCATGCCAGGGTGTATTCCTAAAGCAGTACCGATACCGACTAAGGCAATACCAACAGTAGCGGAGGTGGTCCAAGAACTACCTGTGGCAATAGAGATAATAGCTGCAATAATAACGGAAGCGGGTAAGAATATTTCAGGACTTAAAACTTGTAAACCATAATACACCATTGCAGGAATGACTCCACTGACTAACCATGTGCCAGCTAAGGCTCCGACTAAAAATAAAATCATAATCGGAACAAATACACTTTTAAGGTTTTCCCACACTTCTTTAAGCATGGTAGGTAATGTTACTTTATTAAATAAACCTACAGCAGCTGCAATGCCACCACCAATTATTAATAGAATTTGATTAGTGTAGGCGCCAAACCATTCTTGATCCTCAATAATAAAAATGTTAATGGCCAATAAAGAGATGAGAATGATGACAGGAATAAGTGCTTCAAAAAAACTAAGTTCTTTATTATCTACAATTGATTGCTTTTCTGTTTTAATGTCACTTAAGTTGTCGTTTTCTTGCATTTTAGTCAGTTTAGTTCCGTAATGTTACGATTTTGTTAAATCATTTGCAAATAGAATGTTTATCCGCAATCGTGTGGCAAAAGAAAAGGGTAAGATGCTTAAAGTGCTTTAAGAATCTCACCCTTAATTAAGTAAAGTTGTTTTTTTAGCTTAAAGAATCCCTAATTCTTTCATACAAGAATTCATCATTTTATAAGTACGTTCAATATCGGCATCTAAACCAATAGAAAACCGAATTAATCCATCGCTTAATCCCATGGCTTCTTGTTCGTCTTCAGGAATTTCAGAAGAGGTAGAACTTCCGGGAGCACTAAAAAGAGTTTTGTAAAAACCTAAGCTTACTGCTAAATAGCCTAAGTTGCGTTCTTGCATTAATTCCATTAAAGCATTGGCTTTGTCTAAAGAACCGACATCAATAGTTAACATCCCACCATAGCCGTATTTGTCATTCATCATAGAAGTAAATAACTGATGCGATGGGTGAGAAGCTAAGCCTGGATAAACCGTTTTTAAACCGTCATTCTCAAATTTTTCGGCTAAATAATTAGCGTTGTAACTGTGTTGCATCATCCTAATATGCAGTGTTCTCAAATTCTTTAAAACTGAAGCCGAACGCATACTATCCATTGTAGCACCTAATAACATGGCAGCTCCGCTATTCACATTTCTAAGATTGTCGATGAGTTCTTGAGAACCACATACCACTCCACCAACGGTGTCCGAAGAGCCATTAATAAACTTAGTAAGACTGTGAATTACGATATCAGCACCTAAAGTGGTTGGGGATATCGATAATGGAGAAAAGGTGTTATCGACAACTAGTTTTAGTTCATGTTTTTTAGCAATGGCAGCTAAGCCCTTAATATCGGCGACTTCTAATAAGGGGTTGCTCACAGATTCACAGAACAATATTTTGGTGTTTGGAGTAATGGCGGCTTCAACGCTTTCGAGTTTTGTAATGTCTACAAAGGACGTATTAATCCCTAAACGTGGAGTAAAGTTCTTTAAAAATGCGTAAGTGCCACCATAGATGGTACGACTACTCACTACATGGTCTCCAGAATTGCAATGTTGTAAAATTGCAGGTGTAATGGCTCCCATGCCAGAAGCAGTTACTGTAGCGGTTTCTGTGCCTTCCATAGCAGCTAAGGCTTCGCCTAAATATAAGTTAGACGGAGAGGAATGACGCGAATATAAATAACAACCGTCTGCGTTACCTTCAAAGGTATCAAACATGGTTTTTGCGGATAAAAAAGTATAGGTTGAGGAATCTGAAATGGATGGATTCACACCTCCGAATTCACCAAAGTATTGTAAATCTTGAATATGATTTGCGGGTTTAAATGCCATAATAGTTTATTTAAAGATTAAGATATTCAAAAGTCGCTATCTTTAGATAATTAATCAATATACTTTATGATATATAGAATTTTTAACTATATAAATTAATAATAGTAGTTTTATAATCTTTAAATTTGGTTATTTTATAGCTAATCACGAAAAATAATAAGTATGATGTTTGATGCCATAGACCGAGAACTCCTTAAATTATTACAAACAGATAGTAAGCAAACTAATAAAGCGCTATCGCATCAACTTAATTTATCCGTGACCGCAGTTTATGAGCGTATTAAAAAGCTAGAAAAAAGTGGCCTTATAAAACAGTATGTAGCACTTGTGGATAAAAGCAAAGTAGAGAAGGATTTTGTGGCGTTTTGTCATGTAAAACTGGTACAACATTCGCAAGAGTATGTTGTGAGGTTTGAGCGTGAAGTAAAACAACTCCAAGAAGTGTTAGAATGTTATCATCTTAGTGGTGATTACGATTACTTACTCAAAGTATTAGTTAAAGACATGAAAGCCTTCAGAGAATTTATGGTTGAAAAATTAACTAAAATCAATCATATTGGCAGTACACACAGTATGTTTATGATTAATGAAGTAAAATATACGACGGCCATTTCCATATAAAATAGTGATTATATCTTAGATGTCGAAGAAATTTAAAGCACGAATGGTATGATAATTTTAAGAATAAAAGTGCTTAAAATCTGTTAGTTAGGTATGTTTAAGTGGGTTTAAAATTAAATTTGTTAAAATAATAGCGATGGTATTTCTATTATTTTTCTAAATTTAAGCTATGAAATATACTGAGATTAAGGACTTATATAAATTTATTTTTAAATCTTACGACAAACCATTTCTAAAAGAGCATATTAAAAAATTTATAGAGCTCGATGAGTACTTACCATATAGTTCTACGTTTTTTTGCGTAACTAATACGCAAGATTTAACCTTTGAATATATTAGTAAAAATTACACTTCTTGCTTAGGGTTAGACGCAAACGAGTTAAAAGTGCATGGAATGCGATCCTTGTGGAGCAGAATTCATCCAGACGATGTTGATGCTTGGTTAAAAGCTTTAAATAGTTTAATGGAATTTACACTAGCGGAAATTCCTAAAAATAAACGAAAAGATGCTAATTACACTTGGAATTTCAGAATGCGAAATAGCGATGAAGTCTATGTTAATATCATTCAAAATACAACACCTTTACTCTTTGACTCTGAGAGTAAACCCATCATCGGATTAGCGCATTACACGGTTTTAGATCCCAATATTAAAATGGAAATTACGGCTTCTGCAAAATTATTAAATGCCAATAAAGAATACGAAACCATATTTTTTAATAATTTTTCTCAAAAATTATTAAATGATGGTATCAGCAATCGAGAACGCGATGTGATTCGCTTATTGGTTTTAAATAAAACGAGTAAAGAAATTTCGAGAACATTAAGTATTAGTTCTCATACTGTAAACACCCACCGCAGAAATATTTTAAGAAAGCTGAATATTTCATCAACAGGTGAATTGGTAGGGATGCTAAAAATGAACCAACATTGGCTTTAGGCACAAGAATACTTAAATTGAGTATTGTTCGGTATTATAAAAATCTGCAACTTTGTAGAGCTATAAATCAAGGGGAAATACGTCCATTCTTTCTATTATTTAAAATAATCTAAAGTTTGGACTATTTTATGTAGCACCTACTTCTACAAAAACGGTGTTCTTAATAAGTGATATATTTAAGATTTTTATTTAATAAAGGAACTTACAAGACCGTGAATAAAAGCAATACATTATAGATTTCAATAATGGGATTAAAATTCGCAAATCATTAATCAAAATTGTATTTTTGCTAGCATTATATTTAATCAGATAAACACTATTCTTTATGAAATCATACGATGTAGCAATAATTGGTTCTGGACCTGGAGGTTATGTAGCAGCAATCCGTTGTGCACAATTAGGCATGAAAACAGCCATTATTGAAAAATATGCTACACTTGGAGGAACATGCTTAAATGTAGGTTGTATTCCAAGTAAAGCTTTATTAAGTTCTTCGCATCACTACGAAGAAGCCACTAAACATTTTGAAGATCACGGCATTGAAATTCCTGGAGATATCAAAGTGAATTTAGAAAAAATGATAGGACGTAAACAGGCTGTTGTAGACCAAACTACAGGTGGTGTTGATTTCCTAATGAAGAAGAATAACATCGATGTGTTTGAAGGACTTGGATCTTTTAAAGATGCTACTCATATTACGATTGAAGGTAAAGATGCACAAGAAATTGAAGCTAAAAATATTATCATTGCTACAGGTTCTAAACCTTCTACATTACCATTTATTACTTTAGATAAAGAGCGTGTAATTACTTCAACTGAAGCTTTAAAACTAAAAGAAATTCCAAAACACATGATTATCATTGGAGGTGGAGTCATTGGTTTAGAGCTAGGACAAGTGTATCGTCGTTTAGGTGCTGAGGTTACGGTTATCGAATATATGGATAGAATCTTACCAACTATGGACGCAGGTTTATCTAAAGAATTAAATAAGGTCTTTAAGAAAGCTAAATGCAAAATGATGTTGTCTCATAAAGTGCAATCTGTGGAGCGCAATGGAGATGAGGTTATTGTAAAAGCTGAAAACAAGAAAGGCGAAGTCGTAGAGTTTAAAGGGGATTATTGTCTTGTTTCTGTAGGACGTCGTCCTTATACAGACGGTTTAAATCTTGATGCTGCAGGTGTAAAAATGACAGAAAGAGGACAAGTAGAGGTGAATGAACACTTGCAAACTAATGTGTCTAATATTTACGCTATTGGTGATGTTATTAAAGGAGCAATGTTGGCGCATAAGGCTGAAGAAGAAGGAACTTTTGTTGCTGAAACTATTGCAGGACAAAAACCACATATAGATTATAACTTAATTCCTGGCGTGGTTTACACATGGCCAGAAGTAGCTGCTGTTGGTAAAACAGAAGATGAATTAAAAGCAGATAACGTAGACTATAAAGTAGGTCAGTTTCCATTTAGAGCTTTAGGAAGAGCAAGAGCAAGTGGTGATACAGATGGTTTTGTAAAAATCTTAGCCGATAAAACTACCGATGAAGTGTTAGGAGTACATATGATTGGGGCACGTTGTGCGGATTTAATTGCCGAAGCTGTAACGGCTATGGAATTTAGAGCATCTGCAGAAGATATTTCGCGCATGTCTCATGCCCACCCAACATTTGCAGAAGCTGTAAAAGAAGCCGCTTTAGCTGCAACAGACGATAGACCATTACACGTTTAGAACATAACAAATGATAATAGAACCAAAAACTAGAGGTTTTATATGTTTAACAGCACACCCAAAGGGCTGTGAGAAAAATGTATTAAATCAAATTGAATATATAAAATCTAAACCAACCAAAAACGGTCCTAAAAATGTGCTTGTCATAGGTGCGTCAACAGGATTTGGTTTAGCTTCAAGAATTACAAGTGCCTATGGCTCTAACGCCTCAACCATTGGTGTATTTTTTGAAAAACCACCAAAAGAAGGTCGTCCGGCGTCACCAGGTTGGTACAATAGTGCGGCTTTTGAAACTCAGGCACATAAAGATGGTTTGTATGCTAAAAGTATAAATGGTGATGCATTTTCGAACGAAATTAAGGCACAAACCCTAAATCTAATCAAGGAAGATTTAGGTAAAATAGACATGCTTATTTATAGTTTGGCGTCGCCTGTAAGAACACATCCTGATTCTGGAAAATGTTTTAAATCGGTTTTAAAACCCATAGGAGATACGTTTACTAATAATACAGTAGATTTTCATACAGGTGTTGTTAAAGAGATTTCGATAGAGCCTTGTACAGATGAAGAAATAGATAATACTGTTGCTGTAATGGGTGGCGAAGATTGGCAAATGTGGATTGACCTTTTAAAGTCTGAAAACGTATTATCTGAAGATTTTAAAACCGTTGCTTACTCTTATATTGGCCCTTCTTTAACTGAAGCCGTTTATAGAAAAGGAACCATTGGTGCTGCAAAAGATCATTTAGAAGCGACTGCTTTTGAAATCACAGATGCGTTAAAGGATATTAATGGTAAAGGTTATGTGTCTGTAAACAAAGCTTTAGTGACGCAGGCGAGTTCTGCTATTCCTGTAATTCCGTTATACATTTCATTATTATATAAAGTAATGAAAGAAGAAGACATACACGAAGGTTGTATTGAGCAAATAGAACGTTTATTTAATGAGCGTTTATATGAGGCTGATTTACAGTTAGATGAAGCCGGGAGAATTAGAGTGGATGATTGGGAAATGCGAGATGATATTCAAGCTAAAGTATTAGAGCTTTGGAAACAAGCGACAACAGAAACTTTACCAGAAATTGGTGACTTAGAAGGTTATAAAACCGATTTCTTCAATCTTTTCGGCTTTAATGTTGAAGGTATTGATTATGATAAAGATGTAGATGAAATGGTTGAAATCCCTGGATTGCAATCGTAAAATATATTTTTGAAAAGCGAACTCATTGAGTTCGCTTTTTTGTTCTAATTGGGTTTTAATGAAAAAGGAATTCTTTTACATTCTATTTGTAATTTTTATAACTTGCTCACCTAAGTTAAAAAGTAAAATAGATAAAAACTACCCTCCACTTTCTAAGGATGAGTTAGTGGTTGTTTTAGACCTGCAAGATAGTCAATCAATTACTGGTGATATTATCGGTGTTGTACAAGCTAAAGATGGAGGTTTAGCAGTAAATTGCACCTATTTTGAGAATATTCTTAATCTTAAGAACATGGCAAGAGCCGCTGGTGCCAATCTTATAAAAATAACGACATATAAAACTCCTGATAATTGGAGCACATGTCATCGGTTACACGCAACAATTTATAAAGTTGCCAATCCGAAGATTTATGAAACAGAAATCGAATGGAGCGCAAATAGAAAGTTAACGTGGGATGATTTTAAAGGTGAGCCAGATGTTATAAACAATCCCAACACCTTAGCATTAACAAAATCTGGGTTTGGATACGAGTCTGGTATTAATTTTTTTAAGGAAGGTCAAATTTTTGTTCACAGTGTATTTAACACCCGTGAGAGTTGGGTGGTTTTAAAAGGACGAAATGATTATGTTTTGAGACATGAGCAAATTCACTTTGATATTACAGAAATCTATACTCGAAAATTAAGAAAAGAGCTCATTGACGCTAAGGTAACTAATGAAAATGTTGAGCGCGCAAAAGTTATATTTGATAAGGTTTATAATGAATTGAGTGAACGTCAAAAAAGATATGATAATGAAACCAAATATGGTGATAAAAAAGAAACTCAGGAACATTGGGAAGCCATTGTAGAAATAGAACTCGCCAAATATGATTTGTATAAAAAACAAGTATTATAATTCGTGAAGCAAATCTTCAATCCGCATACGATTACTATAATCGTGCTCATTAACATCTCTCACAAAGCAATAAGCGCTAATCTCACCAGAATTTACTTTTTCAGCTAAAACTTCAACTTTAAACGGACCAAATTCTTCAGATTTTTCAATATAGTAGAATTCGTGATCATAGATAATAGTGCTCACTTTCTTTTTGTATTTATCCTTTAAGAAAGCCTGAATATCTTCAACAGAATTAATATCGTCTTCATAGTTGGTAGCATTAATATACATTGCAAATTCCTCCTTGTTTTGATTGTTTAAAACCAGTATATCGTCATCTTTAAAAAAGGCGCTTACCGTTATTTTACCATCTTCGGTTTCAATAGATAAGACATTCTGAATATTAATACTCCACGATGTAGTAATAACATTATTTTTTCTAGAAATCTCGAGAATATTACCTTCCTTAAACGTATACACTGATTTTTTTTTAGATATGCCATTGACTAAAACCCAAGGCTTATTTATAAAAAGGGCATCGTGGTGATGTTCGTAACAAAAAGGTTTTAAATTCGGAATAGTGTTATGTAGGTAGTCGTTCATGTAGCATTATTCAATACAAAAGCAATGACTTTGTAACGTTAAGATTAGGGCCTTTATTTTCTTAAAGTTAAAAATTTTCTAGACGTTTCAAAACTTCTTTCTTATAACTTCGACTAATGGAAAGTGCTTTCCGATTAACAGTAACATATTCATTTGTAAACGACTGTATGTGTTCTAAGGCAATGATATACGATCTGTGGATTCTTATAAAACGAGATGTTGGTAGTTTTGCTTCAATTGACGAGATGGTTTCTCGGGTTATAACGGTCCTATCTAAGAGATGAATTTTTATATAATCACTATAACTTTCAATATAAAAAATAGCTTCAAATTCTATTTTAAGCATTCTACGGTCTGAACGTACAAAGATGAAATCATTGGGTTCTAAAGATTCAGATATACTTTCATTTTTAATTGAAGCTACTTCAAAATACCGGTTCACGGCTTTAAGCAAACGCTCAAAAGCAATGGGTTTTAAAAGGTAATCGACAGCTTGTAGATCAAAGCCTTCAACGGCATAATCTCTATAAGCTGTGGTAAAAATAATTTTTATGTTTTTGTTTAAGGATTTAGCGAAGGCAATACCAGAAATCTCAGGCATATTAATATCTAAAAAGATTAAGTCAACATTATGATTACTTATAAAATTGAAGGCTTCAATGGCATTTTTACATTGTGATATAATTTTGATGTTTTCAATTTTAGATAAGTGAGAGGCGATGATTTCTCTAGCTATAACTTCATCGTCAACAATTATACAAGAGATAGTTTTAGACATCTTCTAATTCAGATTTAGGAGTTAATAACAATAAAACGGTATAATCCGTTTCATTTTGAGTGATAGTAAGATGATGTTGATTAGGATATACAAGTTCTAATCGCTTTTTAATATTTTCTAAACCAATACCGTTTGCAGATTTTGAATAATCTTTAGAAGAACTGTTTTTTATATTAAATTGAATGTTATTTGTATCGGCTTCAATATGAATTGTAATCGTTAAACTACCATTTAAAATTTTCCCATGTTTAAAACTGTTTTCTACAAAAGGGATTAATAGCATTGGTGCAATTTCTATGCATTCTGAACTAATATTTTTTGTTAATTGTATATCAATAGTATCACTAAAACGTATTTGTTCTAAAGTGATATAATCTTCAATATGATGAATTTCATCTTGTAAACTCACCAGTGGTTTATCTACCTGGTATAATAGGTAATCTAGTAAGTTTGATAATTTTAAAATCATTTCAGGCGTTTCGTCTGCTTTTTTTAAAGCAAAACCATACATGGTATTTAGGGTGTTGAATAAAAAGTGCGGATGAATCTGCATCTTAAGATACTTCAATTCTTGCTCTTTTAATTTTAGCTGTGTTTCTAGAATTTTAGTTTCTAGTGTTTTTGTTTTCTTTGAAGCAATAATATTAAGTTTCATTAACTTAAAAGCACTTACAATAAACGTAACGAGAAAAATACCTGTCATTACAAAAAGAATGTTTCTTGTAATAGGATTCATATTAGTATATTGAAAGTCTGATAGATATATTAAACTAAAGAAAATAGAAACCATTACTAAATAGGTAGAAATGATAAGGGTGTAAAGGCTATAAACGACAAAACGAAGGTAACGTTTAGTAATGAGGTACTCAGGAATTAATTTGTAAATAGAGACATAGGTTAAGGCAATTGTTATAGGCATTAAAAAAAGCGAATACACTAAAGTATCATTAAAATTATGGTTTCCTACTCCAAAAAAATAGGTAAAGAATAGGAGTACAGCACACCAGAATAGTAGATGGATTAGACCTTGACCAATTTTTTTTAATATGAATCTTTTGTTGAGCATGTTCTAAATAATACTTACAATAATACTATATTTTTTAGCTGGATTAGAAGTTTGTAGACGAACGACCATATTAGCCATGGTTTTAGCATTTGGTTTAAACGGATGCTAAATTGGTTGTTCGTCGCAATTATAATTTTAAATACTTTTAAATTATAATTTTGAAGTATGTTTAATTTAATATCATCAATTATGAACGAATTAGTATTGTCTAACGTTTTAATGACTTCCAACCAATTTGCAGATCGTTTTAGTGAAGGAGGCCCATTATTTATGTCCCTTATCTTAATTTGCCTTCTATTATCTGTATTCCTTCTTATAAAAGGTTTCATCAGCCTTAAAAAAAACAAATCACAATCCGAAAAAATGCTAAGACTCACTGTAGACGCTAGTTTATTAGGTTTAGTTTTAGGTTTTTTAGGATCTGTAATTGGCTTAATCACCGCATTTGATTCCGTAGAAGCCATGGGAAATCCAGACCCGTCTGTTTTTGCGGGTGGACTTAAAGTTTCTTTATTAACAGCAACTTTTGGGCTGTTTTCTTTTGTAATTGCTAGAATCGGAATCTTATTATTACGATGGTGCTTACTTGTGGAAAGGGAAGAATAATTTGCTTTTTTAAGACGATACCTCATAAGCGAACTTTATAAAGTTCGCTTTTTTATTATCTACTGTTTTATTTCTGTAATTTTGTAAAAATAGATTATGGAAGAACTAACTCTTACTACACCAGCGCTTTTGTTCTCGGCAATATCTTTAATTATGCTTGCCTATACCAATCGGTTTTTGGCCTATGCTGCCATAATTCGGAATCTTAGCGAACAATATTTAAAGCACCAAGATGCCGCTGTCCTTAGACAAATTAAAAATTTAAAATTAAGAATTAGGCTAACTAGATATATGCAAATAGCCGGAATAAGTAGTTTGTTATTTTGTGTTTTAACAATGTTTTTAATTTATATAGACTATCATATTGTGGCAGTTTGGGCGTTTGGATTAGGACTTTTACTTCTTATTCTGTCGCTATTATTTTTAATTTGGGAAATACAAATATCAGCTAAAGCCTTACAACACCATTTAGGAGATATTGAAAATCATTTAAATAAATATTTTTTTTAAATTTTATGTGACCAATTTCAAAATTGGGTGTCTTAAAACTAATAACCAATTTAATACCGACCAAAAAATCCCTTGACAAAAGACGCTATTCATAGCCTAACCGATGAAGAGCTCGTAGAAGCTATCGTAAAAACTAATGACACTATGTTGTTTGAGGTGCTGTATGATAGATTTGCGAACATGGTATATAATAAATGTTATGGTTTTGCTAATGGTGTTGATGAAGCCAAAGATCTTACTCAAGATGTGTTTTTAAGGGTGTTTGTAAAATTAGCTAGTTTTAAAGGTAAATCTAAATTCTCCACTTGGTTATATGCGTTTACTTATAACCATTGTGTAAATTACGTCACCCGTAATACGGCTAAGAAATTTGAAAAAAAATCTATTAGCTCTGAAGTTGTAGATATAGAGAACATAGGTGAGGATATCGATTCTACTTACGAGTTTGAAAACATGAGAGTAGAATATCTTAAAAAGGTTATGGATCTCATCTCTCCAGAAGAGAAGATGATTTTATTATTAAAATATCAAGATAATTTATCAATTAAAGAATTAGCTGAAGCTTTAGATATTGGAGAAAGCGCAGTTAAAATGCGATTAAAAAGAGCAAAAGATAAACTTGTACAGAAGTACACAAATTATACGAAAGATGGAGAATCCATTTAAGCAAATAGATAAACCTTTAAAGGAAGTTCCTGTGGAATTAAAGGAGAAAGTTATGCATGATATTGCCATAGCCAAACTCTTTATGGAACTGGCTGAATTGTTTTCGTATAATATTGGTCATATCATTGATAGCGTAACGAGTAAAAGAAAAAAAGAAAAAAAATAACAAATTTTAATGCAATAAAGAGGTATGGATAAAATAACAGAATTTAAAGATATTGCCATGCAATCATTAACCACGATGTGGTTAGAGATTACTAAAATTTTCCCAAATATTATTGGGGCATTAATTGTATTAATTATTGGTTGGATTATTACTAAGGTAATTATTAAACTTATAAAGAAAGTTTTAAAGTTAGCCAAGGCTAATAAATTAGATGATAAGTTAAATGAAATTGAAATTATTGAAGATAAAAAACTCAATTTTGATACGGTTAAAATAGTGTCCGGTGCGGTAAAATGGATCATGTATATTGTGCTCTTAGTAACAGCTTCTGATATTATGGGTTTAGAGATTATTTCTAATCAGATTAGCTTGTTATTAGCCTATATACCTCAATTAATTGCCGCCTTAATCATTTTTGTTATAGGTTTAATTTTTGCCAATTTTGTCAAGAACGGGTTGAAAAAAGTATTTGAATCTATGGATTTATCTGGCGGAAAAATGATCAGTCAAGTTGTATTCTTTTTACTGCTTACTTTTATTTCTATAACAGCATTAAACCAAGCAGGTATTAATACAGAAATTATTACCAATAATATTAATATGATTATTGCTGGTTTCTTGTTAGCATTTTCTATTGCATTTGGTTTAGGAGCACGAGAAGTTGTAGCTAAATTATTAAATACCTTTTATGCACGAAAAACTTTTGAAGTTGGACAAAAAATTATTTTCAACGATAAAATCTATAGCATTGAAGAAGTAAAAAGTATTTCAGTGATATTAATGAATGCAGATGGTAAGCTTGTTGTTCCAATTAAAGATATAGTAGAAAATCAAGTACAAATGCAGGATTAACTATAAGGTTAGGGTTATAGATTTTTATATATTTTCATAAAATGCAATCCTGCATGTACTTGACGATTTCAAAATCCTATTCAATAATTTGATTAGGATTTTTTGTTTGAGTCAAAAACAAATGACAGTTAAATAAAGAAAGTTGAGAACCCTAAGATTTATGAGCACGAATAAAATCGGTGATTAAATAGGTAATAAGTTTCCCAATTTGAGATGCTGTATTTGGAGTAGGAGCAGCTTCGCAAATATGAAGATATGTGGCGTTTTTGTGCTTACCAAACCCATGAACAAATTGTCGTGCCTTGTTAACACTAAAGCCACTTGGTGTCATGGCACTACTTTCAATATTTCTAATGGCATCACAATCTATTTCAATACCAAATGGCCTTTCAGACACATAATCTAAAGCATATTTTATTTCAGAACTAAAATTCAGTTCCTTTCTAACTTCCATGTCCTCGTAGGTGTTGTATTTTAAAGTTTTTACTTTTTTCATTGTTTTTAACAAGGTCTCAGAGGTATAATTTTCGTGTAAACCAAAAATAAAGTAGTACTTTAAAAATCCTTCGGCAAACGCATAGCTAAACCCATTGCCGCTGTGTCTACCTTCTTCAGCTCTAAAGTCCGAATGTGCATCAAAATTCACCACGTTAATTCTGTGATTCTTTGCTAAAGCGCTGCCTTTAATATTACCATAAGCATTGTTGTGACCACCTCCAATAATGATTGGTATCTTTCCGGCTTTAACAATAGAGGATACCGTGAAGGTCACGTCTTTATCTATAGAGCTCACAAGTTGCCTGGCTTTAGATATTGATTTTTTTTTAGAGAGGTCTAAATCAGCTATAGTATGGCGTTCATTGGTATAATCTAAATGGCCTAAAATTAAAACCCGTTTTGCAGATGTAAAGACATTACTCTGTATATTAAACAAAACTTTTAGAGTGGCGTCCCAAGCTTTGTAAGTTCCTGCTTTTCCGTGATTTGCAGTGACTCCGATGTCTTCTTTAATGCCAAAAACAACATAATCAACGTCTAAATTAACAATATCATCGTATATGTTAGTGAGGTTAGGAATTACCTGAACATGTTCACCAAACTTTGTTTCACCTTTACGTTTCTTTAAAAGCAATTGTTTTTCTTTTTCTGTAAATGCTATAAGATGTTCCATTGGGATTAAAAATTGAAATAATAAATTAAAAGTACAGTTTTATTTAATTACATTCACCTCAAGTTAACAATAAAAACAAACAATAATTAACAAGACTTAAAACCGAATAACTTATGGAAGGTACACAAAAATCAAGTACAGGATTAAAAGTAGGATTAGGGATATTATTAGTATTATTTTTAGTAACTGCGTTCTACACTTCTAAGCTTTATAGTGAAAAGCAAGAGAATGAAAAAACATTAATGAACGAGAAAAAGCAGGTTATGAATGACCTTAGCAACATGGCCAAAGATTATGACGAAGCGATTGCTGAGAGTGAATTAAAAAATCAGGATTTAATTGCGGCGAGAGAGCGTATTCAAGGTTTAATGGACTCTTTAAAAATATCTCAAAATAGTGTTGGTAGCTTATGGCGCTACAAAAAGAAGTATCTCGCGTTACAAGAAGAAATGGATGTTTTATTAACTGAAAATGATCGTTTAAAAGGGGAGAATCAGTATTTAGCATCTTCTTTAGATAGCACACAGGTACAGTTAGCCGAACGTACCATGTTTACAGATTCATTATTAGTACAAAATACACAATTAGCCACTGTAGTTGAAGATGCAGCAGCGTTACAAACAGTTGGATTAGTGGGTATGGGTGTTATTGAAAGAAACAGCGGAAAGCAAATCCCTACGGAACGTGCTAGACGAAGTGATAAAATTAAAGTGTGTTTTACAGTAGCTAAAAATATGCTTGCTGAAGCTGGTGATAAAGAATTGTATGTACAAGTGATAGACCCTAAGAATAATGTATTAGGCTCTAACGAGCAGATTGAGTTTGAAGATGAGGTACTTAATTACAGTTTAATTAGTAGGTTTAACTATGAGAATAGAAATTTAAATATATGTGAATATATAAATGAATTACAAGATTCTAAATTTGAAGAAGGACGTTATAAAATAAATGTATTTAGCGATAAAGCCTTAATATCTTCTTCAGAATTTACATTAAAGTAAATGGGATATATTAATTAATTGATTGATAAAAAAAATCCAGAAGCGAACTTCTGGATTTTTTTGTTACGATAATTGACCGTTAATAATGACTTGATCAATCGGATTATGCGCAAAAGCATAAGGGATTTCACTGTAATGATTCATTGGTTTTGTAATTATGAGGTTTGCTTTTTTACCTCTTGTAATGCTGCCGTACATATTACTTATTCCCATGGCATAAGCTCCATTGATAGTGGCTGCATTTATAGCTTCTTCAGGTGTTAGTTTTAATTTTACACAAGCAGTACTAACCACAAAATTCATATTTCCACTTGGTGCAGAGCCAGGATTATAATCTGTAGCAACAGCTAATGGTAAACCTGCATCAATAATTTTACGTCCTTGAGTATACGGAATACTCAAAAAGTAAGAGCAGCCTGGTAATGCTACAGGCATGGTGTCACTTCCTTTTAATGCCTTTATATCATTGTCATTCAGTTCTTCCAAATGATCTACAGATAAGGCGTTGTGTTTTACGCCTAGTGCAATGCCACCCAAAATATTAAATTGATTAACATGAATTTTAGGTTGTAAATTATAGGTTTTGCCTGCTTTTAAAATAGCATCGGTATCGTTTACATCAAAGTAACCATCTTCACAGAATACATCAACATAATTTGTGATATTTAATTCTGCAGCTTTCGGAATTAGTTCTTCGGTGATATAACGGATGTAGTCTTGTTTTTTGTTTTTATAGACTTCAGGAATGGCATGAGCAGCCAATAAAGTAGGAATAATTACTGCCAAACTTTCTTGTTTTAAGCGTTTTATAACCCGAAGCATTTTTAATTCGGCTTCCACAGTTAGACCATAACCGGTTTTTATTTCTACTGCTCCGGTTCCCATAGCAATTAATTCATTTAATCGCTTTAAGGATTGTTCAAATAATGCATCTTCTGAAGTATCTTGAAGTTTTTTTGCGGAGTTTAAAATGCCACCTCCTTTATTTGCAATATCGGCATACGATAATCCATTAATGCGGTCTACAAATTCTGAAGTACGGTCACCAGCATAAACGATATGTGTGTGTGAATCGCACCACGACGGTAAAACTAGTTTACCTGAAGCATCAATGGTTGTTTCAGCATCAAATCCCTCACAATCCTTCATGTCTCCATATTCAATTATGGTATCATTTTCTATATATAGGTAGGCATTTTCTATAATAGGTAAATTTTTCATGTCGCTGCCCTTAACGATCGTGGTATTATATTCATGAACCTGGATGAGTTGTTTAATGTTGGTAATGAGTAGAGACATATGTTGATGTTTTTTGTAAAGATTATTATTTTTTTGAACATAAAAAAACGCTAGTATAAAAATATACTAGCGTTTTAAACTTTTTAAAGAATATAGGGATTATTCTTTTATAAATTTTGTGGTCAATGCATCATTCACCTTTAAAGAATACACTCCGCGGTCTAATTTTGAAACATTAAGTTTTTCTCCATTTTGTACTGATTGATTTAGAACTTGCTTCCCTAATATATCAAAAACAGAAACTGTAATTTCTCTATCAAAACCTTCAAAGTTTAAGACGTTTTTAGTTGGGTTAGGGTAGATGCTAATGGGATGTAATTCAGAATTATCTACACTTAATCCATTGAGCATATTTTCAATCCAATCTACGGTATCACTAAAATTACCAATAGTTCCTATGTCTATATCCGAATCACCATCAAAATCGGCCGTTGTAATATCGAACATTTGATAGTTGTTATTAATAATAAGTTGTGGTGTTGCACTTGGTGCAGCATTACTTGCACCTTTAAACCAAATAATAGCATCATCGCTGGCACCACTATCGGTAAGAATAAAATCGTTTAAACCATCTTCGTCAATATCGACAACTTCAAATGCACCTGGTCTAGAAATAATATTTTCGTCTGAAATTGTATAAGCTGTTGATGCTCCATTTTTTATTTTACTGAACCATTCAACATCACCAGATGAATTATCTAACTTTACCACATCTAGTGAGCCATCATTGTTAACATCAGCAAATGCAATGACAAATAAATATGGATTTCCAGAATCTACAGTTTCAGTATCTTGAACCCACGATACTGTAGAGGTAGGGTCAGGGTCAGTACCATCATACTGATTATAAAATATTTCGATAGACCCTGTATTATAATAGCCGACTAACACATCTAGGTCACCGTCAGCATCGAAATCACCGAGATCAACATAGAAAGGACCATTTGAGGTTGCGTTTTCAATATCATCCTCTGTTGTAAAATTACCTAAGCCATCGCCAGAATACCACGGTGTACGGTTTGTGTCGTACGATACCGATACTAAATCAACATGAGTATCTCCATTAATGTCGCCAGCTACAACCTGACCTGGACCGATAATAGCATTATCTACAGCGACTTCTGTATAGGTGTAAGAAGCATCCATACTTGTAGAACTGAGATAGTATACTAATTTATTTTGGATTGCAGAGGTAGCGACAATATCTTCTGCGCCATCTTCGTTTACGTCTGCTAATATTAAGCCATCGACCCATTGAATAGTAGAAGATACGGTAATTGTAATGGGAAAATTTCCATTGCCATCATTGAGGTAACATTTTATATAATCTTGGTCAGGAGTCCCTCCATTATAATCATAAGTTGCCATAACGATATCCATATCTCCATCACCATCAATATCGCCAGAAGCAATTTCATAGGCCTCATCACCTGTGTCAGGATCAATATTATTGAGTACCCAATCTTGAGCGTAATTAAAGTTGCAAATAAAGGCAACAATAAAAAATGCGAGTAATTTTTTTTCCATAATATTCAACAATTTATCTATACGAATATAATAATTTATTACTAGCTGTCTTTTTTCATCGATTGCCTTAATCGTTTTTTCATTATTTTAAGCTTCCTACCATATTTTCTGGCTTTACCCACTCGTCATAATCTTCAGGAGAAACATAGCCTAAATTTACAGCTTCCTCTTTTAACGTAGTGCCATTTTTATGCGCAGTATTTGCAATTTCAGCAGCTTTATAATATCCTATTTTAGTGTTTAAAGCCGTTACCAACATTAATGAGTTGTTAAGCAATTCTTTTATCACTTGGTGGTTTGGTTCTATACCAATTGCACAGTGTTCTTCAAAACTTACACACGCATCTCCAAGTAATTGTGCAGATTGTAAAATATTAGCAGCCATCATTGGTTTAAATACGTTAAGCTCGTAATGACCTTGTGTGCCACCAACAGATATCGCCACATCATTACCCATTACTTGTGCGCAAACCATAGTTAAGGCTTCACATTGTGTAGGGTTTACTTTACCTGGCATTATTGAACTTCCTGGTTCATTTGCAGGAATGATGATTTCGCCGATACCAGAACGTGGCCCAGACGCCATCATTCTAATGTCGTTCGCTATTTTGTTTAAGGATACGGCTAATAATTTTAAAGCTCCATGGGTTTCTACAATAGCATCATGTGCTGCTAAAGCTTCAAATTTATTTTCAGCAGTTACAAATGGTAAACCTGTAAAATCAGCAATATATTTGGCTACTAAAACATCATAGCCTTCAGGTGTATTTAATCCTGTTCCCACTGCTGTGCCTCCTAAAGCTAATTCGCTAAGGTGTGCTAAAGTAGCTTCTAAAGCTTTTAAACCATGATCTAATTGTGATACATACCCAGAAAATTCTTGTCCTAAGGTTAAAGGAGTTGCGTCCATTAAGTGCGTACGACCAATTTTTACAACATTTTTAAATTCCTGTGCTTTTTTGTGCAATGTATTTCGCAATTGTACCACTCCTGGGATAGTAGTCTCTACAACTTTTTTATACACAGCAATATGCATTCCTGTAGGAAAAGTATCGTTAGAAGATTGTGATTTATTAACATCGTCATTTGGTTGAATCGTTTTTTCGCCTTCACCAATAACGTGTCCTGCAATTTGATGCGCTCTATTGGCTACTACTTCGTTAACATTCATGTTACTCTGTGTACCAGAACCTGTTTGCCATATAACCAAAGGGAACTGATCGTTATGTTTACCAGCGAGGATTTCATCACAAACTTGTGCAATTAAATCGCGCTTTTCTTTAGATAATACGTCTAATTCACAATTAGTATAGGCCGCTGCTTTCTTTAGATATGCAAAACCGTGTACGATTTCTAGAGGCATTGAGGCCGGAACGCCAATTTTAAAATTATTACGAGAACGCTCGGTTTGAGCTCCCCAAAGCTTGTCGGCAGGTACTTTAACCTCGCCCATGGTGTCTTTTTCTATTCGGTAATTCATAATACTGTATTTATAGCTACACAAATTTAATGGTTTTGTAAGATTTTTAAGAGATTATAGTTAGATTTATTTTAGAGAAATTATCACGTGTTTCTAATAACTATTGCAAGTAAATTGGAAGTTTGCGATAAGAGTAAATTTCATTTTAATTTTGAAAAAAACTTTAGACCAAGTAAATCATTATATTCAATAATCACGATTAAAATTTAATGCGTTATTTTAGTTGTGTCTTTTTTTATAAAAAGATGACCAAATCCAATCTATATGGCGACAAATCAAGAGCTTATTGATAAACTTATTGAGAAGTTAGAATTATTATTTGAAAAGCAAGCGGAGTTTTCATCGGAAATTGATCGTTTGAAACAAGAATTATATCAGTTAAAAAACAAATCGG
>Ga0193951_1000334_pt1 | contig 22175 bp, 16 predicted proteins | sample BB_2_MG_FD_140370 | JGI IMG/M metagenome (GOLD analysis project Ga0193951, IMG submission 140370) | Microbial mat bacterial communities from the Broadkill River, Lewes, Delaware, United States - BB_2_MG | ecosystem: Environmental > Aquatic > Freshwater > River > Microbial mats | place: USA...
GGACAAGTACACGCTACATGTGCAAAAGTACACGATGCAAATGCAAAAGTACATGCTACATATGCAAAAGTACACGTGCAAATGGACAAGTACACGCCACATACGCAAAAGTACACATGCAAATGGACAAGTACACGCTACATACGCAAAAGTACACATGCAAATGTACAAGTACACGTGCAAATGAAGAAGTACATCTGCAAATGGAAAAGTACATCTGCAAATGGAAAAGTACAGCCCCACATATTTACATAACAAAAACCATATACCATAAACCGCTGCTATAGGCGTGTTTATACAAAATTTGTTGACCTTAGAACACACAACCGCTTGATAGTGTTATAAGAACCAACTAAATAACACACTGCATTTGTTAAAAACTAACCATGTAAAAAGGGTTGTTTTTTTGTTTTGTTTGGTACATTTAGTGCCTTAAAACAAAAAAAGTATGGCGCATAAATGAAAAATAAGTGCACCAGTGCACATATTAATGAGTTGTGCACTAATTATAAGATGATAAGCAAAATATGTGCTATTTTAAAAAAAAAAATAAATGAATCAAGCGAGAGACGTTAAAACAGGTGAGATTATAGATGCAGAATCATTAAAACATCTTTTTGAAGATGGCTTATCAGAATATGAATGTATTGACGAGAAATGCAGAATAAAGTTATTAGCCTGTTCATATAAACCTGTCAATAAAAACAGACCATATTTTAAATCATTTAAAGGTGAATACCACAGTAAAAATTGCAAGTTTAGTGAGTATCTAAAGTTATTAGAAAAGGCTAAAAATAGAGCTCTTACAGAATTCGAACTTGAAGATATGCCATTTCCTACTAAATTGAAAAAAGTGAAATCAAATATCGATAATGATACTATTGTTAAAACAAATTCTGTTGAAAATGAAGATTCTAGTCAAGTAGGATTAAGAAGTAAAGCTTCTGGTGAGTTTGTAGATGTATTGAATAAATCAAAAGTTGTAGCTTCTATTTCTCCAATTGTAGATTTTTACATCAAGTGTCCATACAATAGACATATGGAGCTTGAAATTGAGGATGTGCAGAAAATGTATATGTATTGGTTTAAAAGGATTGAAAAACCTTTTGCTATAGGTAATTATAATGGTAAGAATATCTTTTTTGGAAGATTGCACACTAATAGAGAAAATATTACGGAAACTGAAGAAAGTCTAGAAATTACATTGTTTGAAAGTGAAGGATGGGAAAAAAGCGACAATGGTAAACCTGCGAAACAAATTAATCCATTCATTGTTAGTATCGACAAAACAACAATTTCCAAAAATAAGGTAAGCAGAATTAAGAATGAAATTGATTATGCGATTGAAGAAAAAATAAATGCATTTAAAAACAATGAAGTTGATAAGAAAAAACATGCTTTTATTTTCTTTTATGGGGAAGCTCCTACAAAGGATAAGCATTGTAAATTTAAAGTTATAGATGGATCTTTGGTCGCTCGATATGCTCAAATTTTTCCAACAAAACAATAATGAAATTATACAGGTCTCTAAATAAGGTTGAGCAAAATATAACTAGTGCCAACAATGTTTATACAAAATAGGCGCAATAGTAGTAATTTCAAGGACTGTAGCCCGCTCAAACTACCTAGCGGTTTGGAAAGTGCCACGCAATCGGCTACTATTCGTAGTACCATACATTAGACACAAGCAAAAAAAGACAACAGAACAAACAAAATAGAATCATAATATGGGACAATTCAGAGATATTTCAATTAAAAGCGTAATAGAAGAATTAAACAATAGTTATTTCCTGCCTGACATTCAGAGAGAGTATGTTTGGTTAAGAAAAGAGAAAGAAAAGAAAATCGAACAACTTTTTGATTCTATATTGAGGGGCTACCCAATTGGTTCATTTTTGTTCTGGAAACTCAAAAAAAATGATATTGAAACAAATAAGGATGCAAAAGAAAATTCAGAAAAATTAAACTTTCAACTTTACAAGTTCATCGAAAACTACGACGAAAGAAGAATTCATAATGAGAAAGTTAATATTGAGCAAATTAACTCTGATGATTTGTCAATTGTTCTTGACGGTCAACAGAGGCTTACCTCATTGTATATTGGACTAAAAGGAACACGAACATTAAAAAAACCAAAAGTTTGGCGGGATAACCCAAACGCTTTTGAGGAAAAAAGATTGTTTATAAACCTCAGATACCAACCGACAGAAGAGAATCCAGACGATAATTTTAAGTTTGAGTTTTTTAAAACAAATAACCTACCTACCATTGATGAAAACAATTACTGGTATAAGGTAGGAGACATTTTAGATATTGGTAGTATTGTATCATATGCAAGAGAACACGACCTATCCGATATAGAAGCAGAGATTTTAGAAAGACTGAAAGATGCTTTATGTACGAAAAGTCTTATATCCTTTTTTGAAGAAACTGAGAAGAATTTAGATAAGGTTTTAAAAATATTTATTCGTGTTAATAGTGGTGGCACGCAATTATCTTATTCAGATCTTTTAATGTCAATATTGACAGCAAATTTTTCATCCGATATTCGAGACTTAATGAACAAGTTTGTCGACTCTATTCGAGAACAAGGATTTGGTGTTATGGGGAGAGACCAGATATTAAAAACCTGTTTGCTTATGACGGAAAGCAATCACATTTTTCAACTAAAAAATTTCAACAAGACCAACATCAATAAGATAGAGGAAAATTGGGAAGAGATTACAAATAGTATTTTTTCTGCTATCAATATGTTAAAGGAGTTTGGTTATACAAATAACTTATCATCTGGTTATATCCTATCAACTGTTGCATATTATTTACATAGAACACCATCAATAACCGCCAATGACAAAAGTGAAATATTAAAGTTTGTACGAAATGCCCAAATAACAAGCTACTTCACGACATCGTTAGATGGAAAACTTGAAGTTGTTGCAAAAAATATAAGGAGTTCATTAAACTTCGAAGAAATTAACGATAAGTTAGAAAAAAGCAAAGTACAACCTTTGACTATTTCTGGTGATGATGTTGATAGAATGATTGATTTACAATATGGAAATCCTGCAATTTTACCAATCCTACAATTGCTTTACCCCAATTTGGACTATAAAAATTCAACATTCCACATTGACCATATTTATCCAAAATCTAAGTTCAAACCTAAAAATGAAGAGTTGCCTATTGAATATTATGATAAAGCTAACTTCTTGTATAACCTTCAATTACTGCAGGGAGATGACAATATAAGTAAAAAAGCCAAAGACCCTGAAATTTGGTTAAATGAGTATTATTCAAATGACTCTGACAAAATTAAAGCATATAAGGACAGAAATTATATTGAAAATGATTTTAAATTAGACTGGTCTGAAATTGAAACTTTTGAAAAACAAAGAAGTGCAAAATTACTCAAAAAGTTGAGAGATATATTTGTAAAACAGTTGGAATTAGAAAATGCCAGTGCCTAATCAAGTAGACGGCTTACTGTAGGCTGACAGTCAATGTACCTCTCACACCAACGTATCCATATAAATCGTGACAATTTTTTAATAGCATAAAGCTAGCAAACAAAGAATACTAAATGATACTGCCTCATATAAAATAGTGTTTATTCAAAAAGAGGAGTTGTAAATAATATAAATTGAAAACAAATATGAAACTATCGGAAAATAAAGATTATACAGCTGTAAATATTGGACCTATCGACGATATAAAGTCGCACTCTTTAATTCACCCTAAATTGGGAAAAGAGATTAAAGGAAAAGTATTTCTAAAAGAGCTAACAAAAGCAACAGGAACAGAAATATCTTTTACATCATTACCTCCTAAAACAGAACTAGATTACTTCCACATTCACAATAAAGACGAAGAGACTTATATAATTGTTAAGGGAGCTGGTTACTATCAGGTAAACGACGATTGTTTTCCTATTCAGGAAGGAAGCGTAATAAGAGTTGCTCCACAAGGTGTTAGAAGTTTATGCAACACCTCCGATGAGGATATGGTATATATATGTGTTCAATCGAAAACAAATTCGTTAGAAGAGCATACAACTGATGATGGTTCGCGATTGGAATACAATTCGAAACTAAAAGATTTATTATAAGCATTAAAAAACAAGGTGTCGATTAAATCTACACCTTGTTTTTACACATCACAAAGGCATACAAACTAAGGCTTTTCGCTGGCAATTTTAGTTACCAACCCCATTTTGCTCATAATATGCTCGTAACCACCTTTTGAATGAGGTAAGACACAATCGCTGCAATCTTTAAAACCATTGGTGTACTTAAAATTTCCTCCGCAATTATCTTTTAACATATATAAAGGACAAAAACAGAACATACAATTAAAGTCTGCATCGTTCTTAAATTTATGACAAGGAAAATATTCACATTTGGTATTCTGTGAGAATTTATAGTTTTCGGTTTTTTTATCCATCTGTCTATAATTGATTTTTATTAGCCACTACTTGTCGCTATTTATAGGTATTGAACTCCAAAATTAATAATATCTATCTGTGTAAAGACTCATCGAACAACAAATTTATTCATTTAAATTAGTTCTACAATTTGCACATAACATATACCTCAACTAGAAATAGAATATATACAGTCCAAAAAAAATTTGAGGGTTTCGTACCAGTTGTCTGAATTATGATTTTTAAGATTACAGTATTGTAGGATTAATACTGTTGAAAGAATTGATTTACATATCTATTTATTGCTTACACGCTTTCCCTAAAACCGTTATGTTTTAATTCTATTTTTTGCTATGTTTGGTAGCTTAAAACTAAACAACAAGACTATAACATAATGTTTAGTCACTTTATATGAAAATTATAATAAATCTATAACCTCTTATAAACAATACAAGACAATGAAAACAATTTTTAAATTATTGGTTCTGACATTTATTAGCATACAAATAAATGCACAAAATTCATCACCCACAATTAATGCTCTAATAGACTCAACAATTACAAAGTATGGTATACCTTCGATGGTAGTTGCTGTTATTAAACCAGACACTTGCTACTATGGTAAAGGAGGTGTACTGCGAATAAATTCCGATGAGAAAGTTAACTTAAAGAGTAAATATCATTTAGGCTCAGATTCAAAAGCTATTGCTTCTTTTGTTGCCATGACACTTATTGAAGATAGCCTTATTAGCTTAGATACTAAATTATTAGAGTTAATACCAGAGTTAGCAAAAAACGCAAGAGTAGAATATAAAGATATTTGCCTTGGCGATCTACTATCTCATACCGCTAGAATTCAACATTACACCACTGATGAAGAATTTAATAAGCTTCCCGAATTAAATGGTAGCATATCGGAACAAAGAATGCAGTTTACTAATTTTGTTCTTACTGAACCTGCTGTAGGAAAACTTGAGTATTCGAATGCTGGATATGTAATAGCCACATTAATGCTAGAGCGTGCCTCAGGAAAATCATTTGAGGAATTACTTAAAAAAACATTAACCGAATTAGATTTAGATTATTTTATTGGTTTCCCAGATAAGCAGAATCATTTATATCCCTCTGGACACTGGGTTGAAGATTCAATTTTAATAACTCTGCCCACAACTCATCCATACAAACTTATGCCCATAATGGTTGCTGCTGGAGATATTGCAATGGATATTATTGACTACTCAAAATTTATACAATTACACCTTAATGGGGCAAATGGTAATTGTAAATATCTATCTCGCAAAGGATACAATGACTTACTTGAATATAAAAAACCATATGCTTTAGGCTGGGCAAATGGCGTAGATAACAATGGTTTTAAATATTATGGCCATAATGGATCGGCAGGAACTTACTATTGTCATAATTTTATATTTCCACACAATGAAGTAGCCATAATAATAATGATTAATTCAGCTGAAGATGAACATAAAAAAGGTATTAATGAAATTAGAGAACAAGTTATAGATTTACTTAATGAAAATAAATTGATACTAGATTAGTAACCGCTGTAACTAGAAATATAAAGAACAACCCACAGTTTAGCATTCTGTGGGTTATTTATTTGTTACCAGTTGCCAGAATTATGATTTTTAGTACTACAGTATTGTAGGATTAATAGAATATAAAATCAAACAAATGGTTAATCAAAAATTTATCATTACAATTGTTACGATACATAAAATGTAAATAAAACCAATATAAGTGCAATATAATATATCGTTTGTTGTATACTTACCATTCGTTACTAAAAGCCAAATGATAAACCAATATCATGGCAAAAAAAAGATATGCAGATAAACAAATACTTATATTGCTTTGGTTACAACAATACTGAAAGTGAGTTATGCAAGCTCGAATCAAAATACATGTTTAATGAAGAAGAAGAGAATAAAGTTCTTTTTTCAGATATAAAAGCAGAACCATCAAGCAGTGCTTTCGTTAAAAACAGACTTGATATTATTTCTTGTTCTGAAGATTATTCAACGCTAATAAATGCTATTAAGAAAGAAAGTATATGTATTGAAGGTTTTAAAGTTGAGTATTTAGTTTTTAATGGCGACACAACCAACTACAACGAAAGACTTAAAAAGTTAAAAGATATAGGTTTCAGCATCAATGGCTTTCCCGATTATTACAACCCAACAATAACTTATGCCTTATGCTATCACGAAAAAACTTGGTATTTTGGCGTGTTAACAAAAAACAATTTCGATTGGTATAAACACAAAAACAAACCATGCTCATACAGCAATTCAATAAGTATGAGCATTGCCAAAGCTCTTGTAAATATTGCTGCTAAGGCAAATAAAGAGCAAAAAATATTAGACGCGTGTTGTGGTGTTGGCACAATAATGCTAGAAGCCTGTTTTGCGGGAAACAATATTGAGGGTTGCGATATTAACTTAAAAATATGTAACGATGCACGTAAAAACCTGTCGCACTTCAACTATAGTGCTAATGTATATCACTCCGATATAAAAAATATTGACAAAAAGTATGGGGCTGCCATTATTGACCTACCATACAATTTGTACAGCAATGCAACAGATGAGGATATATTACACATTATTAAATCGACATCAGAAATCACCGACCGACTTGTTATTGTATCAACGGCAGATATTAAAAATATAATCAGTGAAACAGGATTCACAATCTCTGATTATTGTATAATTCGTAAAAATGGAAAGCGAAAATTCACCCGAAAAATATGGGTTTGCGAAAAGAATTTTTTAACATTACAATCTAACTGATAGTTATTCAGAGAATTTTGCATTATAACATAAAGCAATTATGGAAACTAATAACATATTAAACGAGGAAACTATAGATAAAGCTCCTATAATAGACATTAACCTAGGTTATACTTTTAATAATGCTTTAAAAGCAGCTGCAATACTGGTAGCTATTTCTATGATATATACAATTATTAAAGGCTCAATAATTGCCATTATAATTTTATTTGTTTGCCTTATTATTATAACTACCAAACATGGAGTACAAATTGATTTTTCGTCGAAAAGACTAAAAAAATACTCCAAATACTTATTCTCTTTTAAAGGAGGATCGTGGCAAGATATATCAGCTTATCCTTTTATAACAGTATTAAAATTCAACAGAGGTAATAAAATATATAGTAGATCGAATAGAGAAATAATAACCAATAAAAAATATTACGAGGTATACCTATTAAATAAATCGCACAGAAAAAGAATATTAATTTCTAGATTTAGCTCTGAAGAAGATGCCAAAAACTACGCCATTAGCTTAAATAATTCGTCGTATTTAGAATATGTTAAATACAATCCAATAACAAAACAGTAACAGACATCTACTACCCCACTTTATTTCGCAACTGCTTATAACAAGCAGAAAACATATCCTCGAACATTAAGGAAAAACAGAAGGAATTAAGAGTAAAATTTCAACAGTTGAAATTATTTCTTTTTATACAAGATTGTTAATTTTTATACTATGTTTGCTGACCATTTAAAAAACACAGTGATAAAACTTAAAAAAGAAATTAACATGAGTAGTAAAATTATTAAGAATTCAAGAAACACCGAAAATGCACCAAAAAGCTCTGTATCTACACAAACAGTAGCATTTTCTCATTACAACAATATTTCAGCACAGTTACCTATCGATCCAAAATCGGGTAAAATAGTGGCTGGAGGTGTAAAAGAGCAGGCTGCACAATGTCTAAACAATATTAAGGCTATAGTAGAAAGCATCAACCATGTTATGGACGATGTAGTTAAGATCACTATCTTCCTTAAAAACATCGCTGATATTGATGCTGTAAACGAAGTTTATACTCCATTCTTCCAAAGCTCTCTTCCTACACGTACTGTTGTAGCGGTTGCAGCTCTAACTATGGACGAAGCTTTAGTGCAAATTGAAGCACTTATTTCAAATGGCGAAGGTACAGCTCCGCAAGCACCTTGCGATTTAATAAAAGTTTCAAGAAACACAGAAAATGCACCAAAAGGTCTTTACTCACAAACTGCAGCTTTTTCTCACTACAACAATCTTTCAGGTCAATTACCTTTAGACCCAAAAACTGGTGAAATAGTGGCTGGTGGCATAAAAGAGCAGACAGAACAGTGTCTAAATAACATTAAGGCAATTTTAGAAAGTATTGACCACGTTATGAATGATGTAGTTAAAACAACTATATACCTTAAAAACATCGCCGATATTGAAGCAGTAAGCCAAGTTTGTGCAAAATTTTTCCCAAGCTACGTTCCTGCACGTACAATAGTTATCGCCTCTGCACTACCAATGGATGCTTTGGTACAAATTGACACAGCTGTGTCGCACGGAGATGGTACACCACCACAACTTCCAGAAGACACTAGTTTACTAGTTATTGAAGCAAATAATACAGAAGAGGCTCCTAAAGTTCCTTACTCGCATACTGTAGCTTTTTCTCATTACAACCACATTTCGGGTCAATTACCTTTAGACCCAAAAACTAATCAGATAGTAGCTGGTGGTATAAAAGAGCAAACTGCACAATGCCTAAACAATATTAAGGCTATAGTAGAAAGTGTTGAACACGATATGGACGATGCTGTTAAAATTAATATCCAACTTAAAAATATTACAGATATTGATGCTGTAAACGAAGTTTACACAACATTCTTTAAAGGCGATCTTCCTGCACGTACAGTAGTTGGTGTTTCAGATATACCTATGGATGCTTTGGTTCAGATTGACGCTGTTCTTTCTAACTGCGAAGGTACGCCTCCACAAGCATAACAACTAAATTCTTTTGTTTTAACTTAACACCTTAAATTAAAACAAGAATCTATATATGTACACTAAAAGCTTGGGTTATGCCCAAGCTTTTTTTGAAAAAAACCTAATAAATGAATGCTAAAATCTTAATAAAGAAGAAAAGAATAGTAAATACAAATACTTAACACAAGTAGCTATTATTTTTTTTAACACCATAAAATTTTACTAAACATGCAACAAGCAGTCATAAAGAAAAAAATCATAACGCTTAAACAAAATCAATAAATTTAATTTGTAGTTAAACCTCCATCAACAGCCATAATACTTCCAGTTATCCATTTCGCTTTTTCTGATACAAGAAATAAAGCCATTTCCGAAATGTCTTCAGCCTCACCTATTCGCTGTAAGGGATAAATGGATTTAATTAAATTGTTAAACTCTATTTTACCTTCATCTGAGAGCTGCTCAAAATTATAGTTAAGCTGATTGGTAGAAATACTCCCTGGTGCAATTGCATTAACACGAACATTATATTTCCCAGTCTCAAAAGCTAACGACTTAGTAAAAGCATCTACAGCTCCTTTGCTCATTGAATAAGCTGTGGTAGCTCTACCGGGTAACATTCGGTGCGAGAAATAAGAGGAAATATTAAGTATGTTACCTTTTTGATTTTTTATTGAATCAAACAAATACATTGTAAATAAATACAAAGATTTTACGTTCACGTTTAAATGCAAATCCAACAGTTCTTCATCCATTTCCTCGAACGGGACAAAACGAGCAATACCAGCATTATTAACTAAAATATCAACATGTGGCATAATTTGTAAAACCTGCTTTGAAATATTTTTCAGGTTTTTAACATTTAATAGATCGGCAGATAAAATATGCACTTCTGTTTTATACTTAATTAATTCTTTTTGAACCAATTCTAACTTATCTGTATTTCGTGCCAATAGCAATAAATTAGCTCCATTTTCGGCAAATTTACGTGAAATAGCCAACCCAATTCCATCACTACCTCCAGTTATTACTACATTTTTATTTTTTAACATGACTCTACAACTGTATTTAATTTCCAATAATTGTAAATAACTTACAATTGCAAAACAAAAGCATTATATCTAAATTTGCAACAATAATTGTAAATAATTTACAAAATGAATAAATCAGGATCGCATAAAGACTTGTCGTTTGACTTCAACTTTCTAGATAAATTAGTTGTAGGAATAGGAGAAGTAGCTCAAATAACTAACATTGCCACAAGACAAATTAGATATTGGGAAGACAAAGGTATTATTACAAGTTTAACGGAAGAAGAAGGAAAAAACAGGCGCTACGACTACAAAAACATCAAGAAAATGCTTTTAATTAAAGAACTCTTGGATGAAGGATACACATTAGATGGGGCAGCAAACAAAGTAACAAAACGGATAGAAATGATTGAAGAGACCCTGAAAAAATTAAAAAAAAGGGACGATACAATTAAGTAACCTTAGTAAATTATTGCTCCATCGCCTAACACAGCTATTAAAACTAATAATAAATATAAATAGCCCTGAATTAAAACTCAGGGCTATATACACTTACTGCCTATTCTTTATTTTCGATAGAATTGATAATATAGTCGGTTAACTCTTCAATAATCTGGTCGTCAATAATTAGTGCCAAAATTTCGGAAACAATATTTTCTGCTCCTGAGGCTATTGAATCATTATATACTGCTCGTTGTTCAATTATATAATTTTGTAAAAAATTATTGCGCTCATTTTCGTCTAACAACAAATTGTATGGATTATGATTTTTTAATTGAGCTAAAAATAAATCAGGTATCCCATCGTAGGCATAGTGCGAAATTTGAGCTGCAAGAATCTTTAAGCAGTCGGTATTCCAATTCTGTTTTTTGTAAACATAATTTAATGTTGAAACAGTTAACGGATAAAGAAAACCAGATATATAATCGTCTTCACCCCATTTACGTTTAAAGTGGTTTTTCAAATTTAATGAACCAAAATAGTTAATGCATACGTCGGCATAATTAGTAGTGCTATTCATTAAGAAAAAAACCGCCCAAAAAGCAACAGGTGTTTTGTCGGGATAACAAAGTGTTTTAGAATATATTCCAAAATTATACGACGAAACTCTATTTATTAAACTAACAATATCACTATTAAGCTGATTGTGTTTAAAGGCATTATAAAAGAACACAAACTCGGCAAACGAATAATTGTCAAATTGGTTCCTGTATTTGTTGGGTATACCTAGGGTAACCTTTTCCCAAAGTTCTATTTGCTCTTTGTCTCTGGTAAGAAAGTTGGTTTGGCTACCATCATTAATAACAAATTTTAAATTAATATCGAGAGGCTTATTATCTTTTTTTGCCAACTGGTGTATTGTTTTATAATCAGTAAAAACATAATTATTAAGTTTTGATATTCCCTCTTTTATCGATTCAACTGAATTTATATCTGATTCTATTATTATAGTGTTCATTTATCTGCTTTTTTACTATTTACATTTGGTTACAAAACTTGTCTGAAACAGAGGCTCTTCATCCTCGTCTATTTCGTCTTCCCACACTTTAATTGTCCATTCTCCTTCAACAATATATTTATCGCGATCAATAACCCAACCAATAAATTGTTGCTTGTCATCGTAAATATCGAAAATAAAGTCCTCTTGGGTTTCGTCGCCAAACATAGAAGAAACTACTGGATGATAAATCATAACAGCCAACTGCTTCGACGAGGTTATATTGCTAAACCTATATCGGAAACCAAATATCATATCCGACTCAAGCTCTATAATATCAGGACTACTTACATTGATAAGAGTGCTTGCTTTAGGATAATTTTTATATAACGAACATTTTTCGGTTGATGTATAAATACCACTATCAATCATCTCAATTTTAGGCGAAACAGAATTATCGGCCTCTAAAATTTCTATCTGCTCTTCAAGTAAGGTTTTGCCTAATTGAGGATCAATAATTCTAAAAGTCCACAAACCAGGTGTTACCGACTGCTGATCGGGAAAACGTCTGAAGAAACCAATTGCCGAACCATTACTTAAAGTAAAATTACGCTTAGAAAAGGTGCTAGGGTTACCAGTAATAGGATCAATACACAAAGGATGATCAATCTCGCCTACTAACTTATACTTTTCGTCGGCCACTTCGCACGAGAAACTAAATTTAAGCCCAAAAGAGATGCCCTCTTTACCATATATCTGGTTAGTCTCTCTAACAGGCTGCTTGGCAACTTTGTCATCAGAATATAAGCCTACAAACTCTTTCTTTACATTATAATCAACAGCAACAAATTCTTTCTGAATAAAAAACAGTTTTCGGAAATAAATAACCGATTTATCCATACTATGAATTTCGATACTCCATGTTCCTGGCTTAAGCAATAATTGGTTAACAAATTCCCATCCAATAATAATGTCGTCGCCCACCTTTGATATTTGACTCCACTCTACCGACGATATAGTTTCTCCTGTTTCTGGATTCAGTTGTTCGGGGAAATTTATTACTACTTTAAAGTCAAAAATTCGTTGTACACCCTTTGAGCTAAATCGCAATTTAACACCTAACGAGTCTCCTAAATTAGGTATTAACGACTTTTTCTCTTCAATAAGAACGGCATCTTGACTATTTAATTTTCGTAAAAGCGAAGTTGAATTAATAGCCAACGACGACGATTTATAAGTACCAAAATTAATCAGTTCGAATTTTGTATTTTCATACAGGTTAATGTAGTCGCCTTTTTGAACTCCTAAACTAATAATTCGTCCTCCATCGAAAATACTTACAGGAACACTGGGAAATTCTATCGCAAATTTCTCTATCTGTTTACCTGCCAAAACATCTTCAATATTCCAAATTTTTAAGTCGGAATTAATCATTACACAGAAGTATTTACTGCAAGGAGAGAAAAAGGCTGCATCAGGACTGCCAAAATCGGCTGAAATAAACAGACGACCAAGCATTTTACCTGTCTCTATATCGGAAAAACAAAAACTACCTTCAGTATAAGCTGTATCGCCATACTTTGCAATCATGTTAGACTGAGAAATGTACCATCGTCCAAAATCGTAACTATCAATATCCATAATAAACTTCATGTCGGACAAACAAAAAATTGAATTATCGACAATAATCTTAGCTGAATCGTACGAGGCTACCATTTCCAATCCCGAAATAAGATTGTTTTTGTAACTGTAAGTATCTATTAATTTACCACTATGAGTATCCCATTTTGAGACTCCATTATCAGAAAGAGCCACAAAAAAGTTACCATCTTTGGTTAAAAGAGGTTCTGAATAATTATCGCTATAACCCCATCGGCTAATCTCGGTTAAGCTAGTTAAATCGAAGAAAACAACAGTATTCTCTTTTTCGTTCGATAAATCGATATTAACTATTGAGTCGCTGTTTTCGTAGTCGTCGTCATCCTCGTCGCCAATAATAATAGCCAAACGAGTACCTTCGGCATTTAAGAACATATTCTGTACATTAGCTCTAATCTTAAATATGTCGTTAAACGACTTTAAGCTCCACCCCTGAATAATACCTTCGGAATAAGCAACAAAATGAACTGGACTATTATTGTTAATTACATTGGTAGTTAACAACATACCAACACCCGATCCTGGATTCGATAACTCTCTTACAGTAACCTGTTTCTTTTTTTCGAAATCAATAATTCTTATAAAATCATCGTCGCCAATAATTAAATAATCTTTATTTGAATAGTTAATAAAACCAGCATCGCTTATATCAAAAACAACTGACGATTCGGGAGTATCTTCATGATATTTTTCACCATTGTCGTTTAAAGTAATTCCAGTTATACTAGAATACGATGAAGGAAACAAATCGATAGGCGATTTATGGGGATTATAAATATAATCTCGCATAGTTTCGTTGTAAAGATCTTTAAGTTCTTCGTATTCCTCTTCCGAACAAATCTCCTCTATATAATCAGCTAGGGAGGTATCTTCATATTCATCGTCCCAGTCGTTTAATTCAAGATCTTCTTCTAAGTCGTCGCCTTTTAAATCACGGTACTCGTAATTCATTGCTATTGAAGTAGCAATATTTTCGGCAGCCAAAAGCTTAATAAAACGCTGGCGAAATTCGGGCGACAAAAGCTTCTGAAAAATCTGCTCCTGAAAAGTATCAACCAATTCGTAATTACCCATTGCTCTACCATACGAGCCAGCATATAAGTAGATCATTTCGTCGGCATTGGACCATAATCTAGATACAACATCACATGCAATATCCATAGCCGACACATCGTGCCAACGATTGTAAACGCCATAGCATTGAACTAATAAAAGTATATATCGAGGATGGCATTTCACCAAAGCTGTAATAGGAGCCTCGAAAATAATACGCTCATCGGGATAACGAATATCTCCTTCCGATCCTAAACTATAATGAATAGCATTTATTAATTGAACATACTCTTCTAGCTTTTTCTGAAGATCAGAATGTTTAGCAATAGCATCAAATAACATAAGTTCCGACTTAAAATCGACCCCCTCAGTTATTATGCTATTATTGCTGTCAATAAAATGAAACTGATAATAAAACCCATAATAAAAGTTACTTAACAGACTTAGCTTTTCTCTATCAAAAAGGTTGTTATACATCTTATCTAGAGCATCAGACAAGCTCTTATGGCTTTCTAAGTCTACTACAATTTTATGTATATTATTATCTCCATAATGTATTTCCAGATATTTCTGCAGATCCTCCTTTTCTAATTCCAACGATGTTTCGCCTTCAAGAAGCTCTTTTAAAACCGAATAATATTTAGGTAATTTATAAATTATCTGTTGTATGAATGACGAGAATTGCTTTTGCAAATTAACATCGTGGGGGTATTTATCTATCTCTATTTGTTTGCGTATAGCATCATACAATTCCACAAATTTACTCTTGTCAACTTGTGGTATCTTTTGGATTTCTTGAAAAATCCTCTCGTAATTCGGTAATTCCTGCATTATTATAAGATTGTTTTATTTAACCAAGTACAAAATTATTTGAGCATTTTTAAATTACGCTATCGTATTTATAAGTGCGGGCAGTTAATTTATATCCGCATTAAATCACCACCTAGGTGATAATAATAAAAAACCATACGCTAAATAATTGCCTCTAATAAGGTGTAGTTTTATACTGATAAAATAAAGGGTAATAATGTTACTGTATAAAAATGGTTGATGATATGATTTTATACTTTTGCCCAAAATAAGAACTGGAAATTTAATATTATTATGGTTAATCTCTGTTTATGCCTTGCCTTACTCTTTTCGAACTTAAGTTATAATAATCCACAAAAAACCGATAGTTTACTATCCGAGGCTAAGGCTTGTCTTAAAAAAAACACCAATAAAACTGTCTCTCTTTTACAGAATATTGACACTAACAACATAACTAACAACCAGAAGCTAGAGATATATACCACTTATGTTAATTATTACTTAAAGATTGAAAATATTGATTCGGCAAGAATATTTAATAAGAAAAGATTAGAGTATGCTATTAAATTAAACAGTCTAAAAGATATTGTAAATGCAAAAAATAACATGGGCGAGTTATTATGCAAGCAGGGAGAATTTAAAGAGGGTATGCAGTTACTATCGGAATCGTACCAATTAAGTTCTAAAATAAAAGACCGTGTTGTTAGAGCAAATGTTTTATCAAATCTTGCTTATGTATATTATTCATATAACAATAAGAACAAAAGTGTAGAGCTATTATGTGAGGCTCTGAAAATATACAGCGACCAAAAAGACACCATAAACATGTCGTATATGAACAATAACATTGGCATATTATACAAAACAATGGGGCATTACAACAAATCTGTTGAACACCTTAACCAATCGTTTTATTTAGCCAGTAAAATAGCCGACACTTTAGGAGTTGCTAGTGCATGCAATAATATGGGTAATATTTATCATCTACTAAATAACGATAAAGAGGCAATTAAATATTTACGCAAGTCTCTATATTTTTACAAATCTATAAATCGTGACGAGCTTTCGCTTTATAGCAATTTGGGTACTGTTTATAAAAGCATGGGGATTATGGATAGCAGCATGTATTATCTTAATTATGCCCTATCAACAGCTAAAGTACAAAACGATAATAAGAAAATTATTTCGCTACTCAAAGAGATCAGCGAATATTACAAGGACAATAACCAATGGAAAGAAGCATACTATTATAGCAATCAATATTGCAACTATAAAGAGAGCACATACGAAAAAGAGTTGCCCGAGATTATTGATAGAATAAAAGCTGAGTCTGATCTTAAAAATCAGAAAGAGACTATTAGATTATTAAACGAAAAGAATAACTACCAGAAGCTTTATCTGCATCAAAAAAATATGGCTATTTTAGCTTTAATAGCTACAATTGTTATTCTTATACTATTAGGTAAAAATCTATACCGCCGTAAAAAAGAAGAGAATATTCGTAAACGACTCATGCTAGAGCAGAAACTTTTCCGATCGCAAATGAATCCACACTTCTTTTTTAATTCACTATCGAATATACAGGCATTTCTTTTGAATAATAACACAAGACAGGCCGTAAAATACATCGCTCGATTTGCACGATTAATGAGACAAACCCTAGAGAACTCGGTAAAAAACCTTATTACATTCGAAAATGAGTTGGATAATCTTGAAAACTATTTAGCTTTGCAGCAAATTCGCCATAATAATTGTTTCGATTATCAATTTAACATTAACCAAGACATAGATATTCAAACATTATTAATACCACCAATGTTATTGCAACCGTTTGTCGAAAATTCAATTGAACACGGATTGCGACACTTAAAAAACCGTAAGGGAAAACTTACTATTGATATATTCACCAAAGAAAAAGCAATACAAGTTTTTATTATTGATAATGGTATTGGTCGCGAACAAGCCGAGAAAATAAATGGTCAATTACGAACTGATCATACATCGTATGGCATTGATATAACAAAAGAGCGGTTAATGATGCTCGATAGCAAGTCGGAGCTTAATATTATTGATTTATACGACAACCAAAATAACAATTGCGGCACTAAGGTAGAGATAAGAATACCTTTGAATACCAATTATGACATAATGTAATTTACAAGTAAGATTATTTTAGAATGAATATTATAGTTATTGATGACGAAGTTGCAATACGAAATAGTATTGCCAATATGCTAACCCTATACTGCGACGATGTTAATATTATTGATACTTGTGGAAGTGTTGATAGTGGCATTGTTAGTATTTTAAAAAACAAACCCGACCTAGTACTACTTGATATTAGAATTGAGGGAGGAACAGGATTTGATATTATTGAAGCTTTAGGCAGCAAAATGCCTCGACTAATTTTTATTACTGCTCACGAAGACTACGCCATTAAGGCTTTTAAATATAATGCTATTGATTATTTGGTTAAGCCTATTGACCCAGACGAACTTGAACAAGCAATAAATAAGGTCTCGAAAATAATAAGCAAAGAAGATAATTATTCAATATTAAGTAATCTTTTGCAAGAGGTTAAAAACAATAAGACTCCCGAAAAAATTGTTCTTAAAACTCAAGAGAGTATTCATATAGTTAAGATTAGCGATATTATCTATTGCATGTCCGATGGATCGTATACAAATATTATTACCAAGGATAAAAAAATTATTGTATCAACACTTATTAAAGAGTACACCGAATTGCTCAGAGAACACATGTTTATACGTGTACATCAGTCGTATCTTATTAATATGAACAAAGTAGTATCGTACAACAAAGAGGGATATGTTATTCTCGAAGGTAATATTAGCGTGCCTGTTGCAGGCAGACGTAAAGAGTATTTTCTTTCTGAGCTAGAACTAGCTTTTAACAAGTAGCATTTAAACAAACACTCACTAGTTAAGGCCTACTAGTTTGTTTCGCTTATAAATAATGTATAAGCGAATATAAATTTGGCTCGCCTACTCAAATATTATAAATATAGTTTTGCAAAACGTCTTTAAACATAAAGAGGCAAAACTATATGAGAAGAAAAAAAACAGACTATACCGAAATACTTAATCAGCTTATAGAATCTAATCAAATAGATAATATTAAGTTCGAAAAGCTTTATGATTGTTTGCAAACACATCATAATGTTAACGATGGTAGTAGGCGTATAGAACTTCAAGAAGAGTTTGCCAAAAGCTTAAAGTCTATTGCTATTAATTTACCACACTACTATAATACTATTCGCAGATTAGTTAGAAACGACGATTTAATAGATAGCGTAAAGCAATCGTTAATTGAATTTATAGACACTAACATATCTCGAAAAAACATTCACAATATAAATTTTAATGTCGACCAACACGATATTTTAAGAGCTGCTATTATTGAATTATCAGAAAAATTGTCCAATTCCCCTAAGCAAAATACATTTCACAACAACGAATATGTTTTGCCGCAAGAGTTTGTGATAGATAATGTTTTTTGTGCCGAGATAATTGAATACACAAACAGAACCTATCTGCTACTTTCTGACAAAAACATCATACGAATTGTAGATTTCGATAATCGCAAACAAGTTACCTGTCGTTATGCCGATACTGATAACGAAAAAGAGGCCAATTTAATTGTTGCCAATTGTATAAACAGTTATTCGCCTGTGCATTTCGTTACATATTCAAACAATATTATTCAGGCTTGGCACCTAAATAACCAACAACCATATTTAAATATCGAGGTTAATGCACGTCAAGTATTTCTGTGTAACGAAGGAAAATATTTAGTTATAATAACAGACCAGTGTAATAATAATAACAACGATATTTCTAATCCACACCTATCATTTTACAACTGCTCTAGCAACGTTGTTATTATAATAGACACTGCTAAGAAACAAGAGTACCGAAGATTTAGTATTGAGGCTAATAACAACAGTATTATTAATATTTCTCACAACACAAACCTTTTATATGTTGCAAACAACAAGTCGGAACATCAGAAACCTGTTGTTTACAATATTTTTAGCGATTCGTTAACTCTATGGAAAAGCGTTGATCATAACATTTCTGTAATAGATAATTTTACAATTACCCCCGATAGCTCATTTCTAATAACCAACTCTGAGGTTTATACTTTACCTAACATGAAGCCTTATATAAAGCTTAAGAGTAATTCTATTCACGCTCCTTATGTTTCGAAAGATGGAAAATACGCAGCTTTTATTGAGAATAATAGGTTTGTATTTTTTGATATAGAAACAGGCGTTTATAAAGGATATGCACCCTTGCTAAGCAGTGGCACTAAAATCAACAAATCGTTTTTCGATTTAAAAAACAAATACTTCTTTAGTTGTATAGACAACAAACTGTATGGCTGGAATTTCGAAAAAATATCCGATAGCGATGATTGCCTCGACAACGAAATTAAACCAGTACAAAATAGCGACAAAAGCAACATTACTTTTTTGCTTTCAGATACTCCTGTTTTGGCTATTCACCAATTAATAGAAAAAGAAGCTAATAATAACAAAGCATACCAAATTTCCGATGATATTGATATAGTAATAAATAATAGTTTTCTCGACAAAAATAACGAAGAGTGTAATAGCAACGATATTCCTTTTTATCAGAACCCAAACTCAGAAATTAAATTAAAAAGAATAAACTGCGGGGTGTACAAAGTAAACAGTAAAAAAAGTGAAGCTAAAGAGAATGCTGCAAGTATTATTGTCGATGATAATATTATTGATATTAAAGGCACTAATATAGAAGCACGCAAAGGCGTTTACTTTGGTGTTAATGTTAACTATAATGGAAACAACTGCCCCAATAATTTACAAATAAAGGTAAAGGTAAAACATCCCGAAATAAAAGATGAACTTACAGGATGCATAAGTACCGAAACATCGTGGATACAACAAGTAAGCAAGGGAATGACTTTTTTTGCTGGTTGGAAATTCGAAACCCAAGAAGAACTTAAAGAAGGTATCTGGAGGTTTGAATTTTATGACAATAACGATACTATTATTTGTGCTCACCAAAGCTTTAATGTGGCAACAACCAATAAACAAAAATTTTATCTACATAAAGAGTTTGCCGGAGAGTACAATGCTACTGGAAATATAAACCACAATTTTATTGTTGCCGATTACAGTACTCTTTTTGGAATAAAATACACTTTTAATGCTCCCAATTATAAAGGTAAATACAGATTGTGTTCGCGTATAACTCCTCCATTAAATTATAAAACAAACTATAATAACTACATAGAAGAAAACACTCATTACTTGGCACATGGCGATAGTATAGAACTTAATAATTCACATGAAGTAGACAACAAGATAATTGAGGGAAAATGGTGCTTTACCATTCTCGATGGAGATAATAATAACGAAATAATTAATGAAGAATTTCAAGTTATATCGGCCTATAACATGCCCAAACCCGAAATAGAGATATTAGATTTTGGACTATACAACTCATCGGAAAGACATGATATAAAAAACACTTACCCAGAGGCCAATTTAGTAACACTCAAACAACAAAACACATCTTTAAAATTAACCGAAGATATGATTTTCGGTTTCAGAATAAAGCTTAATCAAAACAATGGATATGGTTGTAAATTTACTGTACATATTAACCATCCAACAGCAACATCAATTTTTGGAAACAACTCGCATATTAAGCATCGAATATATGTACAAAACCAACAGGAACACTTTATAGGATACACAATAAATAAGCAAAGCATGATGCTATTGGGCAAGTGGACAATCTCGCTTTGGTACCCCGATTCATACGGCTTTGGAAGATTAATAAAGGAAATGAGTTTCAATATTTATTGATAGAATACACACCTCTCTTTTTTATTTATAACAACAAAATATAAATTTTAAACAATTAAAAATGAATGCAATTTTAAATCGCGACCTCTTTTTTGTAAAAGAGCATGTAGGAATGTTTAAAGCAGCAAACAACTACGACATTATCGATCCTGAAACAAATAAAATTATCATTAATTGTCGCGAAGATAATCTTGGTTTTTTTACAAAAATGCTACGTTTTACAAAGTATAAAAGATATACTCCGTTTAATGTAAATTTAAAAACTACCGACAACCAAAATATTTTATCTGTCAAACGAGGTGTTTCGGTATTTATATCTAAAGTTGAGGTGTTTGACGAGAATAATATCTTGATAGGCAAGTTTAAACAGAAGTTTTTTTCATTAGGAGGGAAATTCGATGTTTTAGATGCTAACGACAACTATTTATGTACGCTAAAAGGCAAATGGACTAGTTGGGATTTTAAATTTATTAATAACGATATTCAATACGCACAGGTAAATAAAAAATGGGCTGGCATGGGTAAAGAACTATTTACTTCAGCCGACAATTACATGTTACAAATTAACGACAATGTACCTCACAACAGCCCTTTGCGACAATTAATTGTTGCTGCTGTTATGTGTATTGATATGGTGCTAAAAGAATAAAACGCAATTATAAAACTTATAATAATACCATCTCCCCCTAAACTGTTTATGATGTACTATTTATAATATAAAAGTCTAAATTGCTAGATTACGACCTAATAATAACCAGCCAAATAACATACTGCAATTGTTTAAAACTAACCAAGCAAAAGGTGCCGAATAATTACATTATTATTTATTTTTGACGCCATAAAAAAAACACTCATATAAAGCATAGACTTGATTCAGGCACAACACAAGCCTCTTTTCATAACAAAAAAAGTACCCACAAGCGAAATAAAATGAGTGATAATCAATCGAACTTTAAGACAAGTAACAAACAATATTTTAAACTTAAAACATAAAAACAACAATGAGATTCCTATTTATTTCTTTAGTCTTAAGCATTTTGAGTCTGTTTGATATTAATGGCCAAATGCTTAGTTTTCAAA